>Ga0206991_10297_pt1 | contig 14455 bp, 14 predicted proteins | sample Alteio_BWMinCont_9_FD_153286 | JGI IMG/M metagenome (GOLD analysis project Ga0206991, IMG submission 153286) | Enriched cells from forest soil in Barre Woods Harvard Forest LTER site, Petersham, Massachusetts, United States -... | ecosystem: Environmental > Terrestrial > Soil > Temperate forest >...
AACGACCCTGTCGGAACTCCTAACGTGAATATCGATTGTGTCCAATTATCAAATGACATTTCGTAGAATCCGGAACGTCCTTCACTAAGCGTCGAAGTACCATCAAAATAACCATCGTATGGACGGCAACGCCATTGATATAAATCTCCGAGAGAAGCACCGTTCAAGAATTTAGGCGGAGTCGAGGGCAATGATCCACCCGATAATGGGAGCTCATAATAAAACTTCATGTGATTCATTGCTTGAGCACGTAAGGCGCCGAGTGTCTGTGGCTGAGGAAGCGGAAGGTTTGTGGGAATGTTCAAATAGTTGAAGCTCGAATCGGTGATGTAAATGGGGCCAGAAGCATAAAAGGCGGACGGTGGCGATGCCGTGTTGGCATACGTTTGGATAGCATTATTAACCTTTTCCCAATAGTCGAGCGAGTATTCAGCATCATTGAAAAAACTGTAATAGCTTGGCCGATATTGATACGTCCATGTTTCGGGAATGCCGTTTGGTCCGGCATTAATTCCAGTGATATGGCCGCCCGCATCGACGATGTACTGATCGTCTCCTTGCGGCGTCGTATTTGATATTGTTGTAACAATTGCTTGACTTAGTGGCAGATTAATAATTGTACGATCTGGGAATGTGTTTTGAGTGTCGGCATTGACGAAGATGGACGTCACGCTATTGATAATGTTATTAAAAACCTTGGGAGTAATCAATGCAGTAGAACGAGGAGGACAACCTGTGGGCGTATCATCGAAAAAATATTGAAATCGTAGTAGCTGAAAACCGGGTTCGTTTGGCCAATAAGTCAGACCCTTAAATGGTGCATTAAGATTTCGAGTTAAATTGGGCAAATAGGTATCGGGAACGCCCGGAATTTCCAGATACTGGGATAACGTCAATTCGGGAAGTTCCGGGGTTCCTCTTGTATTTCCGGGGCCCAAGCGTTTGCCAATCGCGAAGTAAATCATCCGTACGAATGAAATGTTAGGAGGGGTGGAAAAGTTTGTATGTGGATCTATGGGATTGGGGCTGGTTGAATAGATTGCATTTGCCGGATCGGTTGGCAGTGGATCCAGTGGATTGTTCCAAGAATCAGGATCTATATTATTCGAGCTTTGACTGACATTTCCTGTGATATGCGCCGCCAGAAAATCCTCAAAATCCATGCGACAAAGAAAAGGTCGCTTTGCGATAATTCTTGCCGCCAAATTAGCGGCAGTTCCTTGAGCACCCAGCGTCGTCGTATTGTTGTCGGATGGAATCTGCGAAAGCGCTGCGGTAATAGTTTCCAATTCGGCCGTATTAATATTAATAGCCGTGGGCCAGTCCTTTGCGAACTTCAGCGGTATCGAATTGGTAGGGTCAGACTGGTCTAAATAAGGTGTTAGGTAATAGTCAAGTGCCGCGCGATAGGAAGAAGGTTGCGTGGCCGCCCCTGCCTGACCTTGCAGCCACAATGCGATATCTTTATTCGATTGGTATACTGGATTTCTCGGATCATAAGTGGGCGGGGATGGAAGGGGGGATGGGGGAGATGGAAAGTTTCCGTCTAAAATGGTGATGTCATTCGGAATCGGTGGATTCGGTACAATAGGAAACACTGTAGTATTTGGAGTTATGCCGCCCTGCATCCACCCATACAAGATACCCAATATATTTTGCCGAATTACCCATTCGCTGTTTAAAAGAGATCCCTGTTGGAGATTCCAAGACTGAGAAACAGGAATATATGCCGTATTCGTATTATCGACGCCCCATCCCTGTGGCACCGAATAGAACTTGCTATCGAGATCTGAAATCCATACGTAGTATTCACTTCGTTTTGCGTATTGATCAACAGTGGATATTCCAGGAACATGTGTCTTTGTAAAGATAGTACCAAGAACCACGGTAACGGTTTCACTATCGACCAACAATTGTTGTCCTTGAACAATCGAACTCATATCGGCCACACTAAAAGGCTGTGGAATTGTATTATTAGGAGTGGCAATAGCTGTGGTCAATGTCGTGTGGAGTTGTCCTGACGTGACAATAGCACCGGCATTATGGGTTTGGGTAAAGATGGCGAACCCTGGTTCCAGGATAACGCTTTCTTGGGTGGCTGTTCCGATATCAATCCACAGCTCTTGTCCTGGGACAACCAAACTCATATCTGCAAGAGTCAAGGGCTGTAGATTTGTCAATGTTGTGTGACGATGGCCTAAACGAGGCAGTTCCTTAACTTGAGGCGACGACGGTGGATTCAATAGCGACGGATAGAAGTCATTCAGGTGTGTCGCCAGAACCGGATCCACCATCGGAATCCGCCGCGCATATTCGGGAATGCCACTACCTGGAAATTCAAATGCGCCGAGCGGTTCGTTTCCAAGGCTATCGTTTGTGAAATGCGCCGGACCATTTCCCGGGTCTGAAAGTATCCCTCTGTTCGAATTCGCACTGAATGCGCCACTGAATTGGACGAGGTGGCTGACCGGTGGGTAATTTACAATCAAATCCGATTCAGACTGTGGCGTCCTGAAATTAGTGGCCGGGTCAAACATTTCAATCGGCGTCGCGATATAGTACTGCGATAAGGCTGCTCGTAATACCCGCGTCGCGTGCTCCAATCCCGCCTTGGCCGCAAGATCGCTTTGCAAGTTGGACATCGCGTTAGTGGATGCCTTGCTGCTTTGCTGAATCATCATCAAATACGCCGTACCGAGCATGGCAATGATCGATAACAACACGACGGCAAAGATTAGCACGCTGCCACGTGGTGCGCTCCTCTTTTGAACCACAGAGGCACAGAGGCACAGAGGCACAGATTTTAAATGGTTTGACGTATTGCTTGCCATTCTTCAATCCTTTGCTCTGTGCTTCCGAGTTTCTTATTGCGTACCTGCCGGACGCCCCGCGAAACTGAAGGGAAGTTCAATGTTTCGAATGAATGACCGGGTGGGCGGATAGATCGGTGTCTTGCTCGGGTCGTACATATATAATGTCACCTGAATATGAGTCGCCTGCTGCCATGTCGCCGCCGTGGCGGGCGAAGGCGGCGTGAGCGGCGTTAACCCTTTGCTGTCCGTGCTCCATTGCATCGGGGCGAAATGAATCGCTCCCGCGTATTCGAATAAGGCTTGCGAATCGTCGTCAAAATCGGCGGTTGCCGGTGTATTCGATAGCGACGGAATTTCGCCAGGCAGTGTTTGGCCGGGCGGCGAAATCTGTATTTGATTGGGTGGTATTTTAAACTCTACTACCTGACGGCACAAATGCGCGTAGTTGTTAACGTAATATCGCACAAAAAATATCGGATCAATCGTGTCGCCAGTGGTATTTGAATATCGGCTATCGATTCGCGTAAAGAATTGAAGTACATCGGTTGATGGTACGAACTGCGGAAGAGCGGTTCCTCCCACGGTCTTATTTTGTAGCGAATCGAAATAGGTATTCATCAACTTGATCTTAACCGGACTCGGATTCGTACTATTTCCTAAAATCGTCTGCCAAGTCGTAACGTCAAAGGTTTGGTTTTGTACTCCAATTGTCATTGGAACGGCTCCGGCAATGTCGCGTTCCAACATCTGAAATAACATCCGGGCATCTTCAGTGGCGCCGACGCGCGCTTCGGAATCTTTCCTTGCGGCCATTGTTGTTGAAATGGAAGCAAAGCCCACCGTGAAAATAATGAGCGCGATAAAAATGGCGATCATCAACTCGATGAGGGTAAAGCCGATTGCGGATTGCGGATTGCGGATTGCGGATTTAGAGAGTGACCGGCATTTTTGTCTATACTGAGTGGAGTAGACAGAAATGTCCGTTCCACTACCAATCCGCAATCCACAATCCGCAATCCACAATTGCATTAGCTACCTCCCTTGGCGTGGAGGTAGACGACCATGGGATCGGAAACTTGTTCGAGCATTTTGTTTGGACTGTTTGGTGGCACTTTCGGGAGCTTCGTTGCCGCAACAATAGCAGGATTTAGATCTTTATAGACTGCTAATGTCAAAACGTAGACTCCATAAAAGGACAGCTCGCCATTTACCCAGTTTGGGTGGCGTTCCAATCTGTATACGACGCGATACCCACCTCCAACTGTATCGCTTGTACTGGTAAGACTGCCATTGAACCTTGCGTTGGGTATCGGCCACAGTAGCTCGTTTGGGAATATTGCGTTTAGCCCATATGTTAATCCGAAAGTCCTCGCGGGCGTTTGTGAGCAATCGCTTACTGTAGTGCCTGTGTAGTCGCTAATTCCCGCAGTCTGAATGTTGGGCCATACTCGAAGGTTTGAATCCGTATCGGTAACAGTCTCAATATACAAACCGACTTCGTTAGCTTGTACATATTTCGCATTGTACCCGGTTGTCGCCAATGGGAACGTGGAATTTGTAGGCACCGTGATCAGATGATTGCGTTGAATGTCGGCAATCGCATCGTCGAGAATGATGCCGACGATGTTGCGGTCGGATGCTTTATTCCCAACGCGGGAAGCGCCCATAATAACGGCCAGCGATCCGGTCAGGCCGATAACCAGGACAAACAGCGTAATCAAGACTTCAATGAGAGTGAAACCGGAACGCATTGCGGATTGACTAACGCGGCGGAACTCAATCCGCAATCCGCCCCTTGTTGTGGTGCCACAAGGGGCAATCCGCAATGCCGTTGCGCTTCTCATCTTAAAACTCTCGCTTAATCAGGCCGCCGGAAAAGACCCGAATCGTCTTAATCATTCCGCCCGCATCTTGCGTATGTGTTGTCGATTGTGTTGCACCGGGATTATAAATGATAGCGTTGATCGCAGTCTGACGCTTGGCGTCATTATTGATCTGAGTCGGGTTGTCGGCGCTGTTTCTGAAGTCTGGCACGTCGGTAACGAACAACTGCATCAATGGTCCTGCGAGCGTACCGTCAGAATTAAAGCCTAAAACCACAGGCGAGTTCTGACAGGGATTCACTCCGTACCAACATTGCTCTAACGCCACGCGCTGAACTGCTACGTGCGGCGCCTGCAAGAGATCCGTCGGTTGACTTGGAATTGTGTCCCAAACTGTACCCGGATTCGTGGCGGCCAAAGCATCGGATGCTTTCGTGAAATAATAGATGCCAATCATGTCCGGAAAAGGTATTCCAGTATTAGAATCGACAGGCAGGTGAGTCGTCGGATCGACATCGTCATTCTCAATCCGAATAAAATACATGGCATTATTGCTAATAGCCAAATTCCGGCAGAGATGAAGCATCGAGACGACCTGATCGGTGGCCGCGTTGACGCGCGAGGACTTCTTCATGGTTTGGTACGCGCCCACGGTCATACCGGTGAGGATCAATATAATGGCCAGAACGACAAGCAGCTCGATCAGCGACGATCCGCCGGACCGCAGGCGTCCCGCCTGCCGAACCCGCAGATCGATCGGTGGCCGCTGAGAAGACATAGTTTGTTCCCACCACTCTTGTGCAACCCGGAACCCTATATAGCTTAACACTTGAATCGGCTTTTCGTCATCAATAATCGCGAATTTTTCCGTTGTATTTAAACGTTCCCGCCGCGGCTCGAACGCGGAACCTGCGGATTAGAAATCCGCTGCTCTATCCAGTTGAGCTACGGGAACAAGGACTTATGGTAATGACAAAGTTATGACATTGACGACATCTCCCAGGCTTGGGGACCGCAGATAGGACAACTGCCGAGCCATCTGTCACGACATGGAGTCATTGTTCTCAAATCTGGCTATTTTGCAAGACCCCAAGCCCGAGCAACTTGCCGCCTACGAACGTCGCGCCGTGGAGATCGTCTTTGGCGACGACATCCGCAAGATTTTGCTTCAGTCTTTCCAGGGCCCGCGTGGCTTCCATCGCCTCGAAAATTTGTCGTTCGCGATGACGGCTTCCGCGACCGGCGTCAAAAAGCCGCGGATGCGCGATATGACCTCGCCAAGGTCGGTTGGAGCAGTCGTGAGCCTGCTTCGCCTCAGAAACGCCCCCCAAGCGGACTCCTTCGCATGCCTGGATCTAGCGAGCCTATACAAGAATCTCTCTCTGACGAAGCTCTCGTAGAGGTCGTTGTAAGGAACGCCGAGGTCCCTGGCCTTGTTCTTCAGCTTCGCGTGAACAGAGGCCGACATGTTCTGGATTGGCCGCTTGCGGTTCATGCCAGGACCGCCTCCAAATATGGCTGCATGACCCTTTGCACCCGGCAGGCCCGGGCAAACTCGGCGAGCTTGTCCATGTGGGTTTGCTTTCGCTTGCAATAGGCCGTCAGGGCCTCTAGGGCGACGTCTAGGCCAATCTTGTTCCGAAACTTGAAGCAGTCGACGATCGTTCGCTCCACCCCGTACACCCTGACCTTGATCCCATCCCTGGCGTGCGTCTCGAGGCCCTGGTCGAACGTCGCGGGGTCATAATAGAAGACGCGCACAGGTGGGTGGTCGAGGAGCGGCGCCTTGGCGTGGGCTGGGAGCGCCAGATATATCTCGTGCGGAATCTGCGCCGTGAGGCCGTGGAACGCCAGCGCGGAAACGAGGCACAGCGCCCCCCTGGGAGCCTTCAGGGCAACGAGCGCCAGGTCGGGGTCCGAGAAGTCGCCTCGCTCGGCAAGTCGAAACAGCCCCCGGCTGATCGCGACGACCGCGCCTGCGTCCCGCATCGCGTAAAGGACGCGAGGGTGCACGCCCATTCTGATCGCGCGCGCCGTCCCAAGGACTCCCCCACTGGAGGCAAAGACCTTCCTGGCCGCCGCGAACCCGCCTTCATGTTTCCTGCCGCGCATTCGGATAGAATCCTCATTGCTTTCGCGTATTTAACGTATTTATTGTTAAGTCAGGCGTCAAGCTTACTTTGGATAATATATGCGTTATATGTGTACATGTAACTTATAAAATATCCGACGATGGGCGTAACGCCGGACCCACTCACCGCTTCAGCTTCAGCAATCAATCAAAGCTAAACGCGCGTCAAGATATCGCTCATGGTCAGCATGAGCATGATTCCCAGCCAGAATAGCCCCGCGCACGCAATCAGCCGGATAAGCGAGCTGCTTTGACGCAAGTGCATGAAAATGGCAGCTACCAGAAACGCCTTCACGCTTGCAATAGCCATCGCCACAGGCAACGCCAGGAATCCCAAATCAAGGAGCGACGCTCCAACCGTCGCTCCGAGCAACACCATCAAGGCGGCAAACACGGCCAAATAGCTTCGAATCGATGCGGCTTCTTGTGACATCAGTGATGCCCCACGAGGTAGAGAAGTGGAAACAAGAAAATCCAAAGAACATCCACAAAGTGCCAGTACAAACCCGTATTCTCAACCGTTTGTACCGTGAGCGTGTTTCGAAGAGACTTTGAAATCAGGATGAAAAAAGCCACGATTCCAACAATCATGTGAAACGCATGCACCCCGGTCATGATGAAATAAAGCATGAAAAACATCTCGACTTCGCGGGGCTGCACAGCAGGCTGGGAAGCGGAGTAAGTAAATGACGCACCGGGAATCAGCCCTTCTTGATAATCGGTATGATATTCAAAGCCTTTGATCGTTAAAAAGGCCACTCCCAGAACGATGGTCGCGCCCAGAAAAAAACGCATGGTTCCGGCACTTCGAAGGGTCGCCGCTCGCACTGCCAGCGCCGCGGTGAGACTGCTGGTGAGCAATATCGCCGTGTTGATGCTGCCGAGCATCCAATCCAGGCGCGAACTAGCCGCCGCGAAACTTTCCGGATGCAAATGGCGATATTCGCAGTACGCCAGAAACAATCCGCCGAAAAACATGATCTCGGTGCACAGGAATATCCACATGCCGAGCGCGGAGGTACTCCGTTGCTGCTCGACATCTTCAAACTGCACTTCCAGTATGTCGGTATGTTCAGTCTGCATTCCCGAGCTCCATGAATTCATACGCATACGGCTCAGACACGACCTCCGGAGTCGTTTCGAAGTTTTCCGTCTCCGGCGGCGATTGTGTGGTCCACTCCAACCCTGTCGCTTTCCAGTAATTCGGACCCGCACGCTTTCCGTACTTCAGCGACCAAAGCAGATAAATGAGTGGTAAAAGAAATCCCAGCCCCAGAATCGACGCGCCCGCGGTGGACATAACGTTGAGCACCTGGAACTCAGGCGGGTACGCGTAATATCTGCGCGGCATTCCCAGATAGCCGAGGATGAATTGCGGAAAGAATGTCAGGTTAAAGCCAACAAAAATAATGGCCGCCGAGATGCGTCCCCAAAATTCCGAGTAGACTCGCCCGGTCATTTTTGGCCACCAGAAATGAATCGCACCCAGGTAACCCATCACGGCTCCGCCCACCATGATGTAATGGAAGTGAGCGACGATGAAATAAGTGCCGGTCACATGAATGTCCACGCCAAGGCAAGCTAGAAAAAGACCGGTCAGTCCACCGAACGTAAACAGCCCAATGAAACCCAGGGCGTAAAGCATTGGCGTTTGAAGACTAATCGACCCCTTGTGCAGCGTCGCGGTCCAGTTGAAGACTTTGACGGCCGACGGTATTGCCACAAAAAAGCTGAGAAACGAAAACACAACTCCGCCATACATCGATTGCCCGGACACAAACATGTGGTGTCCCCAGACAAAGAAACCGAGCATCGCGATCGCGACGCTCGCCATCGCAATAAACTTGTAACCAAAAGGACGCTTACGCGCAAAGCAGGGAATGATTTCGCTGACAACTCCCATGGAAGGAAGAATCATAATATAGACCGCCGGATGCGAATAAAACCAGAAGAGATGCTGGAACAGCAGCGGATCGCCGCCCAGCGCGGGATCGAAAATGCCCACGTGAAAAATACGCTCAATCCCCAGCAGGGACACGGTCATCGCCAGGACGGGTGTGCCAAGCACCATAATCACGCTTGTCGCGTACATCGCCCAGATAAACAGCGGCAGGCGAAACCAGGTCAATCCCGGCGCGCGCATTTTATGAATGGTTGCAATAAAATTAAGGCCCGTCAGGATCGACGAAAAACCCGTGATGAAAACGCCGGTCGCCGCGGCGATAACATTGGTATTGGAAAACATCGTGCTGTACGGCGTGTAGAACGTCCAGCCGGTATCGATGCCTCCCGCGATGGCGGCGTAACCCGTAAGAGTGCCACCCGCCATGTAGACGTACCAACTTGCCAGATTCAACCGCGGGAAGGCCAGATCCTTGGCGCCGATCATCAACGGCACGAGAAAATTGCCCATGACCGCTGGAATGGACGGGATCAAAAAAAAGAAAACCATCACCACGCCGTGAATCGTGAAAAGCTTGTTGTAGGTTCCTGGATCGAAAAGCGCACCGGTGGGCGTGAGCAGATGCACCCGGAATAAGACCGCGGCAGCACCGCCGATAAAAAAGAACAACGTAATCGAAATCATATAGAGGATCGCGATGCGCTTGTGGTCAAGCGTCAAAAGCCATGAACGAACGGAGTATCCATCGTTCAGATAATTTGGCGGTGCATGCCTGGGCTCCGTTACGACAGGCAACGGTTGCGTGCTTACGTTCATTGTTTCTTCTCCGGCTCCGGCTCGCGGAAAGCGCGCAACGATTTAATGTACTCAATGATTTGCGCAAGCTGCTCTTCGCTCATCTGACCTTTATAGGTCGGCATGATGGTCTGGTAACCGCTCACGATCTTTGCGCGCGGCGCCAGTATCGACTCTCGAAGATACGATTCGTCGGCGCGAACGGTTTGACCGTTCTGCAGCACAACGTTGCTATCGAACAGGCCGGCCAACGAGGGCGCCTTCGTCCCATGGCATGCGTTGCAGCCAAACTGCCTGTAGAGCGCTTCGCCGGTTTCGGTCATCGATTTGCCGGAGGGCGACTCGGCAAGCCATGCCGCATATTTCGAAGGCTCCATGACCACCGCGGTGCCAATCATATCCGCGTGCGATAAGCCGCAGTACTGCGCACAAAACAAATGATATTCGCCAGGCTCGGTTGCCTGGAACCATTCGGAGGTATAGCGTCCCGGCAGGACATCTTGTTTGACGCGAAAAGCGGGAACGAAGAAATCGTGGATGACATCCTGCGAGGTCATGATCAACCGTACCGGGCGGCCAGCCGGGATATGCAGCTCGTTAATTTCACGCCGCCCCTGTGGATGCTGCACCTTCCACATCCATTGCTTGCCAACAACGTATATGTCCAGCGCGTCCGCGGGGGGATGAAACGCCAGGGCGAACACGCGCGCGCCCCAAACGAAAATCACCATGCAGATGCACAGGGGAAGGATCGTCCAGGTCAGCTCAAGCCACATCTTTTCTGGAGGAGGAGGCCGCACCGGCGAAACACTGCGGCGATACTTGACCGAGAAAAATACAATAAGCCCGGCAATGAGAATTGAGAAGAACGCGGTGATTGTCAGAAGAAAGAAAAAAAGTCCGTCCACGTCGTTCGCAAATAACGATGCCTGATCGGGGAACAGTTGAAAATGCCCGGCTGCAAGAAGAATTCCCACTGCTTCAGGCCCTCCCTGGCAGGGCTATTTTTCGACGTTTTTCACGGCGGAGCGAAAGTCCAATGAACATGGCCAGCGCCGCAACGGTCAGCACTCCACCGATGCGCAATAGATTGACAATAGCCAATCCATACCGCCCTGTCATGGGATCGTAGTGGTAGCAGAAGAGCAGGATTTGTTCTTGAATCGATCCGGTTCGATTCTGTGCGGATTCGGCGAGCGCCAGGCGCATATCCAGGGGATAGTATTCAATTCCAAAGAAGTACCGGGATATTTTTCCCGACGGCGAAAGAATGACTATTCCGCTGGCATGAAAAAATTGATTCGACGCGCCGTCGCGCACGTAACGATAACCTGCCTGCTTCGCGAGCGTATCGATGGAAGCCTGCGAACCTGTCAGACAATGCCAGTGTGCGGCGCCGGGGCGGCCGTAGGCACGCGCGTAAGCATCTCGTTTTGCCAAAGCCATCTCCGGAGTTTCGCTCGGATCGATACTGACGGTTACGATCTCGAAATCTCGTCCTGGTTCCATTGGCAACGTGCGCAGACACCGCGTCAACCCATCTGCCACGGCGCTACACAGCATTGGACAGCGATAATACCCAAGCATCAAAATGACCGGCCTCGCACCGAAATAGCCGCCTAGCTTTACCTGTTTTCCGTTTTCGTCGCTAAAAGGCAAATCGAGCGTCACCTGCTGCCCGAGATTTTGATCGAACCCGATTTTGCTGGTTATCGCGCTGGGATCCTCCGCCCGAAGCGATGTCAGACAAGCGGCGCTCGCAAAAATTAACAACCCAATTAAAGCCTTCATTTTGAAGTTTCCGGTTCAGCAGTCTTCTCGCTCTTCTCGCTCCAGTCCGGCACTCCATTTTGAACGATCGATTCCATCGCGCGATCGATTGGAATGTGAACGCGCTGTTCCTTGCGGTCGATCCATCCATAGTCGTTGAGTCTCGACGCTTCCTCGCGTCTTAACGCAGCCAGGTCGGCGGCTTCATTTTCCTGAAGACGTGGCTCTGGCGGCCGATAGGCACTGGAGCCGTTCGGACGCTCGCTTACCCCGTCCATTCGTGCAAGGACTGCCGTCAGCCCCTGCAATGCCACGTGCATCAGAATCGCCAGAACGACTATTACGCCCGCGAATTTGACTACGTAGCGGGCGGAAATGTCCCGGCGCTCATATTTGACATGCGGTTCGTTCATTGGGAACCTGCCACTGGCTTCGCTTCGCCGTGCTCTGCGACTGGGAGTTTCTTTGCAAACAAAGGTGCGCAATTCAGCCGGCGAGCCGCCAGGGCAATCCAAACACCGCCGATTCCGAGCATTGCGGCCACGTCCTGCCAACATGGCATGGGCCCATCAGGACGAAAATTAGGCATGATGAGCCAGTAGGAGTCCACAAAATGTGCGGCAAGGATTAAGTAAGCCACATAATAAAGCCGCTGCTTATTCCGTTTAACCGAGCGAAAGAGCAGTAGAAAGAAAGGCAGCGCAAAATGGAAGAATAACAGCGCGCTGGCCACCCATGGCCACCCACCTTCCCGCCGGTGCAAATACCAGGGAATTTCCTCGGGCAGATTGCCCGACCAGATAATCAGATATTGAGACAACGCCATATAGCCCCAAAACATAATGAACATGAACGACAGATTGCCCAAGTCGTGGCGCACATCGTCGGTCAAACTTTCTTCGGCCGAAGCAGAATGCAAAACCACGATGCAAATAGACATCGCGGCAAGTCCCTGGCCGACCATGATCAGGACGCCAAATATCGTAGAGGACCATTCCGGTTCAAGGGACATGATCCAATCGATGGATGCGAACGTCACCGTCAAGACGAATAGGACCAAGCCTACCCCGCTGAGAGTTTCAGGTCCCTTGCCGGCGTAACTTCCATTTTCGCGCAATAACGACCAGTGCCTCAAGCGCAAGGCGAGCGCGGACCAGATTGCAAAATAGATACAGCTTCGAACGATGAAAAATGGCACATTGAGATAATCCGCATTGTAATGTGCCGATGGAATCACGGCCCACACATAAATTCGGCTTATGCAAGCCAAAATTGGAATGAACAAAAGAGCCATGACAGGCAGGTTCAGGCTGGCCGCTTCCACCGTCCTGCGGATCACGCGGCCCCATTCACCTCCGGTCACGTATTGCAACAATAATAGTCCCAAAGCGCCAATCGAAAGACCTGTCCAATAAACAAACGCCAGCAGATAACTTTGCAGTACATGTGTCGGATCGGAGATGGCTCCGATTACGCTTGCCGCCAAACCGATGAAACCCAGCCCGAACGCCACCGATACCAATTTCGCTGGCAATGCGTTGGAGGAATTCATTTGCCATCCTCCAGGACTTTGCGCTCCGGCTCGGGAACGACGGCCAACCGCGAATTCTGGCTCAATTGCAGGGCGCGGATATAGCTTACGATCGCCCAGCGATCCAACACACTAATCCGGCTGGCGAAGGGGTACATCGCGCCTTTTCCATGAGTGATGACATCGAAAAAGTATCCATCGGGCTGGCCGCGCAAGTCGGATGAATGATACGAAGGCGGCGGGATGAATCCGCGCCGGACAACAATGCCCTTGCCATATCCGTCCGTTCCATGACATGGCGAACAATTAATAACAAAGCGCTCCTGCCCGCGAAGAAGAGTATCCCTTGAAAGAGTCAGGGGTATCTTGCCGATAAACGAGCCGTCCTTCTTACCAGTGTTAAGGGCGGTGTCCTCATTTAAATGCCCGCGTGCGACAGTGCCTTCAATCGGAATACGCGAGGAGCGTTGATCCTCGAAAAATGGAGAGGGTTCCAACGGCTTGATACGAGACTGCTCGTTCATGCTGTCTTCGCACGAACAGAGCGCCAACGCGCTCAGCAACACAAGAGGAAGCAGCCTCTTCATGGCGCCACCTCCGATACTTCCGTGGCGCCCAACTCGCGCAACAAATCACCGGCCCGCTTCTTATCAAAAGGTTGACTTGTGTTTTTTATGAGCAGGAAATAACCGTCACGGGAAGCAGCCGAAAAGCGGTCAACATTGAAGATCGGTTGGTAGGGCATTGGCAGTCCGTTCAAAAAAAGCATTCCTAATACAGCCGTCAATGCCGCACAGAGGATCGTGGTTTCAAACATGATGGGAATAAAAGAGGGCCAACTGTTCAGCGGCCGTCCGCCAACATTGATTGGATACGCGATGACGGAACAATAATACTGCAGCGCAAAACCGCTCAATCCTCCGAAAACGGCGCCGCAGAAAACAAGCACCGGCAAGCGCGTGCTTGGGAACCCAATGGCCTCGGCGAGTCCCTCGATAGGAAACGGACTGAACGCGTCCAGGGTGTAACCTTGCTGGTTCGCTTGTTGAGCCGCGTGTACGAGTTGCTTGGGTGTCCCGAATTCGGCCAGCAGTCCGTAGGGCGTCGGTTTTTCGGAATGAGTTGCGCTCATTTCGTTCCTCCACCCGAGTGCTCTGCCGCCTCTTTTGACGCGTGTTCCGTAACCAGTTCGCTCATTTCAGAAATCGCAATCATCGGCAGCACACGAATGAAGAGCAAAAACAGAGTTAGAAAAAGGCCGATAGTTCCGAAATAAGTCGACAGGTCCCAGAACGTTGGATAGAACATGCCCCACGATGACGGAAGGAAATCACGGTGCAGGCTGGTCACGACGATGATAAAACGTTCCAGCCACATGCCGATGTTGACGACGATCGCCACCACAAACAGAATCCATGTCGTTGTTCGCGCCTTTTTTGTCCAGAGGACTTGCGGCACCACAATGTTGCAAAATAGCAACGCCCAGTATGCGGGCCAGTAGGGTCCAGTCATGCGCGTAATGAGGATCGCTCGATCGTATTTGTTACAGTCGTACCAGGCCATGAAGCCCTCAATCATGTAGCCGTAAGCCACGATCAAACCCGTAGCCAATATGATTTTAGCCATGTTTTCAAGATGCCGATCCGTGACGTATACCTCCAACCCGTAGAATTTTCTGAGAGGAATGGC
>Ga0206991_10262_pt2 | contig 14452 bp, 9 predicted proteins | sample Alteio_BWMinCont_9_FD_153286 | JGI IMG/M metagenome (GOLD analysis project Ga0206991, IMG submission 153286) | Enriched cells from forest soil in Barre Woods Harvard Forest LTER site, Petersham, Massachusetts, United States -... | ecosystem: Environmental > Terrestrial > Soil > Temperate forest >...
GCGATGAAAATCGGGTTTGATTTCCGAGCCTCTGCCGTATTCCAGAAAATGTTCATCACGGGCACCCCCGACGAAGTGCAGGCGCAGACGCGCCGCCTCGCCCTGGGCCAGAGCATCATGGATACGGTCGCGGATCAGACCAAGAGCCTGGAACGAAATGTTGGCGCCGCCGATCGTGCGCGGCTCGATCAGTATATGACTGGCGTACGGGACCTGGAGCAGCGTTTGGTCACGGCGTCGGAATGGGAACAGAAGCCGAAGCCGGTCGTGAACGAAGCTGCCCCGGTCGATCCTGCGGATCCGAAGGCCTACATGGAAAAGGTTCGCCTGATGTACGATATGGCGCGCCTGGCATTTGAAACGGATTCGACACGCTCTATCGCCCTGCTGCTCGATAGCGTGAACTCCCCCGCCATTACAGTTGCCGGAGAACCGACGGACGACGGTTATCACAATCTGTCGCACCACGGAAAAAATCCCGGCAAGCTCGCACAGCTCGAAAAGATCGACCGCGAACACATGAAGCTTCTCGCGCAACTCTTCGGCGATCTGAAGGCGCGCAAAGAGGGCGACGAATCGCTGCTTGATCGCACCATGATCCTGTATGGCAGCAACATGGGTAACGCGGACACGCACGTGACCACGAATCTGCCGGTTCTGTTCGCGGGCGGCGGTTTCCGCCACGGTCAGCATCTGGCTTTCGACACACAGCGGAACTACCCGCTTCCGAATCTGTTCGTTTCAGTCCTGCACCGCTTGGGTCTTGAGGAAGACAAGTTCGCCACCTCAACCGGTACGATGCGCGGACTGGAAGTTCGTTCCTAGAAGCTCACCGGCAGAATTGTTGTGTTGCTGACCACGCCGTTCTGTGAAACGGTCAGCACCAGGTTACCGTCCGCCGCAACATTCGGAATCTGCAGGTTGATCTGATACAGTCCCACGAAACCGGGCGTCAGGCCGGCGAATCCGACCGTAACCGGATTGCCGGCAAGCGTCAGCGTCGGCAATGCCTGAGGGTGAGCGAGCGTATCGGACGGCGAAAGGTTGCCCGATGTCACGGGGTTGTCAGTCGCTCCCATACCCAGCAGGAACATGACGATGAATTCGCCAGGTTTGGCAGGTGACGTCTGCGAAACGAGTGTGCCATCGGCTGCATGAAACGCTACCAAAGTGCCATCCGCAAATGCATCGAGGCCCGGGGCTGCGGTGGTGAGTTGCAGCGTCTGCGGAACCGTGAGCGCCCCATTCGCATTGACAATCACCTGATATTGTTTCGTCGGGTCCAGTTCAAACGGTACCTGCGCGTTCACCTGGCCGGGACCCACATAGAAGAGGGGCGATGGAACGCCCCCGATCAGCACTTTGGTTCCGTTGAATGAAGTGGGAAGTGGAGTCGTTGTGGGTTGCCCGGCTATGGAAGCGAGATTCGTGCCGTACATCGCCACAATGGTGCCCGGTGCCACCGCGCCTCCGACCTGATACGGATTGAATGGATTCGCAACACTGTTCGCGATCAGAGTCGGAGCGACGTTGGGGACCACTGCACCGAGAATTGACGTAGTGACTGCCGGCAATCCGGTAGCCGTGGCGCGCGCTGACAGCGTCACCTGTGCGGTGGACTTGCGCGGTGTCCATGTGCCTGAGTACAATCCTGTCGCGGCGTTGGCGAGTGACAGCGCCAGTGGCGCATCGCCGTTGCTGAACGTGACAACTACCTGTCCATTCGGCACAGCCTGGCCGCAATCGTTAAATAGGGTGATCGCGAGCGGCGTCGGCCATGATGCCGATGCAGCGAAATTACTGACCAGTCCGGTTTGTGTCGGTACAAGCGCGGCCGGCGAGCACGCGGCTTTCGGCGTCAGCGCATTGGGACTCAGTCCTGTTAACAGAAGGCTGGCCGGGCCGCCACTGGCTGGCTGCACGATGAGCGTCACATTCACACTACGCACGCCCGCTGCGGCGAAAGCGTAGGTGACAGAACCGCGATAGACGCCTTGCTGGAGTCCCGTGGTGCTGATGCTCACGGTCGATTGGTCCGGCGCAGCCGATGAAGTTGTTCCGGTTACGTTGCCGACGGAGAGCCAGGAGCCTGTCTCCGTTGTTGCAGCCGCCTGATAGGGCACGGCTGTTTTGGAGCCTGCGTAAACCGTAACCGTTTGAGGCTGCGCTGTCCCGCCCACAGTCGTCAGGAAGAGTAATCCTGCAGGCTGCGGATCTGGCTTCGCGCCATCCGTGGTCGGAGTGACAACCAGAACCACCTGATAATCCTGCACGGAATTCAGTGCTCCGGTCGAAGTCACCTCGATGGTGCCGTAGTACGCCCCCACCGCCAGGCTCGCCGCGCCGGTATTGATCGAATAACGCACGGTACCCGGAAGAGCATCTGTTGCCGCACCGCTGGTGGTGTTCAGCGCCAGCCAGGTTGAGCCAGGCAGCACAGCCGCGGACCAGCTCAGCGAACCACCCGCCGCGCTCACCAGGAACGAACCGGAGGAGTTGCCGGGCGCACCGCCAGCCTGCATTGTGAACTGGGTGCCTGCCGGCGCCAGATTCATGTTGGGCGAGGAAGAAATGAAGAAGGTGACAGGCACGGACTCATTACCCGCTGAAGTCGCGATGTCGACCGTCGTGCGGAAGAAGCCTGCGGATAGCTTGGAGGGATCCGCTGTAATCGTTACCTGTGCGCCGGGTCCGGCTGTCACGGCGGTTGGGAACGAACCCACCGAGCACCATGTCGCCTCGCACGCGATGGATGTGATTGTGAGCGCTCCGCCGCCTTTGTTCTGAATTCCCAACGGCTGCGATTGCGCCTGAGGAGGCGTTGAGGATGACGTGAATGACAGGAGGCCGCTCCCCACGCTCAACTGCGCCGCCGGTGTGCTGACCACCAGTGAAACCGCTACGGTCTGCGTCTTTCCCGAGCACGATACCGAGGTACACGTAAGCGTGATGGTGGCCGTCTGCGTTCCCGCGGCAAGAGCCAGTGCGGCTGGTGTGAGGCTGATGTTCAATGCCCCCGGTGCGGTGGTGCCGCCGCTGACGCTCAGCCAGGGAGCGGTGGAAGTCGCGACCGAGTAATTCTCCGTTGCCGCAATGATGGTGGATTGCACGCCGACGCTCTGCGACGGAGGCAGCCCCGTCGCTCCGGTGAATAGCGAGAATGACACGCTGCCGGACAGAAGTTCGAGATCGGAAGCAGCCGCAAGGATTTTGATTGATGTATTGGACGTTGTCTGCGTAGCCGCGGAATCTGTCGCTGTGATGGTGAACGTCGACGTTCCCGCCGTGGTCGGAGTTCCGGTGATGACACCGTTGACGAGTGTCATTCCGGCAGGCAATGACCCTGTGGTGACCGCGAACGTATATGGTGCGACGCCGCCTGAAGCCTCCAGAACCTGCTTCGGATAGTCAAGGTTGACGTATCCCGAAGGCAATGCCCCCGTTGTCACTGCCATTGCCGTCGGCTTGACAACAATACTGGCGACCGCTGAAGCTACTGCACCGGATGCGTCCGTTGCCTGGACGGAGAACCCGCTAGTGCCCGGATCTGTGGGCACGCCTGAAATCGTGCCCGACGCTGCCAGCGCAAGCCCGTTCGGCACGGCTCCGCTAATGATCGACCACGAGTACGGGGCATTGCCTCCGGTGGCGTTCAGCGTGTCCGAATACGGTGTTCCCGCGGTCCCTCCCGTAAGGGCAGGAGTCTTGATCGCTATCCCCGGTCGAATCGTAAATGGCAGTTGGTTGCTCAGCGAACCCGAGCCATTCTGAATAGCGATTTGGGCCGTCCCGGCTGTTGACAGCAGGGCGGCAGGAATGGTCGCCGCAATCTGCGCAGCCTGTATCTGACTGGGCGTGAGGGTTACGGTCGAACCGCCCGGCGCGGTGAAAACGACGACCGCAGTCCCCGCGAAATTCGATCCTGCTAAGCTGATTCCGGTTGCCGGGCTATGGGCGGCGGCGTTATTGGGCGTCACGGTAGTGATTGCGGGCGTGCCAACCGCCGGCCCGATCGTAAACGGCACCTGATTGCTGAGTGCGCCTGCTCCGTTCTGGATGGCAATCTGGGCCGTTCCAGATGTGGTGAGCAGCGCGGCGGGAATCGTCGCGGCGATCTGTGCCGCCTGAATCTGACTCGGGGTCACCTGAACCGCCGTTCCCCCGGGCGTCGTGAATGATACTACCGATCCGCTCGCGAAATTCGATCCTGCGATCGTAACGGGAGTCGCTGGGCTGTTTCCCGGAGCGCTGTTGGGGCTGGCCGACGTAATCGTCCCCTGCCCAAACGCCATTGCTGCGAAAATTGCCGTAGCACTCACCCAGAGAACTGTCCGGGTAAATGTTTTATGAAAACTTGGGGTCACGCAGCGCATCTATGTACGGTTACATACTGCACTAGTCTTTGACAATGGGTTTTAGTACTCCTGTGCAAGAATAAACCGACGCGGCCAAAACCGATCTATGAAGTCCCGCAGCATGAAAGCCCAGTCCCGGCGAGATCGGCAGTCTTCCCGGGGTACAGTTCCATCAGAAGCAGACCCTTTGCGGCATCTGTTGACCATTCTGACGGTCGCCATGGCGGCTACTCCTCTGGCTCTGGTGACCGGCGTCTTTATCAGCCATGACGTGATTCCCAAAGTCCTTCTCATGACGGCTGCGGCGGCTTCCCTGCTCTTTCTCTTTCCCCTTTGGACCGCTGCACTTGGCAGTCTTTGGCGAACCCCTTCCCGGCGGGTATTCCTGGTGTTGGTTCTCCTCCAGATTGTCTCTTTGCTCGTGTCCACCGTTCTCTCCGGTCAGATATCGCTGAGTCTCGCCGGAACGGTGTGGAGACGGTTTGGGCTTGTCGGTCAAACTGCCACCCTGCTGATCGCCGTCGGAGTGGTCTCCGTGGCCAGGTTGAGGGCCGCCTGGATTCCGAGGTTGCTCCGGGCGATTGTCGTGTGCGGATCGATTGCTGCGGTTTATGGCATTCTGCAATATTTCGATCTGGATCCGATCCTGGACCGCCGGCTTTATGCGATCGATTATTTCGGTGGTATCGCCCGTCCTCCATCGACGATGGGGCACGCCCTCTATTTTTCGGCTTATCTGGTGCCGGTTCTCTTTATCGCGATAGCACTGGCGAGCAGTGAAGCCGTGGCGCTCTGGCGTCGCTTCTATGTGTTGTCGGCTGCTCTATCGGCAATCGCAATCATTCTCTCGGCAACCCGAAGTGCCATCGGAGCCGCAATTATCGGTGGGGTCTTCTTAGCCTGGCGTGCCCTTCGGCAGGAAAGCGGCGGACTTCGCGCAATTCCCGTGAAGTATGTGGGCGTTGTTGCCGGAACGTTTCTCGTCATTTCTGCTTTCGTGATCTCACCCGCAGGCGGCAACCTTCGCCACCGTATGACCCAGTGGCGCCAGGATTCAGGCGGTCCGAGATTGCAAATGTGGAAAGAATGCCCCGCGCTGATCGCCGCACATCCGTTGTTCGGGGAAGGTCCGGATACCTTCGCGGGTGAGTTCCGGGAAATCGAATCGTTGCAGCTTTCCCGTACCTATCCGGATTTTTATAACGAGACTCCCCACAACGCGTTGCTCGATGCTGCATGCGTCCAAGGCATCCCAGGCGCCTTGATTCTTGCGGCTGTTTTTCTTCTCCCATGGTGGGCCAGACGGGGTGTAAGTTCAGCCCCAAACCCCATCAGGAATGGGCTGCATGCGGCAATGCTCGGAATCCTGATCAGTTCGATGTTCGCGTCGCTCACTCTGGTGACATCGCTTTACTTATGGACAATCGCCGGACTAACCGTCGTGATGGAGCCGGATATTTCACTCGATACCGGCGAACCGTTGGCGGAAGATCGCGAAACATGGGGACTGCCGCGCCTCGTTCCAGTTGCATTCGGCGCTGTCTACCTCGTTCTCGGCGCGATACTTGCACTCCAGGACGCGGCCTGGTCCAGAATGGGCGCGGCTGTCGAAAAAGGGGATTTTGCGGGAGCCCGGGATGCTTATTCCAGCGCCATTTCAGCCGGGATGGGCTTGCCCGGTTACGAACTGTGGGGTTCGCGGGAATGGGCCTTACTGGGACGCTCGTTGGCGACTGTGAACACAGAATCTTCCGAAGCGAAGGAAGCGTGGAAGCTCGCCGCAGATGCTTCGCGGCGGGCGGAAAACAAAGGTGAGGAACGCTTCAGCGCGGCATATCAGTCCTCGGTCTTAGCCGTGGCTGCCGCCGATCTGCCGCGTGCGGAATCAGAAGCGCGCGAGGCGATCCGGCTCGCGCCAAACTGGTACAAAGGCCATCTTCTGCTTAGTCAAATCCTTCAATACATGGGCCGGAATGAACAGTCTGCCCACGAAGCGGAACTGAGCGTCAACATGGGCTGGCGGAAATAGCCACTCACGATTTCGTGGGGTGAGTTTTGGTCAAATGCGGCTTTGCCTTGTGCTCCGCAGTCTTGTGCTCGGCAGCGTGATGCTCAGCAGTCTCGTGTTTCGTGGTCTTATGTTTTGAAGTCGACGTATTCATCGCGGCTGACAGATTCTGCATCGTGTCCTTCACGTGGTCGATTGCGTCACCGGGACGCGTGAATGCCGTGAATGCGTTCTCCACCTGGTCAATCGCGAGGTTCGTCGTCGCCGCGCCAAAGTCGATGATCGAATCGATAATTTCGGAAGTTCCAGTCATGGTATTTTCCTTTCGCCTGCATAGCAGCAATCGGCTGGCCAATGTGGGTTCTATTGCCCTTCGCTCTCACTTCCGATCAGCGCCGCTGCACTCAGAGAACTCGCCACAGCTAATCCCACGGCAACCCACAGCACCGTCCGGTATCCGGAAACAAATGCTTCCCTGACAGCCTGACGCCCCCGCAGGTCTGTCGTTTCGATGGCTGCCAGTCGATCCCGTTGAGCCTCAATGCCCGTGCGCGTTTCCGTCGTCACTCCGGAAGCAAGCAGCTTTTGGTCCAAAGCGTTCCGGAACACTCCGGTCAGCAATGCGCCAAATACCGCAATCGCCAACAGCCCAGCCACGCGCGAGACCGCGTTATTGATTCCCGATGCCGTTCCGGCATGGTCTGCTCCCACTGCATTCATCACGGTTGTGGTCAGTGGCGCCACGCTGATTGTCATCCCGAGCCCCAGTGTCAGAACCGCCGGAAAGAAGGTTGTCCAGTAAGTGCCTGTCGTGCCGGGTCTGGCAAATAACGCAAATCCGGCCGCCGCGACCAGCGGCCCCACTACCAGAGGCAGCTTCGCTCCGTAACGATCCACCAGGCCGCCAGCCCAGCGCGACAGAAGAAACATCAGCAGGATGAAGGGAAGCAAAGCGGCGCCCGCAGCCGTTGGCGAGTAACCCTGCACCTGAATAAGATCGAGCGGGAAAAAGAACAACAGACCGCTCAGCGCCGAATAAAGAAACAGTGTCAGAAGGTTGGCGCCGCTGAAGTTGCGGGAACGGAACAACCCGAGCGGAATCATTGGCGACGGCGAATGGGCCTCCCACCAGAACAGCCCGATCAGAATACTGGAGCCGACAACACCTGCGGCGGGCACAGACTGAATGAGAGCGAATACAACTCCGCCGAGTCCGAGGGCAGCCAGCACTCCACCCAGCCAGTCGAACTTCTGTGGCTGGCCGCCGGCGCTGCTCTCCGGCACCTTCCACGTCGTGATGAAAACAACCGCGAGTCCGATCGGAATATTGATGAAAAATACCCATCGCCAGGAGCCGTGCTCCGTGAACCATCCGCCCATTACCGGTCCGATCGCCGCAGTAATGGCTGTGAAGCCGGACCATGTCCCGATCGCGCGGCCCCGTTCCTTCTCAGGAAAATAGCCGCTGATGAGCGCCAGGCTGCCAGGAACCAGCATTGCCCCGCCAATTCCCTGCAATCCCCTCGCGAGAATCAGTTGCCGGATATTCGGAGCGAGCCCGCACCATGCTGAGGCGAGAAAGAAGAGCACCACGCCAATCGTGAAGATCCGCCGGCGTCCGTAACGGTCGCCCAGAGATCCGCCAATCAGAAGAAGCGCTGCCAGGAAGAGGGCGTAGGATTCAACAATCCACTGAACTTCCGCGATTGTGGCGTGTAACGCCTGCTGTATGGCAGGCAGCGCCACGTTCACGACGGTCCCGTCGATGAACGCCATGCTGGAGCCAAGAATGGTTGCCACCAGAACCCAGGAGCCGTTCGATTCGGTGGATTTGTTCATCGTGCTGCCCGCGCTTACTTCCGCCCCGGATCAAATTCCTGTTGCAGAGCTGAAATCACGTCGTGATAGTCGGCATCCGGATCATTGATCAGGGCCTGTACTCTCGATTCCAGCGCCCCGTGGTCTTCCTTTGGAATCTTTGACTTCAGGACTGCCACGTATTCGTCGATTTTTTGGTTTGCGCCAGCGTTTTCGTCTGTCATCGACTGAGAGGGTAGCACGAACTCGCTGCGTGAACCTCCCTCGTAAACTAGTCGTTTATGGAAAAACTGGAATTTCAGACTGAAGTCAATCAGCTTCTTCAGTTGATTATTCATTCGCTTTATTCGCATCGGGAGATCTTTCTTCGGGAACTCGTATCGAATGCCTCGGATGCTCTCGACAAGCTCAAGTATCTGAATTTGACGGAGGAACCCTACAAGTCACTGGTTTTTGAGCCCCGCATCGATCTCGAACTCGATGAAGCGAATAAGATCCTGACCGTCAGCGACACGGGCATCGGAATGAATCGGGATGATCTTGTAGCCCACCTGGGTACAATCGCCCGCTCCGGAACGAAGAACTTCCTCGCAGGACTCTCAGGCGACGCGAAACGCGATTCCAATCTGATCGGGCAGTTCGGCGTCGGCTTTTACAGTGCTTTCATGGTGGCGGATAAAGTCGAGGTCGTTTCGCGTAAAGCCGGCGAGGAGCAGGCATGGAAGTGGACCAGCGACGGCAAGTCCGGCTTTGAGCTGGAACCCGCAGAACGCGCGGTGGCCGGCACCACGGTCACTCTTCATTTCAATGAAGAGGGCGGCGAATACGCTAACAGCTGGAAGCTGCGCGAAATCATCAAGAAGTATTCGAATCATATTGCGTTTCCGATTTTTCTCACTGCGGACAAGCACGAGTGGAATGAGGAAGAAAAGAAGTCCGTCCAGACCCGCGCCACCGAACAGATTAATTCGGCGAGCGCCATGTGGACCCGCCCCAAGAGTGAGCTCAAAGAGGAAGACTACAAAGAGCTGTACAAAACCATTTCGGGCGATCCCGAAGATCCGCTCTTTTGGTTCCACACGAAAGCCGAAGGTACTTCGGAATACACCACTCTGTTTTACGTGCCTTCCCACGCACCCATGGATATATATCAGGCAGACTACCGGCCGGGTGTGAAGCTGTTCGTCAAGCGTGTCTTCATTACGGACGATTCCAAAGAGTTGATGCCCGGCTATCTGCGCTTCCTGCGCGGCATCATCGACAGCGAAGATCTGCCGCTCAATGTGAGCCGGGAAATCCTGCAGCAGAACAGGATCCTCAGCAATATCCGGACCGCCAGCGTGAAAAAGGTTCTCTCGGAACTGAAGTCGATCGCCACCGACAAGCCCGAGGAATATCTGAAGTTCATCGAGCAGTTCAATCGCCCGATGAAAGAGGGCCTGTACGGCGATTACGCGAACCGCGAGACGCTGCTGGATCTGATCCGCGTGAAGTCCACTAAAGTCGAGGGCTGGACGAGTCTGGCAGATGTGAAAGCCCGCATGCAGGAAGGCCAGAAGGGGATTTACTACATCATGGGCGGGACGAACATCTCCCTGCGGACTTCGCCGCTCCTCGAAATCTATCGGAAGAAAGATATTGAGGTTGTGATTCTCGACGATGAGATCGACGAAATCGTCTTCTCGGGCATCGACAAGTACGGCGATACGGAACTTAAAGCCGTTAACAAGAGCTCGACCAGCGACGACTTCAAAGATGAGTCCGCGCCGGAAACCGCGGATGCGGTAAAGCCGCTGATCGAAAAAATCAAGGCCGTTCTTGGCGCAAGCGTCAAGGATGTCAGGGTCTCAGTTCGCCTGGCCGATAGCCCTTCCTGTATTGTTCTCGATGAAGATGAGCCCTCTCTCAAGATGCAGCAAATGCTGAAGGCCATGGGCCAGAAGCAACTGCCCGACATCAAACCGGTCCTTGAGATCAACCCCGATCACGAGATCGTGAAGAAGCTTGAGGGGGCGACCGATGATGCGCTGATCAATGATGCCTCCTGGCTGCTACTGGAGCAGGCCCTGCTGATTGAAGGCGTGCCCGTGGAAAACCCGGCGGTGTTCGTACAACGACTCAATCGGGTCCTGAGCCGGGCGGTTTAGAGGAAGGTCTTAAACTCCATTACGTCGCCATCCTGAACCACGTACTCCTTGCCTTCTGTCCGGAGTTTGCCGAGTTCGCGAGCGCGGGCGAAACTGCCGTAGGTAACCAGATCCTCATAAGAGATGGTCTCGGCAGAAATGAAGCTTTTCTCAAAGTCTGAGTGAATCACGCCGGCGGCAACAGGAGCTTTGTCGCCGGCGTGGATGGTCCAGGCCCGCGTTTCTTTCTCGCCCGTGGTGAGGTACGTCCGCAGGCCAAGCAGATAATACGCTTCCCGGATCAGAGTACCGGCGCCCCCTTGCTCGACGCCGAGTCCTGCCAGGTATTCCGCGCGCTCCTCGGGTGGCAAAGTGCACAATTCCGACTCAATCTCAGCCGAAACAACCACCGCCCGGGTACCTTGATGGTGCGCCGCATAGTCGCGAACCTTAGCCACCCATGGATTTGAATCCGGGTTACCCAACTCTTCTTCCGCCACGTTGCAGGCATAGAGGGTCGGTTTGGCGGTGAGCAGGAACAGCCCCTTCATCAGGGCCGTCTCTTCCGGCGAAGCATCCAGGCTGAACGCGAATTTGCCTTCATTCAGATGCGGTTCCAGACGGTCGATCAGGTCGAGCTCAGCCTGAGCCTTCTTGTCCCCACCCTTCGCCATCTTCTGCTGTTTCAATCGCCTTTTCTGAATACTGTCGAGATCGGCGAGTACAAGTTCCGTGTTGATGATTTCGATGTCACGAATCGGATCGACCGAATCCATCACGTGCTCGATATCGCTGTTCTCGAAGCATCGAACGACCTGGATAATTGCGTCGACTTCGCGGATATGACCCAGGAACTGATTCCCCAGACCCTCGCCGGTGCTGGCGCCTTTTACCAGGCCCGCGATATCGACAAATTCAAATATCGCCGGGACTATCTTTTGCGAGCCGCTAATGCCGGAAAGCACCGCAAGCCGTTCATCGGGAACGGTTACGATGCCCTGATTCGGTTCAATGGTGCAAAAGCGATAATTAGCCGCCATCGCCTTGCGGGTTTGGGTGACGGCGTTGAAGAGCGTACTCTTGCCGACGTTGGGAAGACCTACAATTCCTGCACTAAGCATGTAAATTCCAGTGTAGCGGCGACAACTGAATCAGCATGAATTGCATCAAATAAAACATGATCCCCTTCTCGATCCTCGACCTCTGCCCTATTCCGGAGGCTGGCACTGCCGCCGACGCTTTCCGGCATTCGCTGGATCTCGCTCAGCACGCGGAGGTCTGGGGCTACAACCGTTTCTGGCTGGCCGAGCATCACAATATGCCGGGGATTGCCAGCGCGGCCACGTCGGTAGTCATCTCCTATATTGCAGGTGGAACCAAAACGATACGCGTGGGAGCCGGCGGCATCATGCTTCCCAACCACAATCCGCTGGTGATTGCGGAACAGTTCGGTACATTGGACACGCTCTTCCCCGGCCGGATCGATCTGGGGGTGGGCCGCGCCCCCGGCTCGGACCCGCTGACCACGAAGGCGCTGCGCCGTGATCCGATGACCGGCACCGATCAGTTCCCTCAGGATGTCATCGAGCTCCAGAATTATTTTCGCCCGGTGCAGCATGGACAAAGGGTCCGCGCGGTGCCTGGAGCAGGACTCCACATACCGATCTGGCTATTGGGTTCGAGTTTGTTCGGTGCTCAGCTTGCGGCTCAGATGGGTCTCCCGTTTGCCTTCGCCTCGCATTTCGCGCCGGCGGATCTGATGCAGGCCATCCGTCTTTACCGTAATCAATTCAGGCCATCGGAGCAACTGGATCGACCATATGTTATGGCCGGCATCAACGTCATCGCGGCCGACTCAGACCGGCAAGCCCGCTATCTCTTCACGTCCATTCAGCAGGCGTTTGTCAATCTCCGGCGCGGCGCGCCGGGCCGCCTTCCACCGCCGGTCGACGATATTGATTCCTACTGCTCCCCAATGGAGAGGGCGATGATCGATCAGGCGTTGTCCCGCGCGATCGTCGGACCGCCGGATATGGTCGAGCACGGACTGCACGACTTCCTTCGCGAAACGCACGTGGATGAATTGATGATCACGGCTAATATCTACGATCATGCTTCGCGGCTCAGGTCGTTTGAAACGATCGCTGAAATTCGCGGAAAACAGATATGATGGAGCGGTAGCTGGACCCTCATGAAGCGAAGAGATTTTCTGAAAACCGGCGCCGCCCTCGCCAGCCTCCCGCTGGGGTTCGCAGCTTCCACCACTGGTCCCCTCAGTGAATTCCCCTACTCTGGCGTCACCCTGACCGGCGGCCTGTTGAAGCGCCAGTACGATCACATCCGCGCTCATTTCCTCGGGCTCGATAACGACCGGCTTCTGAAGGTCTATCGCCAGCGTGCGGGACTGCCTGCTCCCGGTGACGATATGGGCGGCTGGTATGACGCGGATGGTTTCGTTCCCGGGCACAGTCTCGGCCAATACATTTCCGGACTTTCCCGCATTTACAGCACCACGAAAGATCCCGCCTGCGCTGAAAAAGTACGGGTCCTCGTGAAAGGCTTCGCGGCTGCCCTTGGGCCGGACGGATATCCTTACGCCAATGAGAAGACAGCAACCACCTGGCCCTGTTACGTTTTGGATAAATATGAAGCCGGAATGATCGACGCCTGCCAGCTTGTTGGAGATACAAGAGCGCGCGACGTTCTGACCGAGACCATCAAGGGCGCTATCCCGCACATACCGGATCACACTTACGATCGCGGTCCCGATAGTCCGAAGCAGGCCCCGTATGACGAGCCTTATATCCTGCCTGAAAATCTTTTTAATACCTGGCAACTGACGGGTGACAAAAAGTATCTGGATATGGCGCGGCTCTATCTGCTCGATCATGAACTCTTTGATCCCCTCGCGCAGAACCGTAATGTGCTTCCTGGCAAACATGCTTACAGCCACGTGATCGCGCTGAGTTCCGCTGCGCGGGCGTACGAAGTGCTGGGTGACCCGAAGTATCTGGCATCTATTCGCAACGCCTGGGACATGCTGGAGCAGACACAGGAGTTTGCCTCTGGCGGGTGGGGGCCCAAGGAGGCCTTCGTGCCTCCAGGTGAGGGCAAACTCGGCGAGAGTCTCACCACCACACGCGAGCATTTTGAAACTCCCTGCGGATGCTACGCCCACACCAAGCTCGCGCGCTATCTTCTTCGCTTCACGGCCGATGCGCGCTACGGAGACGGTCTCGAAAGAATCGTCTACAACGCCCTTCTCGCATCGAAAGATCCGGGCGGCGATGGCGAATATTTTTACTATTCCGACTATCAGTCTCAGGCGCGCAAAGGCTACTACAAGCGCAAATGGCCCTGCTGTTCCGGCACTCTGATCCAATCCGTTGCCGATCATGTGCTGAATATATATTTCCATCGCAATGCCGATGTGTACGTCAATCTCTACACACCCTCGCAGGTTCGCTGGCAGGCCAATAACGTGCCCGTGACGCTGTCGCAGGAAACGCGCTACCCCGATGACGGACAGGTCGAATTCCGGCTGCGCCTGCCGCGCCCCACAGAATTCGCCGTGAATCTCAGAATTCCGGGCTGGCTCGAATCCCCGGCACGGATTTCCGTTAACGGCAAATCTTCCGACGTTCCCGCCGCCAAAGGGACCTTCGCGCAAATCTCAAGGCGATGGCGCGATGGAGACACCGTCCAGCTCACGCTGCGGCTCAACTTTCGCGCGCAGCCGATCGACGACAAGCATGAGGAGCGGGTCGCACTCCTGTATGGGCCGCAGATGATGGTTGCGGTGAATCCTGCTGTCGAACTGCACGACACGCCACTCACGCTTCCGGGAAAACCGCGTCCTATATCCAACAGGGCGTCCGCCTTCGCTTTGAGCACACCTGGCACGCCGGTCGAAATGATTCCATTCCACGCCATTCGGGATGAAGTCTACACGACGTACCTACGGAAGGCTTAGCCTTCTCCAGCCGTTTGAGCGCTTCGCGCCAAACTTATCTGCATGCCTTATAATTCTCCGATGGACAACACACCCGCCGTTCTGGTGACCGGTTCCAGTCGCGGGCTTGGCCGCGGCATCGCTCAGGCGTGCAGCCGCTCCGGTTTTCACGTCGGCATCCATTATTCGACGA
>Ga0206991_10229_pt2 | contig 14428 bp, 10 predicted proteins | sample Alteio_BWMinCont_9_FD_153286 | JGI IMG/M metagenome (GOLD analysis project Ga0206991, IMG submission 153286) | Enriched cells from forest soil in Barre Woods Harvard Forest LTER site, Petersham, Massachusetts, United States -... | ecosystem: Environmental > Terrestrial > Soil > Temperate forest >...
CTGTACGTCTCCGCTGATCGCGTAAAAACGATTGCCTACCACGCCACCCGCTACGCCGTGGCGTCCAATTGCCATCGGTGGAAGAATGCTCCACGTGTTGGTGGCCGGATCGTAACCTTCGAACGCGTGATAAGCGGTGTGCTGAAAGAAGTCCTGGTTCTCGCCCCCCCGCGACATAGATCCGCCCGTTGAAGACGCCGACGTCCAAGCCACTGCGAGCGGTGGGCATTTTAGCGAGCGGAGCGCTCCAGGTGTCGGTTGCCGGATCATAAGCCTCCACGTTGCCAAGATCCGACGACGCCGCGATGAAGGCGGCGCCGATGCGCCCGCCAATGACGTAGATCTTCCCGTTCACCACACCCGCGGCAGTGTGGTTGCGGGGCGTCGGCATGGCGGCGCGCTCGCGCCAGGTGTTGGTTTTCGGATCGTATTCCTGAATCGTGGCCAGAACTCGCTGGGGAGTATTCGGACGGATGGCAGGGTTGGTGGCGCCGGGGGCCGTAGTGACGCCTCCGATCACATACATCTTGTCGCCGACGGTTGCAGCCACGGCCGCGCCGCGCTTCACCGGCATGGGCGCCAGGGCTTTCCACGAATCGTTGACGGGATCGTATTCAAAAGCGTTGTCGATGGGCGTCCAGGCGGAGAGACCGTCCACGGTGCCTGCCGTGAAGCCGCCAAAAACATAAATCTTGCCGTTGTACTGGGTGAGAGCGAGATGGTGGGCCGGCAATGCCATCGGCTTTCTCTTTTGCCACTGGTTCGACGCTGGATCGAACTCGTACACCATGCCAACCGGTAGCCAGACTGGTGCTGATACGAGCCCAGCGAACACGTACATTTTGCCGTTGACGCCTTGACCGATGACCTCTTCGTGCGGTTCGGGGAAAGGAGGCAGGCTTATCCACTTACCTTGAGCGCCGGCAGGGGGAAGCGCTAAAGCGAGGTGGATTAGCGCGACCAATGCAAAACTTCCTGGTCGCGCAATCGAGTTACGGCAAACAGATGGGAACATATTATGCGATGGCCTCGACAACTGATTTGTCTGGATCGATCAGGAAGATCCAGATCAGTGCACCCATTGCCAATATCGCGGCGCTTACAAAGAACGGAGCCACCCAAAAGCCCCGGTCGAACAGCGTTCCGTAAACAATCGCCGCCAGAGATCCGCCCAGGGCGCCGATCATGTTCATGACGCCGGTGACCGTTCCACTGAACTGGCCTCCGATGTCCATGGGAACGGCCCAGGCCGGGCCGATCACCCATTCCAGGAAGAAAAATGACGCCGCCAGGCAAAGGATCGAAGTTACTGTTTCGGTAGTAAGTGCCGCGGGAACCAGGAAGAGGGCTGCTAAGAGGAACCCGGGTGCAGCAACGATCCTGCGTGCCAGGCGCGCGTTCTTCTTCCGCCTGAAAATTAAGTCCGACAACGTTCCTCCGGTGATGTCGCCAAGCATCCCGGCAAACAAAGGTAACGACCCCCAGAAGCCCAGCGAAGGAAGTGACAAATGCCGATGTTCCCGAAGATAGGTGGGATACCAAGTCAGATAAAAATTGGTCCCGAAAAAGAAGCAGGCGTAACCAAAAGCCACGAACCACATGTTGGGCGAGAGCAGAATTCGTTTCCACGGCGCCGGCCGCCTTTCCAGCACGAAGGCGTTGGGGTTGCCCGCCGCATCCAGCCCACGGATCTCAGCCAGTTCGGCGGCATTTACCTGCGAATGATCTTCCGGCCGATTCCGGTAGAGCACATTGAAAACAATTGCCCACAAGATTCCCAGAGATCCGAAGATATAGAAAATTGCGCGCCACCCAAATGCGATCATGATCGTGCCGGCGACAAAGGGCGTGACTGCCACCGCGAAGCGGCTGAAGAAGTGCGTGACGCCCTGAATGCGCCCGCGCTCGGAGCGCGGGAACCAGAGCAGCATACCACGGCTGGCGACGGGGAATGCGCCTGCCTCGCCCACTCCCAGCAGGAATCGCGCACCGAATAGGGACCCGAGTCCAATTGCCGCACCGGTCATCATCGCCGCGGCCGACCACCACGTCATGATGACGGTGAGAACTCGTTTCGCCCCGAAGCGATCGCCCAGCCATCCGGCGGGAACCTGACCGAGCGCGTAGGCCCAGGTGAACGCCGCCAGCACCAGGCCCATCGCGCTCTTGCTCAGGTGGAACTGCCTGGCGATCTCCGGCTGCGCGACCGAAATATTGCTTCGGTCCATATAGCAGATCAGGTACATCACGCTGATGACGATCAGAATCCACCAGCGCGTTCTGGTCGGCTTCCCAAGTGCTGGACGGAGACCAGAATGGGCCCGGGATTCTGCTGCCACGTCATCATGGACCGCCAACATTCCCTCCGGAATCCGCGACTTAAACCAGCGCCGGCTCGGTGGAAGGCGTAGCTTTCGCGATGAGATCCACAGGAAGATTGGTCTCCGCCGATAGATCCGCGGCCTGATAGACCTGCATGACCAGCCGCGCCTGCTCCGCCGTCACAAGAGGCTGTTTGCCCAGCGCGACGCATTCCAGGAAATGGAGCGTTTCGCTTTGCATGGGACCCGCGTATACGTGGTTTACCTTCTCTCCCGGCATAGACGACAAAGGAAACTGGATGCCGTTCTGCATGGTGGTGACGTATACGTCGCGGTGCGTATCGTCCACCATGGTTGCGCCTTCGGTTCCTACGAATTCGATCCAGGTGGATGAAAAATTCGGATAGGCGGGCGGCAGCACCCAGCCCGCGCCAATGGTAAACACAACCCCGTCGTCCATGGTTACGACGATCCAAACGCAATCGGGCACGTTATACTGCGCGCCCATGATCTTTCTCACTTCTTGCGCATAGACACGGATGGGCTTGCGCGGGGCGAGGCACCATAGTACGAAATCGATATCGTGCGTGGCTTCCATGGCGGCGGGGGAAAGCTTCACGCGGCCGCCGATTTTCTTGCCCAGATTCCGCGTAATGTGCCGGCTCACCAGAGCGCTTACCGGCTGACCGATGGTGCCATCTTCGATGGAGCGCTTCACGTACGCAAACTTCGGGTTGAAGCGCTGTGAGTAACCGATGGTGAAGAGCAGGTTCTTCTCTTTAGCCAGCGCGATCAGTTCATCGGCTTCGCTGAGTTCGAGCGCAATGGGCTTTTCGAGAAAGACGTGCTTGCCCGCCAGCATGCTCTCTTTGGCGATCGGATAGTGGGTGGGCTCAGGAGTTGTCGAAATCATCACTGCGTCGATCGAGGGGTCTTCGAGCAGAGCCCGGTAGTCGGCAGTCGCGGTCACAGGTTTGGTCGCACCCGCTACTTCCTGCAATCGTTCGTCTCGGGTTTCGGCGATATGCAACTCGTTGACCCACGGACTGGCCGCGGATGCCACCGCGCGAATGCCACCGCACCAACCCGTGCCGATGATTGCAACGTTTATCCTTCTCATTCCCTCTCCTATCCTCATGATTATCGCTGATCTAGAGTCTACCTGGACGCTAATCGACGTGCCGGGAACAAGTGTAAAGATATGTTAAATTGCGTCGTAATGGTCAGTTTCCGTAAACGGTGTTTGTACCAGGAGGATTCCTGCACCTTCTGGACCGGCTAATCCGTCCGGTATTAGAGCATTCTCCGGGTGGTGCGTTCCCCGGACAGAGCCCATGTCCGACATGGCGACGACGCGTCAAAGTGACTTCCCAGAACGCATCTACGGGATTAATCGAGGCCGAGCAGTGTTCGTGCACAAGCCGCGCCGGGTCAAGTACCGGCAAACCATTAAGATTACCCCAGACGTGACATTCTGATGATTTCACGATACCAGGGACGCCCGCAATGCCTGTGCATCGCGCATTGGGGGCTTTCCGAAGACGCGCTTGTACTCCCGATTGAACTGGCTCGGACTTTCGTATCCCACCTCGAACGCTACACTCGCAGCATCAAGTTTCTCTGTGAGCATCTTCTGCCGAGCTGTGTGGAGCCGAAGCTGCTTTTGAAACTGAATAGGACTCATTGCTGTGAGGCCACGGAAGTGATGATGCAGACTTGATCTGCTCATACCCGCCAGCGATGCTAGCTCATCCACATTCAGCGTCTTCTTGAAATTTTCACGTAGCCAAGTGACCGCTTTAGCCGTTCGGTAGCTCTGGTCCGCGAGCGTTGCAATCGAACGTAAACGATCGCCCTGGGGCCCCTGCAGCAGTCGGTAGACGATTTCGCGCTGGAGCAGCTTGCCAAAGAACGGAACATCCTGCGGTGTGTCTAGGAGCTGAACCATGCGTGAGCATGGCGCAAGCAGTTCTACCGTCGCTTCTCCAAGAACCATGCCGCGTGTTCCAACGGGTGGTGCAGAAATCCGCACTTCCTCGTTGTGGAGAACGTCGCGGACGATGCCCATATCAAGCTTGAGGAAAAAGGCAAGGTAGGGCTTCTCCACACTGGCGACGGATACTCGGCTGACTATTGGAAGTTCGATTGACGTGAGGAGGAAGGTTGATTCGCCGAAGACGTAACTCTCTCTTCCCAGGTCGACGTGTTTCTTTCCCTGCGGAATGAGAAGCAGACTCGGCTCATAGGTACATGGATTCGGTGCGGTAGGAGCAGTGCTTCGGTACAGCGTAAGTCCGGGGATTTCTGTTGACAGTTCGGTGGCATCATCCAGCATTTTGCCAATTGATCCAGCCAGCGCTTTGAGCGCATGCGTGACGCCAGGATCGTCGGCACGCCTCGATTTCCGGCCCATCATTCATTTGCCCTCGACCTCTCCAGGATAAAACACAAGCGCTCAAAACGTACATAGTTCGCACCTGCCTCGGACAAATAGGCAATAATTCCAGTCGATCAGGCTACCGGCACACGAGCGTTTCGCCCTAGCCTTGAGGTAGAGAGGAAAACATGAAAACGCGAAAACTTGGAACGCTTGAAGTATCGGAACTCGGGTTTGGCTGCATGAACCTGGCCACAAACTACGGCCCCGCGGTTCCCATCGACGACGCCATCCAGGTCATCCGTACGGCACACAGCAACGGTGTGACATTCTTCGACACGGCTGAAGTGTACGGTCCGTACACGAGTGAAACCATCGTCGGGGGTGCGCTCGAACCGTTCCGTAACGAGGTGAAAATCGCAACGAAGTTCGGCTTCGACCTCACCGACACGGGCGGCTTAAACAGCCGGCCCGATCACATCAAGAGAATGGTGGACGGGTGCCTGAAGCGGCTCCGGACGGACCGCATCGATCTCTTCTATCAACATCGGGTCGATCCAAACGTGCCAATTGAGGATGTTGCGGGTGCCGTGAAAGAGCTTATCGAGGACGGCAAGGTGTTGTATTTCGGCCTTTCGGAAGCAAGCCCCACCACCATCCGCAAAGCACATGCTATTCAGCCAGTCGCAGCTCTGCAGACAGAATATTCGCTCATGAACCGTGACCCGGAAGAGAATGGATTGCTGGATACCTGCGAAGAACTGGGAATCGGCTTTGTGCCCTGGGGTCCAATTGGCATGGGCTATCTGACGCAGAAACTTCATGCCCAGACGAAGTTTGATCCGAAATCGGATTTGCGTTCGGGGTTTGACCGTTTCCAGCCTCAAAGCATAGCCGCGAATAAGCCGTTTGTGGATCGCGTCACCGAACTTGCGGTGAGAAAAGGCGCTACGACGGCGCAACTGTCGCTCGCATGGCTGCTGGCCCAGAAGCCGTTCATCGTACCAATCCCCGGAACGGGCAAGGTCAAGCACCTTCAGGAGAACATCGAATCCACCAAACTTGTACTGACCGCAGAAGACATGAAAGAGATCGCCAGTGCTCTGTCCGAGTTCAAGGTGCATGGCGGTCGTATGAACGAACAACAAATGAACATCGTAGAGGAGTAGGGTTGATCCGCGCGGGGCACGTCCAAGTTGACGTAAAACGCGCTGCACGTTGATATGGCCCGTTAAATTCCCAGTGGATTGTCAGAGACTCGTACAGAGGTCGGGAATGGCGCAGTGGGAAGCGGACGACAGACTTCCGGGTCGCGGATCGGTCCTGGTTAGTCGGCTCCACGTCAACTTGAATGGAATGCCGAAAACCGTCTTCCTTGTGAGTGCGGCCGGCCGGGGACGACACAGATATTCAAACTGACCCACCACCACTTGGGTGATCCAACAGTCAAACGCCCGCCTGTCAGAGATCTATGCTTAAGCAATGACCGTGAGAAGCCACTGCACCCCTTGCCTCGAGTTTGCTAATTTGCGCGCCGCAACGAGATTCTCTACTTTGCTGATCTTGTTGGCCGCGGCTGGCCGGGGGCAGGATGCCACCGATCTCTTTCAGGCCAAGTGCGCCACTTGCCATAGCCCTGGCAGCGCCGCTGGAGCTCCCCTGCCCGCTACCTTACGGCAGATGACTTCCAGGCGCATTCTGGAAGCGCTCGAGACTGGAAAAATGCGCGCCATCGGCGCCTCACTCAGTGGACCGCATCGCCAGGAGCTGGCGAAGTCCCTGGGTCTCGCGGAAGATTCAGCTAGCATTCCAGAGGCCGCCGGGTGTGCGTCCTCAACCACCGTGGGGAGCGGCGGCGGAAAGTGGAATGGATGGGGCGTGGATGCGGCGAACACCAGATATCAAGACGCCAAGAGCGCCGGCCTCGACCTGGAGCGCGTTCCAAAACTCAAGTTGAAATGGGCTTTCGGTTTTCCCGGAGCCACTACCGCCTTTGGACAACCCACAGTGAGCGGCGGTAGGCTTTTCGTCGGCAGTTCCGAAGGCGCAGTCTATTCCCTCGATGCGCAAAAAGGTTGTATTTACTGGAAATTCGCGGCCGCGGAAGGTGTCCGTACTGCGATTACCCTTTCCGCAGACGGGCAGCGAGCTTATTTCGGCGACCTGCACGCTTACGTCTATGCCGTGTCCGCCGGCTCGGGAGCGTTGATCTGGAAGACTCACGTGGACGAGCACCCTTTTGCCGTTGTTACAGGGACGCCCCAGTTGGTGGGAGGAAGGCTTTTTGTACCTGTCTCGGGCGGTGATGAGCCGATCTCGGCGGGGAATCCCGCTTATGAATGCTGCTCGTTTCGTGGCAGCCTGGTAGCGCTCGACGCAGCCACCGGAAAGCAAGTTTGGAAGACCTATACCATCCCAGATCCGCCTGCTGTTACCGGACAAAATTCAGCGGGCGCCAAGCAATGGGGTCCTTCCGGCGTATCTCTTTGGTCGTCGCCAACCATCGACCTCCCAGCCCACGCCATCTACACCGGTACCGGGATCAACTTCTCGAATCCCGCCACTTCCGGAAGTGACGCCATCGCGGCCTTCGATATGGAAACCGGCCGCATTCTCTGGTCCCGGCAGGTGACCGCCGGCGACGTCTTCAACTTCGGCTGCCGTGGCGACAACCAGGCGAATTGCCCCAAGGATCACGGTAACGATGCGGACTTCGGCAACTCGCCGATGTTGCGAACGCTGGCTGGCGGCCGGCGCATACTCGTGGTCGGTCAGAAGTCGGGTGTGGTTTACGGTCTTGATCCGGACCATGCAGGCGCGGTGTTGTGGCAAACCAGAGTCTCGCGAGGAGGACCGCAGGGCGGCCTCATCTGGGGCGGGGCTAGCGATGGGAACACGGCATATTTCGGAATTTCCGACTGGGATCCAGGCAAACCGGAAGCCGGCGGAGGTTTGACCGCCCTTCGCCTGACAGACGGAAAAGTCATTTGGTCAGTGCCAGCCCAGAAACCTGCGTGCGTCGCAATACCCGGATGCAGCGCCGCACAACCAGCGGCAGTGACGCTGATCCCGGGCGTAATTTTTCTGGGATCCATGGATGGCCACCTGCGAGCCTACGACAGCCACGACGGAAAGATTATCTGGGACTTCGATACTCTCCGCGATTTTGAAACGGTGAACGGAGTGAAGGCGCACGGCGGATCGCTCAATGCAGCCGGTGCGGTGGTGGTGAACGGTGTGCTTTATAGCAACTCGGGATACGCGCGCATCCCTTCCATGCCGGGTAACGTGCTGCTCGCGTTCTCGGTAGACGGGAAATGAGCCGTCATTCCGCCCGGCGCGCAACCGCAGCCTTCATGCAAGTGGATTGTACGTCCAGGAATTTTGCGTAATTGTTGGGCCCGACAACGAACGGATTCGGCGAGCCGGGTTTTCGGTCCTTAAGCGCAGCCAGCTTTTCGAGCATCCCATCGTACATGGGATGATTCTGGATCTCGACATCCACCTTCATCTTCCCGGCAATTTCCTTGTAGTGCTCGAGAGACTGCAGGTAATGCTGAAGCCCATCGTCCGAGATTATTCTGGTTAGCAAAATGGTGCCCCCATAGAGGCCCGCGACATGCGTCTTTCCGCCATCCTTCACCTGGAAGATTAAAGCCATCGACCCAGGCGTATGCCCCGGAATTATCACTGGATTGATTTTCTCGTCGCCGAGGACAATGGGAGTTCCTTCCATGGCCACCAGGTCTTTGCGCGGCGGCGTGACCGGCGCCGGAGGCGGGCCTTTCCCCGCTGCACCGAAACCTGGAGGCGGGGGCGGAGGGTTCTGCATCAAATCCCAATCGGCGGCCGACTCGACGATGCGAGTTCCGTAGTGATCCTGAAAATAGGCGGCGCCGCCAAAATGGTCGCCGTGGCCGTGAGTAAGAACGATCATCTTGACCTGCGCGGGATCCAGCCCCATGGCCTTCATCTGCGCAATCAGCACAGTCTCCACTTCGTTTGCGTAGCCCGAATCGATCAGAATGATTCCCGCTGAGGTAGCGAGCGCATAAACGACGGTACCCGATCTGCCAAAGGCGTACAGATTGTCAAAGAGCTTTGCGGGCTGGATCAGAGGATCGGTTGGCGAGTTTGCTCTCGGCGATGTGCAGAAGAAGACAGCTTCGCCGGCCCATTCCTTGCCCGCGATCTGTTTTGCCTTCTCGACAAGTTGCAGCACAGCGGGAGAATCAGGTTTGGCTGGCGCGGCTTCCGGAGGTTGCGCCTGAAGCGAACTTGCCAGCATGGCGACCAACGTCAAGACAGGAGCCGCATAGCGGTGTGTGGATGTCATTTTCATTTTTTTCTCAAAACCGGCTGGCTCGCCCGCTATCTGTAAGATCTCCACAAACGCTGCTGCGCGCCGCATAGGAATTCTATCGCCAGAGCGAGGATCGCATCAATGGCAATCGTAAAGATATGTTAAGACATTGTGGACAGAACGGCTTTCTGAATAGACACTTGAGTACATGCTTGGCGATCGTCGATCCGGCCTGCGAGTTAGCCGAAATGGAGCTTCCTGGCGGCGGAGCTTGATCTTGTGCGCCGTTGCCGCCATCGCTTGCGCACAGCCGCCACCACCTGGGCCTCCTCCTACACCGCGTGCGGCCGCTCCTGTGGATCTCACAGGTTATTGGGTTTCGCTGGTAACGGAAGATTGGCGTTCGCGCATGACGTTGCCGCCCAAGGGCGATGCTGAATCCGTACCGCTGAATCCGGATGGCAAAAAAGCAGCGCAGGCTTGGGATCCGGATCAGGATGAGGCCAGGGGCGACCAGTGTAAAGGCTATGGCGCGGGTGGAATCGTCCGCCGGCCTGGAAGAATGCACATTACGTGGCAGGACGACCACACCTTGAAGGCCGAATTCGACGCCGGCACCCAGACCAGGATTTTTTACTTTGGCGCACCTGAGAGTCAGGGCGGAGACTGGCAAGGTATCTCAGTTGCGAGCTGGGATGTGCCAGGCACGATCATGACGCGGGGAGGTTTCAGCCTCGCCGCAGGCGGTAGCCCGGAACGAGGCGGAGCTTTGAAAGTGGTGACGACCAAAATGAAGGCGGGATACTTGCGAAGGAATGGGATTCCCTACAGCGAGAACGCTGTCGTTACCGAGTACTACGATCGGTTCGATATACCCGACGGCGGTTCCTTGCTGCTGGTAGCGACCGAGGTGACCGATCCGACTTATCTCACGGCGCCTTTCTGGACCAGTACGCATTTCAAGCTGCAGAATGATTCGGCGGGCTGGAATCCAACCGCCTGCTCAGCGAAATAGGAAGGCACGAAAATGAAGGCGAATTCCATGAAAAACAATTGGGAAATCGTTTTCTTATGCGCGGCGCTGCTGGTCCAAACGAACCTGCTGGGGCAAACCGCCCCCGCGGCGCGAGCGCCGAACCGTCCGTCTCCGGCCATCGATCTTTCGGGTTACTGGTCGCCCGCAATCAACGAAGATGGCCTCGAGCGGGGCGCGGGCTCAGAGATCGGAGACTACGCCGGGTTCGCGATCAACGAGGCGGGGCGTCTCTGGGCGCTCTCCTACGACGCATCGCGCTTAACCCTGAAGCACCATCAATGCGACGGCTACGTGGCGCCCTATCAAATGCGCGCCGTGGGGAACTTCCGCTTCTGGGAGGACCGCGATCCCCACACCATGCAATTGATTGCGATTCATATTTGGGCGCAGACCACGGAGGGTTTCCGCACCATCTGGATGGACGGCCGGCCACATCCGCCCGCCTATGCTCCGCACACCTATCAAGGATTCTCGACGGGCCGGTTTGTGGGAGATGCGCTGGTGGTGAATACCACGCACCTCAAGCAGGGCTGGCTGCGGCGCAATGGACTTCCGGAGAGCGATCAAGCCACGATGGTGGAATTCTTCGTTCGCCACGGCGACCGCCTGATCGACACGACGGTTGTGACCGATCCCGTTTTTCTGACCGAAGAGGAAGTCCGGAGCGACGATTTTTTCCGTCAGCCCGCCGACCATGGCTCCTGGCTGTACGCTTGCGACGATGGCGAGGAAATTGTGGGAAGGGCTCCGGATGCGGTACCGAATTATCCCTTCGGCGCGCAGCCCTTTGCCAGAGAATATTCGCAGCGCTATAAAATTCCGCTGTTGTCCGGCCTGGCGGGAGCCCAGTCGATTTATCCGGAATTTGCCGCCAAGCTCAAAACCGCAACCGACGCCGATGCGGCCCCCTTGCTCAGGCCGAAGCCCGGTCCTTCTCCGGTTAGCCGCGCGGTGGATCCCGAACCGCACGACGGGCAGATTCACGTATGGCCGGTTTCGGGCAGCGTCTACATGCTTCTCGGCGATGGCGGGAACATCGTAGTGGAGACGGGCGATCAGGGACCGTTTGTGGTGGATTCCGGCGCCGGTCAGCTTTCGGACCAGGTGATCGAGGCGATTCACAAACTCAGTGACAAGCCGATTCAGTTCATCGTCAACACCAGCTCCCTTCCCGACCGGACTGGCGGCAACGTGAAACTGCACGCCGCTGGTCACGACCCCAGCCTGGTGGGCTCCTTCTTCTCGGGGCAGTTCAGAGATGCCGGAGTGGGAGCCACGATCATCGCCCAGCAGAACGCCGAGACCCGCATGGTGCAAGCGAAATTGCCTGCGCCGGGCTGGCCCACAGACACTTTTCTCGACGATCGAAGGCGCAAATACCACAACGGAAATGCCATCGAGATTTTTCACGAGCCGAGCGCAATCACGGACGGCGACAGCATCGTTCACTTTCGTCAGGCCGACGTGATCGCCGCGGGCGATATCTTCAACACCACTCAATTTCCGTTTATCGATATCAAGGACGGCGGCAGCGTTCAAGGCGAGATCAACGCGCTGAACGACATCCTCAAATCGCACCGTTTTCCAGCACGAAGGACAGGGTGGCACGCTGATCGTTCCCGGCCACGGTTACCTTTCCGACGAACACGAAGTGGTGGAGTATCGGGACATGGTTGTTATCGTGCGGGACCGTGTTCGGGCGATGATCAAGAGCGGCGCCACTCTAGAACAGGTGAAGGCCGCGAGAGTCACCGCAGACTACGACACTCGCTACGGAGCGAATAGCGGCCCGTGGACCACAGACATGTTCGTAGAAGCGGTTTATACCAGTCTGAAGCAACAGGCGAAGTAAGGTGATCTTACCGGGCTACGGCCTTCGTCACCACAGCCGGAGCGGGCTTGGAGAACCTTGCGCTCTCGATCTGGACGTTGGGCTGCACGTCGCTCAGCTCAATAATGGACTGACCGTCAGTCCAGGTAACAACCCAGTGAAAAGGCATCTTGACACCGGCGACCTCACGGTAATCGGAGTAATCAATCTGCATTGGGATTGTGCCAACGATGGTGTTGGTATAGCGCAACTGCCGGGCGAGCAGGCCGGTCTTGCTGTCAAAGTATAACTTCACGCGAGATCCACCGTTTGCGGTCCCTTGGATGATGCGCACTTCACGATCCTCTATGGTTGTGACCGGAAAACCGTTGCGCCACTGGCCAAGAGCCTGTTTAATGCCCGCGGGAAAGCACAGATCCGCGTCCAGCTTAGCGCCGTCCAGCTCCGATCCAGGCAGCAGCGGCAACAAATGCACGGGCTTTTCAACCGCCGCGACCCAACCCTCGCGTCCATCGAACGTGGTAACGCTGTCTCCGTTCTGCGTGTGGGCGATGGTGGTGCGCTGCCCAGGGGCCTTGGCATAGATCTCGAGGGGGACTTTGATGTGATACGTGTCGTACCCTTCGTAAGTCCCCTTTCCGATGAAGCTGGTCAGGACTGCCAGCCGTTGCACGCCGCCGAGCGCTTGGATGTACTGATCCAAAATCTCATCCGCGGAAGGTCCCGCCGGAGCGTCCTTGACGATTTCAACTTCATTTGGATCTTCCAGAGGAAGGTTGTACTGATCCGCGAGGCTCGGAATAACCTTGGGTTTTTCGGCGCCGCGGTGGCAGGAATAACAGGTCAGAGCGCGCCGCCCTCCGAAACTGCCCTTATTGAGGGCGTTCACCATCAGAATCATCGCTCGCGCAGTCTCTTTACGAGGCACGTCCTCGGCAAATTTATCCCAGTTTTCCATGCTCTCCGAAACGTGGCAATACACGCAATTCAATCCCAGGGAGGCGGAAAAAAAGCCCATTGTGTCCATGAATTCGCCGACAGGAATTCCCTTGAGCACTTTGACGTTCTTGAAAACTTGTTCCGCCATCAGCGGCTTCTCTGACGACTGCTGACCGCTCGACATGGCGGCGCCAACAAAGTACGCCAGTGCAATTCCTATTCCCTGCCTCATGATTGTTTCTCCGTCTCCAGATCAATCAGCGATGATCCTACAGTCGGAAGTCGCAGTGTTCGCAACTTAACATATCTTTACGATCGAACTTGGTTCCGTGCTCTGGCTACATGGGCCAAATCGTGAAGTCGCGGAACGCCATTCGCACCGGCGCTTTCATGTGCTTCAGAGCGTCGTTCAACTCCAATAGCTCGCCACGGCCCATATCGAGCGAGTGTTCGTCCGGCTGATATTTCGTGCCTATTTTGTAATCCAAGTAAGGCGTGCGGGACTGCTCGATGTGGCACCCCACAATGTGGGTGACGACCTTCCCGTCGGTGAAGCGGACCATGCGTTCGGTGCTGGCAACGAAGGCGGGAAAGTCGTGCACGTACAAACGGCCGGGGTACAGACTGTCGCCGGCATCCAGGATTCCGGTCTGCCGGTCGTAGTAAGCCAAGCTAAGCACGTCGTGGCCCGGGATGGGAAAGACATCGAGGATGCGGCCACCCAGATCGATCTTGCCCATGCCATCCGGCCAGCGCGGGATGTCGAAGGTCTTCCTGGTCGCTTCGACGGTGAGCGGCACAACGGTGGTGTTTGCGCGCGCGCGAAACTGAGCGTCGCCCGCAATGTGATCGTCGTGCGAATGCGAGTGCCCGACCAAAAGTGGCGGCGCCTGTCGATGATTGCGCGCAGCCCACTCATCAATGACGCCGGAAACCGCGGAAGCGACATGAGTTTCACCCGCGCCTGTGTCGATGAGCAGAGCCTTTTCGGTTCCAAAGAAAAGATACAGGAACGGCTTCTCATAATTGACGCAGCCATTTTCCCGGAGAATATAAAGGTCGGGATTGTAAGCGTGAATCTCCCATTCGGGCGCGTCGCCGCAGGTCGGCCCGCCGGTGCGCCAAGACTTCGGAAGTTCACCGGTGCGAACGCCTCCACCATCGGGTTCCGGGGCTTGCGCCCAATAACATGCGCACGCTGGCCACAGGGCGAGGCCAAATCGTAGCCATCTCAGTTTCATCATCTATGTGGATTTTGCCACAGGTTGCGATAATGCGATAGACTGATGAAACGAGTTCGCCACGACTGCCAGCTCGAGTCCCTCCCCGTCGAAAGTTCTCGTAACTACATGCAGACCAACCGGCTTCTCTATTTCCTGGCGATGACCGCGATGGGGGCTACTCATGCCGGCGGGCCCGACCTGAAATCCGTCCAGCATCCGATGTCGGAGCTGCACGCGATCGCGAAGTTTTCCATTCCCGGGTCTCCGGACTGGGTAGCCATCGGCGACAGCGTATGGATTTCGAATAACCCCAAGAACAATATTTCGCAGCTGGATGCCGGCACTAATAAGGTAAGCGCGGTGATCGCGGTGGCGAAGACCCCATGTTCTGGCTTAGC
>Ga0206991_10252_pt3 | contig 14393 bp, 14 predicted proteins | sample Alteio_BWMinCont_9_FD_153286 | JGI IMG/M metagenome (GOLD analysis project Ga0206991, IMG submission 153286) | Enriched cells from forest soil in Barre Woods Harvard Forest LTER site, Petersham, Massachusetts, United States -... | ecosystem: Environmental > Terrestrial > Soil > Temperate forest >...
ACCATCGGCAATTTCGAAGACAATCTCGCCTGGTGCGCCCAGGCCGATTGGATCGTCGAAGCCGTGGCCGAAAATCTAGCCATTAAGCGTCCACTTCCTCGACCGTCATGCCGAAGCGAACCATAAGAGCGAGCGAGGTGAGAATAGAAAAAGTGCCAATGCGATTGGCGATGAAGTTGGGGGTGTCTTTGGCGCGAACGATACCCTTACCCAGGCGGCGATCGCAGAAGTCGGCCAATGCGTCGAGCACATCGGGAGACGTCGCAGGGCCGGGAATGAGCTCAACGAGCTTCATATAACGCGGAGGATTGAAGAAATGCGTGCCGGCCCAATGGCGCTGGAAATCGTCATCGAAGCCTTCAGCAATCTGGCGGATGGGGAGGCCGGAGGTATTGGTGCTGACGATGGTGCCTGGACGGCGGTGCGCGGCAACCTTCTGCAGCAGCTGACGCTTAATGGCTAGATTTTCGGCCACGGCTTCGACGATCCAATCGGCCTGGGCGCACCAGGCGAGATTGTCTTCGAAATTGCCGATGGTTACGCGGGCTACCGCTGCAGGATTAAAGAACGCCGCAGGCCGTGCCTTTTGTGCAGCTTCCAAACCGGCGCGGACAATGCGGTTGCGCACACGGGTGTCGGCCAGGGCCATACCCCGGGCCTTCTCCTCAGGGGTAAGCTCGGCAGGAACGATATCGAGCAGCCAGCAATGGACCCCTGCATTGGCCAGATGGGCCGCGATGCGAGCGCCCATAGTTCCGGCGCCTAGAACGGCTACATTGTCGATTTGAGGTCGATTTTTCATGGGTTTGGCGACCCCTTCGTGTGCAGGGATGGGGGCCCGGGCGGTCCCAGGGCACAAACGGTGAGTGTTACAGAACGGACAAATTGGGTCAACCGGGCAGAGAACGCATCCCTAAATCGTCTTATGCTGTCTAATAAGATGGGAGATTCCGGGAGGGACAAGGTAATGGGATGGCTGCAGGCTGCCGTCGAGCGCGTGCGTGAATTTGCGTACGCAGAACGCCCGGAGCCGCCGAAAGCTCCGGCCCGGCCCAAATTGGGCGTGGCACTCGGGGGCGGTTTCGCGCGCGGAATTTCGCACCTGGGCGTTTTGCACACGCTCGAGACGAATGGCATCCCCGTCGACTACATCACCGGCACGAGCGCAGGAGCCATGGCCGGAATGGCTTATGCCAGCGGACTGCCGTTCGACGAAGTTGTGAAGCGGGCGGGCGCGCTGCGCTTTGGCGTTTTCGGGCAATGGAGATTCTCGTGGCTGGGGCTGGCTTCCAATCAACGCCTGGAGTTTTATCCCAAGCGGCATTTGAACGTGACTACGTTCGAAGAGCTGACGATTCCCTTAGCAATCGCCGCGACGGATTTGATCACAGGCGATCCGGTCTATTTTGAGACGGGCCCGCTGGGTCCTCCATTGCGGGCCTCGTGCGCGTATCCGGGGCTTTTTCAGCCCGTGGAATACCAAGGGCGTACGCTGGTGGACGGATTCGTGGGAGCAACGGTGCCGGTAGAGGGCGTTGCCGCAATGGGCGCTGATGTGGTTGTTGCGGTCTTCCTGGATTCGGAGGCCATCATCAAGCCGACGAACTTCACGGACGTAATCGGGCGCTCCTTTACCATCATTCAGCGGCACGCGGATTTGGCATGGCGGGCGAGAGCCGATGTGGTGATTGAGCCGCGGGTGCGGGAATTTGCGTGGGACGATTTCCGCAAGACTCCGGAACTGGTTGCCGCGGGCGCAGAGGCGGCCTTAGCCGCGCTGCCGCGCGTACGAGCTGCATTGGAAACCGCCGCCGAGCGCACCCAACGGCGGGAGCCGCAAGCCATCACGTCTGGATCGACAACGTCCGGATCGACAACGTCCGGATCGACAACGTCCGGATCGATAACGTCCGGATCGGGTTGGGGAAACCACTAGGCCGGATGAATTTCGACCTGCACCAGGCGGCCTTCTCCCTTGCCGCGCTTAGTGAAAGAAGCACTCATCGCCTCAGCAAGGCGCTGCGGCTGTACACGGAAGCCCGCTTCGAGCAGACCTTCGGCCAACGGAAGGGTATCGTCAAATTCGGCCTGACCGGTGAAATTGCGCATGCAAAAGCTATCGAGCCAATCCAGCGGGCAAGGGCGACGCTCGCCATCCATGACGATTGCGACACGAAGCTTTTGGGCGTACATGCGGAAAGTGTAACATCGTAGAGCGACTCATCAGATGGAGCGATTGGCAGAGATAAAATAGAGTTGGTAGCAGAGAGTCCGCAGCTTGACCGCGGGGAGTAGAGCCGCAGTCCCGTTACTTGCGGAAATCATCTCAAGTTCAGACAATTCCATCGATCGGAGAATCCCTTGGCTACGCCTTTAGAGGATTGGGTGGACTCAGCCGCACGAATGACGCGGCCAAAGCAGGTCGTCTGGTGCGACGGATCGGAAAACGAAGCGCAGCAGATGACGGAAAAGCTGATTGCCGAGGGGCGAACCTTTCGGCTGAACGAAGAGACCTACCCTAACTGCATTCTGCACAGGAGCGATCCAAGCGACGTGGCGCGGACCGAGCAGGTGACCTTCATCTGCTCACGGCGCCAGGAGGATGCGGGCCCGACGAACAACTGGATGGAACCGGGAGAGGCAAAGCAGAAGGTGGGCGATCTGTTCAAGGGAGCGATGAACGGCCGCACGATGTACGTGGTGCCCTACCTGATGGGGCCGGCGGATTCGCCGATGACCCGCGCAGGGGTGGAAGTGACGGATAGTCCCTACGTCGTGGCCAGCATGCACATCATGGCGCGGATCGGGAAAATCGCCCTCGACCGCATCGGCAAGACAAACGAATTTGTGCCCGGGCTGCATTCGCTGGGCGATCTGGATCCCACGCGGCGCTTCGTTCTCCATTTCCCCGAGGAAAAGCTGATCTGGAGCGTTGGCTCCGGCTACGGCGGAAACGCGCTGCTGGGCAAGAAATGCTTCGCGCTACGAATTGCGAGCTGGATGGCGCGCGAGCAGGGGTGGCTGGCGGAACACATGCTGATCCTGGGGCTGGAAGATCCCTCAGGGAAAGTCAGCTACATGGCGGCGGCGTTTCCGAGCGCTTGCGGCAAGACCAACCTGGCCATGATGGTTTCGGCGCTCGAAGATTCGGGCTATCGCGTGTGGACCGTGGGAGACGATATTGCATGGATGCAAGTGGGCCCGGACGGTTACCTGCATGCGATCAATCCAGAGGCGGGGTTTTTCGGCGTCGCTCCGGGCACCAATGAGCACACCAATCCAAACGTCATGACAGCATTGAAGCAAAACACGATTTTTACCAATGTGGCCATGACGGCATCGCGCGAACCTTGGTGGGAAGGCATGACCGCGGAAATGCCGGCGGGCACGGTGGATTGGCAAGGCCGCAAAATGTCTGCGGCATCAAAGGGCGCGGCTGCGCAACCCAACTCGCGATACACGGTTCCGGCACAGCAGGCGCCGCGTATATCCCCGCGCTGGGAAGATCCGGGCGGAGTTCCGATTTCCGCATTTATTTTTGGCGGCAGACGATCGCGAGTGGCGCCGCTCGTTTATGAGTCGTTGAGCTGGCAGCACGGGGTATTCATGGGCGCGAGCATGGCTTCGGAGACAACCGCGGCGATCACCGGGCAGGTGGGAATCCGGCGGCGCGACCCCATGGCCATGCTGCCGTTTTGCGGATATAACATGGGCGACTACTTCCGGCACTGGCTGGAGATGGGCCAACGAATACCGCATCCGCCAAAGATTTTTCACGTGAACTGGTTCCGGAAAGGTTCAAACGGCAAGTATTTGTGGCCCGGCTTTGGCGAGAATGTGCGCGTGCTCAAGTGGATCCTCGACCGGGTCGAACGCAAGGGGAAGGCCTCGGAGACACCCATTGGATTTGTCCCTACGGCGGATGCCCTGACCCTGGACGGCCTGGATATCTCCTCAGCAACGATCCAGGAGTTGCTGGCCGTGGACATAGCCGAGTGGCAGAAGGAAGCCGAAGAGATTGGCATCTTTTTCAAGAAATTCGGAAAATCCCTGCCCGCCGAGTTGCGCGAGGAACAAGCGCATCTGACCGAACGGCTCAACCCGGTGACCAGCGCGAAGGGTTGAGCGTCTCAGCCCCGGGAAATCGCCCTAAAACTTGAATCGAGTGGTGATCTGCAGGCGCCGAGCAGGAAGAGCGGAGACCGCCTGTCCAAAGAAAGGAGATTTTAAATTGCCAATGTAGGAGACATAGTTGACGTGATTGAAGAGATTGAATGCATCAAACGCTACGGTCAGCATCCTGCCTTTCTCTTTCTTGCCTCGATTCAGATAGAAATCACGCGAAAGACGCGAATCGAAGTCCGCGTAAGCCGGTCCCTCCAAGCTATTGCGAGGCACGCCCGCGGGCCTGGCATTGGTCAGTCCGGTGCCATAGACATCGCCGCCGGTGGTGAGTGAATAGGGCTTGCCCGAAGCCACGGTGACGCCCAGGCCAAGCGTAAATGATTTCCCGGGACTGTAGCTCTCCAACAGATTAAAGCGGTGCCTCTGGTCAAAATCGGCGCGCGACCATTCCCCGGAAAGGTCGTACTGGTTGGCAGGAAGCCAGGAGATGCCACCGGTGTCATTATTGGTCCGGCTCAAGGTGTATTGCATCAAGCCTGCTATGTGGTGAGAGAGATCTCCGCGCAGGGTGATCTCCAGGGAGTTGCTGACCTGTCGGCCGGAGGATTCCACTTGTCTAAGCACTCCGATCGCAGGGTCAGGAACGACAAGATAGCTCGGCGGGAGAGGCGCATTGATATCCAGCGAGCGGAAGAGGCTGATTCCAACCGAGCCATTGTAAGTAACGGCAAAAGTAGTTCTCTTGGCGAGTTGGCGTTCCACTCCAAAACTGTACTGGATCGAATACGGCTCGTGGATGGAGGGATCGAACTGCACGACATCGGTGGGGAAATTCGCTAATGAGCCGCCGTTGATGAAGGGACTGGGATAAGTCGGGTTTTTAATCAAGTAGCTCAGCAGCGTCTGGCCGTTGTAAAGCAAAAGGTCCCCGAGCGGTCCCGCTCCTGTACGGTCATAGAAAATACCGGCGCCCCCGCGAAAAACGGTCTTGCGGCTCTTGGAGGGAGAGTAAGCAAAAGCGAGTCTAGGCGCGAACTGACGGTTATCGTGCAGGTGATTTTGCCAGTTGTAGCGCAGACCGAAGGAAAGAGAGAGGTTCGGCCGAAATCGATAATCATCCTGAACAAATCCGCCTAACTCCTGCTGCCAGTAGAGGACTTGCCCAGAACCCTGCTGTTGACGGAAAGCATAAGGGTTTTGAGCAGCATAATCCTGCAAGCTGGAGAAGAAGTAAGTGCTGGCGAAGTTGCTGTGATTGACGATGCCGCGGCGGCTCCAGTCCGGCACATTCAAACCAAATTTGACGAAGTGTTTGCCGGACGACCAGCTCATTACCTCATTCAATGTGGCGTGGCGTTCGGTATTCAAAAGATTGACCTGCGCGCCGCCGCCCGTAAACGCATCCTGAACGACGATTTTGGGAGCGTCGGTTACGCTGGTTGTGGCGTGGTGCTCCCAGCCGATGAGGAGTTGTGATTGGAGCAGCCACTTTGGGGAGAGGGTCATGCGGTCGTTGAAAATCCACTCGCGTTCCCATTGATCCTGGTTGACACCCGCCTCGGGGAGCACAAAATTGCCGACGCCCTGATTGAAGCTGGGATAGTCCCACTCGTTGTATTGCCAGAAAACAGTGTGGCTGGAGCTGAACGTGTGGTTGACGCGAAGCGAGATCAAGGTGTCCCGCTTGGGACTGGCCACGTTTTCCCGAATGGGGCCGCTGAGGCCTTCGGCAAAAACGACGGATTGCAGATCCTCTTCCTGCCGATGACCGGAGAGCAAAAACGATGTGGTTTTGCTATGGCCGACCGGCCCGGTTATGGCGCCCTCAAAAATGCGCCTTTGCTCGGGCGCTCGTACCAGGGCAAAGGTGTCCCGGGCATTCATCACCGCGTCGCGGAAAATAAAGTTAAGCGTTCCGTGATAGGCGGAAGTTGCGTCCTTGGTGATGATTTCGATGTTGCCGCGGCCGGGCCTAGCAAACTCCGCTGAATACGGATTCTGATTGATGCGCACCTCCTGAATAGCGGAGGCGGTAACCGTCGCGCTGGTCGCTTCGACGCCATTAATGATGAGTTGCGGGCCGTTTGTGCCCAGCGCTCCAGCATCGAGGAAGGCAGACATGGCGGCGACGTAATCCTGATCAAAGACCGGCACACTCTCCAGAATGGATTGGTCCGCGTTGACCGAGTCGCGATTCTCGGCGGTATCGGTGGAGACTTGCACGGCCCCGGCTGTGACCGAAACGGAGGAAACCAGCTGGGCCAGCGAAAGATTAATCGTCAGCGGGGCGAGCGGCTTATCTTGGACCCGGACTGGCGTCACCGATGGCTGAAAGCCTTCGCGCTGGACCTCAATGGAATAGTTTCCTGGGGATGGAGCCTCAAAACGGAATCCGCCGGAGGTGTCGGTCTTGGCGGAGGATATTTCCTTGGTGCCACGTTTGAGCGTGACCGTGGCGTCGGGCGTGGAAGCACCGCTGGGATCCAAAACAATTCCGGTAATGGCCGTCGACCGGGGGTTCTGCGCTAATGCATTGGCGGCTGTGATGAAAAACAGAAATAGGAGCAAGCTCTTACGCAAGGAACACCCTCGACATTTTGTACCCACTCAGACGCTACTGCGCAACGCCCGGTTTCGATCCCACCGGCTAATTTTGAGTCTGAGAATGTTGGGCGAAATACCCTCGCCTATTTCTTACCACTTAAGCCATGGCGGTAAGCGCCAAACACTGGCGCGAGGGCCAAAAAACCGATTCGTCACCGGGATTTTGTGGAGTGAGGCTATCGGCAGCTTGCTGAACGCAACCTTAAGAAAAGGGGCCGAGGCCCAACGATCCGGCCATGGGGGTAACTGGAGAGACAAAAGGAACCTGGGAACGCCCTCAAACACGACTCGCTTCAAGTATGCTGCTCGAACGTTTTTAACAACTTCGAGACCGGACAGAAACGGCATAGCTACGATGAGCGAAACCCTCCATACGCAAGTCGCGCGAATCTTTATTCCGGGAGATGGGATTCCGCAAGATGCGCTCCCGCAAAATGAGGTCCGTCAAGAAGAGCCGAAGGCCGCGGGCTTACGCTCTCCAATCCGAGCGGAGCGGCGGCGGACGCCTCGCAACCATATCCCCATTCCGCTCTTCGTGTACGGCCATAAGCCCGACGGGCAGCCCTTTTATGAGGACAGCTTCACGATTGCCGTCAACGTACATGGCGGGTCCATGCACCTGGAGACGAGCGTGCAGCTTGGGCAACGATTGCTCGTGACCAATCAGCAGAATGAGTGCACGCAACCCTGCATCGTTGTATTTGTGGGCGCGCGGCTGGCGGGCGGAGTTGACGTGGCATTTTCATTCACCGCGGCGATGCCTTATTTCTGGAATGATCCTTGCCTGGCAAAGCCCAACGGCCGGGAGGCCGGCCGGGGCCACAAACTAACCGCTTTCGTGAATCAGTAAGCTTTTCTGCTTCAACTCCTCCGCTGAAACTTTCTCCTTGTTCAACCGAGAGAGCGATCTCTGCTACGCATTCACTTAAAGGATTGACTCGATTTCGGCGTCGAGGGCGACGTGCGACTGCGGGAAGCCATTGATGCGATAAGTCCGCTCAGCGCGCTTCTCGCCGGCAGGTTGGAGCGAGAAATGGAAAAAGCGGCTGATGTGATAGTCCTCATCGAAGAGGCTGAAGATGCGCTCGGTTTCCTGGGGCGAGAAACCAAAGCCAGCCAGAACCAGCGGGCGTCCGTAGCCGCCCGCAAGCTGGCGGTATTTGTCGACGAGCTCCCGCAAAGCCATGGGCTGATGGGGCGCAGCGGTCATCGTCGGCCGATCATATCCAAACGTAGGCCCCCGCTTCGCCGTAAGGTACGTTGACGTAGAAAAGATTTGCCTCGGGAATGCCCGCGAAGCTCGCCAGCAGCTTTTGGGTGCCGTGGGTCGCACACAAAGGTTCGCCAGGGGCCACGCCGATGCGCGCCACGTCGTCGAGGCTGGGCACATCCTCTCGCGAAAACCAGAGCCAGGAAGCGGGGCGATCGCAGCGCCCGCATGGGCCCATCGGCTGGTCCAGGCGGCGGCCGATTGCGGCGGCTACCTCAGGCTGCAAGCCCGCGGGAGAGAATTCGCCGGTACCGACGAAAAAGTATTGGGTGAATGCCGCGGTGTCTGGTTCGAAGGACACGACGCGTCCCGCGAAACGCGTCAGTTCTTTTTCCAACTGCTGCTGCAAACAAGCCAGACAGAGCGAAACCTCGGGCCGGGCCGGACGCCGGCGAACAGACCCTTTGCCACGCAAGTAAAGCGTGTCGGGAATAAAGGTGGCCATCCACTGGCCGTCGTTTTCCAAGTGCACGCACTCGGGGGGGACGCGCGTGAGCCGAGCCCACCAGTTGCGCGAGCGCCAGCGAAAGCTGATTTCCGGATATGCCTGCTCGAGGCGCATGCTTCGACTGATAGTAGCAGAGGAGCGCCCGGACGCGATTTGGCCATACCATCACGCCGAATGAGAGGGCAGCAGTGTGGCGGCACTGTGGGTGTTCGGATAATATAAATTGGCTTTAATTGCACGCGCGAGCGCCACCAGGCCGCACGTCACAAATACACTCCACCAGGAGGCATCATGGCGATTGCTGTGGGACAGCCGGCACCGGAATTCAGTTTGAAGGATCAGAACCAGAAAGATGTGAAGCTTTCCGACTATCGGGGCAAGAACGTGGTGATCGTTTTTTATCCGCTGGACTGGAGCCCGGTGTGCACCAACGAACACGCGTGCTTCGTAAACGATATGAAGCAATTCGAGAAATTGAATGCCCAGGTGCTGGGCCTGAGCGTGGATAGCGTGTGGTCGCACAAGGCGTTTGCCGACAAAATGGGCATCCACTATCCGCTGCTGGCCGACTTCCAGCCACGGGGCGCGGTGGCCGATAAGTTTGGCGTGTATCTCGCGGACAAGGGGATCACCGGCCGGGCCATCGCGATCGTGGATAAGACAGGCAAGATCGCCTGGTTCAAGAACTTCGACATTCCCACGGTGCCGGACATGAGTGAAGTCTCGCAGGCACTTTCGAAGGTTCAGTAGATAAAGCTGGCCGAATTGGTTTCGCGCCGGGTCACGCGTTGCCGCGAAGGATCAAAAACACAAGCAGCGCATTCAGGGCAATGATGGCGGCGGCAGTGAACCAGGCGAGAGCGCCTACCCACCAGGAGTTGGTGAACTCGCCCATTTTCCGTTTGTCGTTGGTGAACTGCACCAGCGGAATCAAAGCAAAAGGCAATTGAAAGCTGAGGATGACCTGGCTGAGGATGAGCAGGCCCATGGCCTGCTTTTCACCAGCGATGCCGATGACCAGCGCCGCGGGGATAATGGCCATCGACCGAGTAATCAATCGCCGCAGCCAGGGCTTAATTTTCAGGCTTAGAAATCCCTCCATAACGATCTGACCGGCCAGTGTGCCCGTAAGCGTGGAGTTTTGCCCGGAACAGAGCAGGGCCGCGGCGAAGAGCGTGCTGGCCAGGCTCGCGCCTAAAACCGGCGTCAACAACTGGTAGGCCTGGCTGATATCGGCAACTGCGGTAAGGCCGCGATGATGAAAGGCGGCGGCGCCGAGGATCAGGATCGCAGCGTTCACAAATAACGAAAACCCCAGAGCCAGCGTGGAATCGAAGGTGGCAAACCGAATGGCTTCGCGTTTTTGCCCCGAGCTGCTGCCAAAGGCGCGAGTCTGCACGATGCTGGAATGCAGATACAAATTGTGCGGCATCACGGTGGCGCCAAGAATGCCAATGGCCAGATAGAGCATGTTGCGGTCGTGCAGCAATTGCATGGGAGGCAGCAAACCGCTCGCAGCTTCGCGCCACAACGGCTGTGCGAAGAAAAGCTCGTAAGCGAAACATGCAGCGATCGTGGCGATCAGGGTGATCACCAACGCTTCGATCCAGCGGAATCCGCGGCCCTGCATGGCCAAAACGATCAGGACATCGGCGCCGGTAATTAAAACGCCGGCGAGAAGCGGAATGCCAAAGAGAAGCTTGAGGGCGATCGCGGAGCCCAGTACCTCCGCCAGGTCGCAGGCGGCGATGGCGATCTCGCCAAGCAGCCACAAGGCGATGCCCACGGGGCGCGGATACGATTCACGACAGGCCTGGGCGAGGTCGCGGCCGGTGACGATACCCAGCTTGGCGGAGAGGGCCTGAACGAAAATAGCCAGCAAGCTGCTAAGAACCACGACGCTCAGGAGCGCGTAGCCGAATTGCGATCCGCCGCCGATGTCGGTAGCCCAATTCCCCGGATCCATGTAACCGACGGCGACGAGGTAACCGGGGCCAGCGAAGGCCAAAGCTTTCCGAAAGAACGAAGATCCGCTGATAATGGGAACGCTGCGATAGACCTCCGGCAAGGAAGGCAGCTTGGCGGCAGCGGTGCGCGCGGGGGCAGGCTGAAAATCCAGGGCAGTGGCAGCCTCAGATTCGAGCGGCACGGTATTGGGACGGGAGCCGGACATGAGCTTTACAATGATCTTAACCTAGATGAATGAAGCGAATAAACTACATTTAACATCGATGTTTCGTCAATACAGGTTCTACCGGCAATTGTTTACAGGGAAGGCTCGCTTCGCTGCCCCAATGCGGATCATCTGTGGTAGCTTGGATTGGAAGCCCACGGAGGCAAAATGGCGGAACAGCAACAACCCCCGCAAGTGCAAATCAAGGCCGATGAAAAGGAACTGGTCGGCCAGTTCAGTAATCTAGTGATGATTCACCACAATCCGGAAGAGTTCACCATGCACTTCATCTACGTGTTTACAAACGGCACCCACGGCAAACTTGTGGCCAGCACGATTGTCAGTCCCGGGCACGCCAAGCGGCTTTGGCGAGCGCTGGGGGAGAATATCGGCCGGTTCGAAGCGCAGTTCGGGCCGATCCGCGAAGCGCCCGCGTCTGTGCCGCCTCCGAACGTAGGCTTCGTACAGTAGGAGTTTTTTGCCGCGCGGGCGGTTCTTGCGGTAGGCTCATGCGCACAAGCATGCCGCCTATCAGCGCCGTTCTCATCACCTATAACGAAGAGACCGACCTGCCGGAGGCGATACAGTCGCTGCAAGGCGTCGCCGACGAGATCGTGGTGGTCGATTCGGGAAGCACGGATCGGACGTGCGAGATCGCGCGGGAGCTCGGCGCGCGGGTAATTCCGCGTGCTTTCACCAATTTTGGCGAGCAGAAGAACTTTGCGGCCGACCATGCGGCGCACGATTGGGTACTCTCCCTGGATGCGGATGAACGGCTGGATACCGAGTTGCGCGGATCGCTGGCCGCCTGGAAGGAACGCGAGCCGGAATACGCGGCCTATGACATCAGCCGCAAGCCCAATTACCTGGGCGGATGGATCGGCCATTCGGGCTGGTATCCGGAGTATTGCATACGTCTCTACCGCCGCGACCGCGCGCGCTTTGTGGGCGCTTTGCACGAAAGCGTCAAGTTGCAGGATCGCCCTGGCCGCCTGCAGGGCGAAATCCTGCACTACACCATCCGTTCGCTCCGGGAGCACTACGCCAAGATGGAAGCGTTCACCACGCGCGCGGCGGGGGACCTCTATTCCCAAGGCCAGCGGCACTGGCGCGGCGGAATGTGGTTGGGCGCTCCCTGGGCGCTCCTGCAAAGATTCTTTTTTCAGCTGGGCTTCCTGGACGGCTATCGCGGCGCGCTGATTGCATGGACCTCGGCGCGCTATGTCTGGATGAAGTATCGGAAGCTGGGCGTGCTGGTACGCGGCGGAAAGCTCGAAGAGCGCGCGTGGCCGCAAGCTCGGGACGCTTGATCGTGGCGCGCATACTTCTGGTGGACCTGGAACGAGTGTGGCGCGGAGGGCAAGAGCAAGCGCTCCTGCTGGTAATGGGCCTCGTAAAGCGGGGGCACCTCGCCGAAATCGTTGCGGTGCGTAATTCCGCCATCGCAGCGCGCGCTCAAGCGGCCGGTATCCACGTGCACGAAGTCTCCGCCAGAGCGTGCCGGATCAGCGCCGCACGCGCCGTGCGCCGGCTGCTCGAAGAAAAGCGCTTCGACCTCGTCTATGCCAATGAAGCGCACGCGCTGACGGCGGCATGGCTGGCGCGCAGCCAACGTCATGTGCCGCTCGTGGCCGTGCGGCGAGTCACCTTTCCCCTCTCGCGTAGCCCCATTTCGCTGGCACGCTACCGTGCGGCAGCGCGCATCCTGGCGATCTCTCAGGCTGTGCGAAACGCGCTCGCAGCCGCCGGGTTTGGTGAGGAGCGCGTCGAGGTGGTTCCGGACGGGGTCGAAATTCCCGACCTGATCGATGCCCAGACGCGCGCGCACGCGCGCAGACGATGGGGATTGAAGGAGGACGACAGGGTCCTGGCGCTCGTGGCCGCGCTGACGGGAGAAAAAGGCCACGCGCTGCTCATCGAGGCATTTTCCACGCTTCGGCGGGAAGTGCCAAACTGCAGGCTCCTGCTTGCCGGCGAAGGAGGGTTGCGGGCACGACTCGAGGGGCAAGTGCGCGAAGCGGGTCTCGAATCGGCGATTATTTTCACGGGATTTCTTCCCGATGTTGAGGCTGTCTACGCCGCGTGCGATCTATTTGTATTCCCCTCACTTCAGGAGGGTGCGGGCAGCTCTTTGCTCAGGGCCATGGCGTTCGGCCTGCCCGTGCTGGCGCTGGCGCGTGGCGGCGTTGCCGAGATCATCGACCATGAACGAAACGGAGTTCTGGTGCAAGAACCGACTGCCGAGGCGATCGCTGCGGAGGCGGCGCGCATGCTGCGCGATCCTGAACGGATGGATCGGCTCGGGCAGAACGGCCGCAAAACCGCCGCGGCGAATTATTCGGCGGACCGGATGGTCGATGCCACGTCGGATGTTTTCGAACGCTTGATTTCGGGAAGATCAACCCGTAGATAGGCACGCTTGCAAAAAGAAAAAGCGCCGGATACCCTCTGCCAGGGCATCCGGCGCTAATTTCTGAAAATATTTTGCGCCAGTTTTTTCGCCTTCGTCCTCCCTATCCGTGCAGGTTATTTCCCAAAGAAGTCAGCGGGCCAAGAACCCAATGGCCCACCGGTTCCAGGAACTCGACACCGACGGCATAGCCGTCGTCGCGCAGGCGCACGCAATAAGCGACGCGGGCCTTGGCGCGAAAATCGCCAGGAAGCGATTCGAAAGACAAATGGTCGTTGATGTTCCAGCGACGCACCGAGAGGACGCGAGCGCCACGAGCGCTGACGTTCTCCGTAAAAGTGGTCTCCACACCGGGCACCGCCCGGTGGCCCGAGATGTGTACGGCAACGGCCATGGGAACTCTTTTCTCCAGACGCGAAGCGATATAAGTTTTCGGCACGCTCTCCCCCAGAACGAGCACAGAACCAGCTACAAGCAGGCCGCGATACGCGACAATCCCATAATCCGGCTGCCGCGCTTCATCCCGTAAAGCGCGCGGTCAGCGGCGTCGAGCAACTCCTCAACCGTTTGGCCATCCTGCGGAAATACGGCCGTGCCTACGCTTACGGTCATGTGAGGCTCTTCTCCATCGGCGCTGAGCCGCTCGCGGATGCGTTCGCCCACACACTGGGCGGCTTGGGCGCCGGCTTCCGGCAGCACAACAGCGAACTCGTCACCGCCATAGCGCGCGGCCGTATCGATCGTGCGGCTGTGCACCCGGAGCACATTGCCCAGGCGGCAGATGGCGCGCGAACCGACCAGATGACCATAGCGGTCGTTGATCTGCTTGAGATTGTCCAGATCCATCAAGATGATGGCGAAGTTGCGCTTGCTGCGGCTGGAGCGCTGGATCTCGCTTTCCAGCGCATTCAGCAAGGCCCGGTAGTTGCCCAGGCCGGTGAGTGAATCACTGACGGCGAGGTGGCGCACCTGCTCGAAGAGGCGAGCGTTATCCAGCAGCGTGCCGCCCAGGATCAACGCATAACTGCCGGTTCGCAGCCCAAGAGCCAGGGTAAACGGCGCATCGAACAGGCGCACCGATTGCGTGGCCGCAAGATGGCAAGCCACATTAATCCAGAGCGCGGCGCAGAGAGCGCGGTTAAAGCCGGATCGCGCCATATTGGCGCGGCGCCCAAAACCGATGGCAGCCACGAGGAATAGCGCGGCGGGAAGCAGGTCCGAGGCGCGAGCCAACCATGCCGCGGGGTGAGTGGACGTGTCGATAACTCCGCTCAGGTAGGCGGCTGCGGTGAGGTACGCGACCAGGCCGACCAACACAACAGAAACCGTCGTATCGCGACCGGGATGACGAGAGTGCGGCACG
>Ga0206991_10298_pt1 | contig 14348 bp, 7 predicted proteins | sample Alteio_BWMinCont_9_FD_153286 | JGI IMG/M metagenome (GOLD analysis project Ga0206991, IMG submission 153286) | Enriched cells from forest soil in Barre Woods Harvard Forest LTER site, Petersham, Massachusetts, United States -... | ecosystem: Environmental > Terrestrial > Soil > Temperate forest >...
CACGGACTCAATTTCCTGACCCGTCCAATCTCCGCCAGCCATGCGCCGAATGGTGCGAAGAAGAGCAGTATGCCACTCGCAGTTGGCAACGGCGGCATGGCGCGAAAATAACCCTGAACCACAAGCAGAAAACTGACCGGCACTGACACGCTAAGCGATCCACGCACAAACCCAAGGCGTAGATTCAGCAACGAAACAGTCAGGATCAGCGCGGTCGCAGCAATCAAGACTCCAATCAACATTCCAAATTTGGCGCTGCCTGAAAGTGCCAGCGCACCGCTACAGCCGCCGAGGGAAATAACCATTAAAGTTGCGGAAACTCGGTCCGATAACCGCTTCGCCAGCGCGTCCCAGGAAATCCATTGAAGAGTCAGCGCCAGACTCAAGCCCGCCAGCCAAAGCGCGTCCGAATCGGGAGAGACCGCATCATTGATCACGGTTCGTCCTAATTCTTGTAGCCAGGCTCCATTGGCGAATAAATTAAACCCACCAAGATTGGGGGTCCGATTTCCAGCCGGGGCGATTCCCGACGATCCAAGTTGAACTTTGGAGAGATAAGGCAAAGGCAGAGGGGCCTGAAGTCCGCCGCCATTTGTGGCGGAAATTTGCCGAAGGCCCCACAATGTGGGGGTATATGAAAACGTGGCGGACCTGACTGAATTGGTGAGATCCACAAAAGCAGGCGTGAAACTTCCGTCGTTGTTGGAAGATTGCGGCGTCAAACGAACCGAGCCGGACATGACGCCAACTCCCAGAGCCGCAGTAAAGGACGCCGACGGAGTAGACACGTCACCATAGGCCGGCCCGGACAGCGCGTACGCGGTCACCACCGTCGTGGAACCGGTGATCGTGACTGGAGCCGGATTCGTCAATCCGCCATTGTTAGTTGATGAGATTGAAATTCCGCCAGTGGCAGCGGCGGTATAGCTGAAGGCCGCCGATGGATTGCTCGTCGTCAATGCCAGACTGGCCGGAGAAAATGTTCCGCCGCGTCCGCCATCCGACGGCTGGATGGTTACTGTTCCCGCAATCGTGTTGTAGGATGCCACCGACACCGTGAAATTATCGGATGGTTTTCCCACCAGACACGTCGCGGGAATCGGCGCTGAAAGCGTGTAGGCCGCCGTCGGTGTCATGGCTGTCGCCACTAAGGATGGATCGGGATCGAACAGGCCTTGATTGTTCGCCGTTGAGAGGGTGCGAGGACCCAATGTTAAGGGAGTATAAGTGAAAGTCAACGAGGGCTGTGCCGTGGTTAAAGTCACGCTCGGCGGATTAAACACGCCTCCTGCACCACCATCTGTTGGCGTAATGGCAGCACCGCTTGAGACCGCCCCCGGATCGAAGGCCACGGTATACGTTGCCGCGGCTCCTTTCGAGATAGCCGCCGGCCCCGTCAACAAATAAATGAGCGCAGGATAGGGCGGTGGCGAAGCCGGTTGAGCATTGCCGTCAAGTTGCCAGGCGAACCGATAGAGATTGCTTGAAAGCGTAAACTGACTGGAGAGTTGCACGGTCCCTCCGAAATCGCAGGATAGGATCTTCCAGGTGCCGGGTGTCTGGCCTGGCTCGGGCATCGCTCTCAAAACGGTGCTGGCCAGAGGATGGATGAATTGACAGTTCTCCACGTCGAACGTGGACCCCCCGCTCAGTACGTCATAAGCCGGCGCAACCTCGCCGCAGTTGACGAATCGGCAATAGGTAAGAGTCAGGCTCGGCCACGCTACATTTCCGTTGGAAGGAGAAGGAGTCAGAGCAAAATTAGCAGCGTCGCCGATGCGAACGAAATCGGTGTATGTGGCGTTCACCGTTCCGCCGCCATAATTGTTGCCATTCGTGAATCGCCCGTTTCCGCCGCCCGCCGCGGATTCGACCCGAAAGCGCGCGGCCGGCGTGCCGGTGAGATTCACGCTGGACATTTGGGTGGGATCGTTTGTCCACGTGTCGCTGATTTGCCAAATGTATATGGTCGATGTGGGCGATGTTTTCGTCGAGTCGAACAATATTTGCCCAGCTCCCCGCCCGTACATCGTCGCAGTAGTCGATTGGATGAGGTTCCCGCGCAATACAAGGATGCCTCCGCTCGCAATTGTGAGCGACGAGCCGCTCTCTAAACTCAGAGCGGTCACTCCGGCCTGGCTCGCACCGATCGTCGCTGTGCCAGTGATGGTCACGGCGTTGTAAATGAGGGCTGTGTCTCCATCCCCTGGTATGCCGTTGGGATTCCATACCGTGGGATCCGACCAATCGCCAGTCTTGACCGAAATATAAAATGCGCCGGCAGCGAAAGCGGTCTGCTGACCCCAAAGCGCAAGTACATTGGCGACGAGCATCGCCAATAGAAAAGCCGCAGTCCTCTTTCGATAAATTTTCGGACGAGTAGGTTGTCCTTTTGGTTGCATGAGAAAGGCCCTCCCTGGTTCAATCCATTCAATTGCCAATCTACTAGCAATGAAAATGAAAAAAGGCGCTCGAATTTTTTGTTTTTATTTCAAATTCCAACTAAAGTAGTACTAGCACATGGTGCAAGTCTTGCTTTCTAGCGATTTGGCACTATTATCAGGGGCCAGGGGTGAGGGGTCAGGAACTACAACGACAGGGATTTTCTTGCTTCTTTGCTTTTCGTCGCTGTTCCTCACCCCTGACCCCTCACCCCTGCTGTTCGGGCATGCGCAATGGCAAAAAATAACTACGCGGCCTCGACGCCCCATCTTGTGACGAAGGCCGACTACGAGCACATGGCTGCGATCAAGGCCGGTAGCCAAACCTCTTGGGGCAAGCTCTACGAACGGCACCAGAGCGCACTGGTGCGCTTTTGCGGGAATTTTACAGCCGACCCACAGCTCGCGGAGGATTGGGCACAGGAAGCCTTTGTGCGGTTAAAGGAGAATGCACACACCTTTAAACACGGCGCCGAACTCAAGCCTTGGCTCTATAAAGTGGCACGGAATATCTATCTTGAACATCGGCGCAAAAGGCGGCAAAGCCACGAGGTTCAGTGGTCGGACAGTGTATTCGCCACCCATGCAATCAGGTTGGCCGATGCCGGCCATTCGCCGGCATCGAAGGGCGTAGCCGATGAACTCAATGCCGATGCCAAGAACCTTTTGGCAAGCCTCAATGAAGAGATGCGCACTGTCTTCATCTTAAAATATGTGGAAGATCTTTCTCGAAAGGAAATAGCCGAAATAATGGATGTTCCGGAAGCCATCGTAAAATCGCGCCTCTACCATGCGATGAATGCGCTGCAGGAAAGATTGAAGGGCAGTGGTTAGTGGCCAGTGGCTAGTGAAAGCATCTTTTTCCTTGCCGTTACTAGCCACTAATCACTGCTGTTAGGATGTTCACGGTGGAAAGCAATCCAGCCAAAGCACAGAAGACGCAGGTCTGCCGCTTTACAGCGGAGGATGTGTTTAGCTATTCGCTGGACCTCGCCGAGTCTGTCGAAAATCCGGACATGCGCCAACATGTTCAAGCATGTTCAAAATGTAAAAATATCCTGGATGGTTTTCTCCATGCGGCGGCTACCGCAAAGCGCTTGAACTCCCCGCCGAAAAATGAGCCCAATCAAGCCGTCCCCAATGCCATCGGCGATTTTAAGATTCTGGGCGTAATAGCAGAAGGCGGAATGGGCAAGGTTTTTAAGGCGTACGACCCAACCTTGGACAGGCTTCTGGCGCTCAAAGTGATGAAAGACGAGTTATCCAGCAACACCAAATTTTGCGAACGTTTTGTTTCTGAGGCTAAAACTCTCGCCAAGTTAAACCATCCTAATATCGTTCTCGTCGACACTGTGGGCCGGCATGAAGGACAACTGTTCATCGCTATGGAGCTAATCGAGGGACAACCACTGACAGAAAAGATTCGCAACCGCGTACTGGGCATGGAGGAATGTATTGCCACATTTCTCCAGGTATTGGAGGGAGTGAAAGTCGCGCATGAAAATCACATCATACACCGGGATATCAAGCCCGCCAATATCATGGTTGCCAATATGGGACTGGTTAAGATTCTCGATTTTGGGCTGGCCAAAGAACTACTCATGGACTCGACCGTTACTCATACGGCCGAGGGCGCCGTGCTGGGCACTCTGGCATATTTGGCTCCCGAAATCGTCATGGGCAAGAAAGCCACGATACAGTCGGATATCTACGCTCTGGGCCTGGTCCTCTACCAAATGCTGACCAACCGGATTCCGTTCGTGGAAACATCTGCGGTGTTTGAACTCATCGAGCGTATCAAGACGGAAGCATTGATTCCACCGACCGCGTTAAATTCACGGGTTCCGCGGAACATCGAACAATTGATCTTGAAAATGTGCGCAAAGAATCCCGAAGACCGGTATCCATCCGTTGAAGCGGTCTTGCTCGAACTGGCAAACCCGGTTTCGGTACGGCCAAAAAGCGCGGCGAAGAGCAACGCGGCTCTCCTGGCGTCTGACGCAAAAAAAGGATCGGCCTTCGGCATTTCAGCGGCAGCGCGAGCGGCAACCTTGGGGTCAAACAGGCCGAGCGAAAGAGTATTGGCGCATGGTAATAGGTCATCTCGGCGCGGCGAGCGGCAAGCCGTATCCACACCGGCAACCCCTGCCGCCGTAGCAGCCATCGTGGCAGCCGGCGTTCTAGTGCTGGTTCTTGCCTTAGGAGAGGGCGGCAAGCAAAAAGCAGGACCGTCGCCTCGTCCGACAAGCACGGAAGCAATGCCGAAATCCAGCGCTGAAACACTCGTAACACAGGCGCCTCGTCCGCCGATTTCCATGACGGCAGCACCTAATCCCGAGCCGCAAACGATGACAAAAGCGGATGTCGATAAGCTGCCTCCGCAACCTTCTACGGCAATTCAAGCCACCGAACCCGCCGGGAAACCAGTTGCACCGGCAATGGCAACGGATACACAAGTTTCCGCGAAAAACGAAGACACCGGCAGTCTGAAACAGTTCGCGGAGATTTTAAAACAATTGACTCCGTTGTTGCGAACGAGCCAATTCAGCGATGTTGAAAAATTGTTGAATGAAAAAATAAGCGACCCAAGTCTGGCGGGGATATCCGAGCGGCTCAAGAAAGAGCTAATGGACTTGGCGGAAGTCCGGGCTTTGCGGCAGCGTGCTCTAGATGCGTTGCGCGCGAAGAGCGGGTTGGCGGTGACGCTCTCAATGCATGGCATGAAGATAACGGGCACGGTCAAAGGCGGCTCGAATTGCGCCGGCCTGGCACTCGCATTGAGCGATGGCCCGGAACTGACGATTGGAGCCGAGCAGCTCGATGCCCGGGATGCGGACGCTTATGCGCCCGTGGAGATGGGAAGCGCCAAAGCCGGGGATTTGCGGCGGCGGGGGCTGTTATTCCTGGCGGCCGGCGACACGTCCAAAGCTGAAGCTTATATTGGCCAGGCTCGCGACGCGGGACTTGGTATCGCGGTCAAGCCCTATTTGGAGCGGATCGCGGCGCTCAAACTGGGCGACAAGGAAGCATCGGCTAATGAGGCGTGGAAAAAGGCGGAGGGGATGTTCGTCGCCAGGAACTGGGAATCAGCCAGGCAAGCCTACGAGGCGTTCCAGCGCGATTACGCTGGATCGGTGGTACAGGCAAACAACGCTGAGGTGCTTAAGAAACATCTGGAAACCATCGGCGAAGCGCTCGCCCCGCCCAGAGAGATCAGTCTGGACCTCGGCGGCGGAATCAAGCTGCAACTGATACTGATTCCCGTGGGTGAGTTTGAAATGGGCGCCAACGATGGAGAAGCGGATCAAAGGCCTGTCCACAAATTGAAGATTTCGCGTCCGTTCTACATGGGAAAATACGCCGTGACACAAGAACAATATGAGAAAGTGATGGGCACTAACCCAAGCAACTTCAAAGGCAATAACAATCTGCCCGTGGATGATGTCAGCCGTCTCGATGCGGAGGAATTCTGTACAAGAGCAAGCAAAATTGCCGCAAGGTCCATAAGACTGCCCACGGAAGCGGAGTGGGAATATGCGTGCCGAGCTGGAACGAAGACGAGATTCAACACGGGCGACGACGATGCCGCACTGGATAAGGAAGGTTGGTTTAGAGGCAATGCGGAAGCAAGGACGCATCCCGTGGGCCAGAAAATGCCAAATGGGTGGGGACTGTACGACATGCACGGCAACGTGTGGGAATGGTGCCAGGATTGGTACAGAGAGGATTATTATTCCAAGTGCCCCACCGAAAATCCGTCAGGACCTGAACAAGGCTCCGACGGTGTGGTGCGCGGCGGCGCTTTTAACGCCATTCCCTGGGATTGCCGGTCGCCTGCACGCCACGGAAGTCCTGTCGTTGCCCACTTCATCAGCTTTGGTTTTCGCGTGGCGGCACCTGCGTTTAGGACGCCTTAGCGCTTATTTTGGTACGGCAACTCTACAGATGATTGCATGTATAACTGCCAGTTTGGGCCGCGATGGCATTTGCGAACTGGTTATCGAATAGACGGCGATTATTATCCCTGAATACGAACGTTTCTCATGAATTACAAGTAACAACTTCGCCGGTGTGAAAACCATGCATCCTATGTTTCCAATCTGCGTCAATCTGCGGATCGTTCATTCCTCGATTTGATACAGCATCTTCTGACTAACAACGACGATCTCCCCGCCGAGAGCCAGGACCGCACCGAGTGTTGAATCGTTCTTGAGCAGATCGAAATACTCCTTACTGAATGCCTTGATACTGACCCATTTGGTATCACTCTTTGCGGACGAATCGATCCACACGCCGCCACGGTTGTAGAACGTTCTCGCGCCGACTTGCTTGACCAGCGTATTCTGAGCATGTTCGACTTGCAGTCCGATTTCTTCATCGTCAGCGGCAGCGCTACCGCTCACCTTGAAATCGCCATTCGCCCTCATCGCCGCGCCATACTGCCGCATTGCTTCATGGCGGCCGGCAATGGACTTGTCTTCGCCGGCGGCCGATTTCGCCACTGCAACGGTGGCGGGTGCGTTAGTGTCTTTATTAGGATCGGCTTCTTTCAAGTTGCGCTCCATCGATGCCAGCGCAGTGGCCATTTCGCCACTTTCGAATTGGTTGGCGGCGGCCTGAACGCGCTGAGCACTCTGTTCGGTACGTTTCGCTAGAGTGCCATCACTCATTAACGCCTCGCTGGGCGTCATGGGCTTGGCTCTTTCTCTCCAAAGGTGGTCTTCATTGCCACGGATCACTTGAATGGGATGCCCGCCTTGCTCCATGCCCGGTTCGACGACCAGTTGGCTGGTGTAGGGCGTCACAATTCCATATCGTTGAGCCAGCGTCACCAGTTCGTGAAGGATCTCCTGATTCTCGCCGTGCAGGCGCAAATCTTCCATCAGGTTTCCAACTTTGCGCATCGCCCACACGCGAGGCAGATACGGATTGTCCACTTCGCGATCAGGCCAGTTTACATCGGCTTGAATCGAACGAGGTTCGCCGGCGACCTGTCCCGTCAGCACGATCCTGCCCGGACCGGATCCCTTGTAACGGCCCAGCATCATGATTTCAGCGCCGCGATAAAGAGCCGAAATGCGCTTGGGATAAATGCTGTTGGTGTTACTCGCCGATCCGAAGTCCAACGCTACGTCGGTCATGTACGGATGTCGAATTTTGCTGAAGAAGTCGCTGACTTTGACTTCGATGTCTTCCTTCGGTTCGACGTACGACGTGACACCTTCGTTTTCAATAGCCAGCTTGTCCATGAAGCGCGTATTGACGTCGTGACCCACGCCAAAGTTGAAGAAACGTACTTTGTTCTTCCTGCTCTCCGACTGCACTGTTTCAAGGATCGCGTCCGGATCGGTCACGCCGACCGTCGGCAGGCCATCGGTCATAAATACGATCATCTTCGAGACACCGCTGTCGGCGGTGAAATCGTTGGCGAAGGCTGCTCGAAGCGCGCCGTCGATGTTGGTGCCACCTGTGGCTTCGAGCTGATCGACGTGCGCGACGGCTTTCCTGACATTTTCCCTGTTCGCCAGAAGCATCTTGTTCGAAAACACGGCCACGTCGGTCGAAAACGAAATGAAATTGAAGCGATCGTTTTCGTTTAATGAATTGAGGCAGAACTTCATCGCGTTCTGCGCCTGCGCCATCTTCTCGCCCTGCATTGAGCCGGAGATGTCCAGAACGAAGACGATCTCCTTCGGAATCGCTTTGGTGTTCTCAAGCTGACTGTCGACGCGCCCCAGCAGCATGAAATACCCATCTTCGTTATCTGCGCCTCGATGTGTCACCAGGCGCAACCCCACGTCGCCGGCCGACGGCGCGAAGAACAGTCGGAAGTCGCGGTCGGTCGCCAGATTTGAGCTGGTTAGCTTGACCGTGGCCGTCTTTTCGTCCGGCCGTTCGACTGTAATTTTGTGACTGGGACTGTAGATCGGTCCGAGTGTATTCCTGGACCGAATCTGAACGTCGAGGTCGAACTGTTCGACGCCTTTTTCATAAAGCTGCGAACCGGCCAGAATGTGCCGGAAGTCGTAAAGACCGCCGTCTTGGCCGAGCACCTGCGTATAGCTGAACTTCAGGCGTTTCTCCTGCTGGTTCGGCGGAATCGGAAATACGCGCGCTTCATACAGGTTGTCGCCGATAAAATGCAAAAGCGCCGGGTCGCGTTGGCGCATGACAATCGACTCGTAAATACTCTGTGCTTCCTGTGAATTGTAGAGCTTGCCTTCGACCATCTGGTCGTTCATGGAAAGAGACGAACTATTGATCGCCGCGCCGGTGGGCAGTGGAATCAGCACGCGGACTTCGAGGTTCTGACCGGACTGGTTCTGGAATACTTGTTCCATGGTCGTATCGGCGACATTGTCTTCGATGCGCACGTGGACCTTGGATGAGGTGACCCGGAACGGAAGAACTTGCGGTATGAACGGCCGAATCGGCCGCCGAATATGGTCTGGAATTACGACCTCATCGTTGACCACGGGCATGAGCAGCGCCTGAGCTTGCGCGCGCTCGGTGAGAACCACCGCCGTGGCGGTAATCAGAACAAGGATCAGAAGTCCCTTCTTGGTGATCTGCATAAGTCGCTCCCCTTTCGGATTTCGTAGCCACGGCTTTAGACGCATGAGTCGCAGTTGGGTTTCTGGAATTTCAGTAAGAATATCCGTTCAGGCTCAAAGGGTCGGCTCGTTGGGCCTGAACGGATACCGTTTTGAGCTGAACAAATTCAAAACTAAAAACTCATCCGTCCTGCGTCGTCAGTAGCGCAACGCACTCATTTCAGTTACATTAGCCTGCTGACAAAACGTAATCGGAGTCCTATATCATGTCCAAGATCCCCACTGAAGCAGTCAAGCCGCCCGAGACATTCACGCCTAAACCAATATTGGCGAAGGACTTACTCCCAGTCCCAGTTTGGATTTCCGCCGCGATTCTCATAGTGGTAGGCGTACTAATCTATGCCACGCGTACAGCTCGGCTCGAATCGACCACATATGCAGCAATCAGTGAGTGTGATGCGGCGACAAAAAAAACAAACCCGGACGGGAAGGCCGCGTTGGACGGCCTGTCGGAGGAATTTGGACTGGTTGCGGCTAAACAAAACGAGAGCGATGTCACACAGTACTTTTCGCTGTGTGGTATGGATCCGAAAACCGCGCTGGCCGTTTTCAGACACGCGCTTAACGATGGAAACTCCAGTGCAAAAATAATAGCGCTCTATTCGTCGATTTTTCTGGCAGAGCATCTCGACGCTGACGATTTTAAGCTCATGCTCAAATGCCTCGAAGAAAAAGACAAGGCCGTCGACGTCAGCCGCGTGGCGCAGCGCGCGGTCTCCGATCTTACGCTGCTCAAACGCGTCGACAACGTGGCTGGATATGAAGCGCTGCCGCCGATGCCGCCTGTGGATAAGGACAAAGACAAGTCTGCGCCGGAGCGGAAGATCAAAACCCGCAAAGAAACGATGGATGGCCAGGGCTACTTGGAGATCCGCTGGAGTGATCCTGAGCTGGCTTTGGCATGGTGGAAAGCGAATGCCACAAATGGCGTGTGGGACGCTCAATTGCATCGCTTTGTTGTGCCTTAATAGAAGCAGTGTTCAGGCGTGGGGGGCAGGAAACTGCACCGTCGGGCTAGTAACTGACCACTAGCCGTTGGTCGCTGCCGTTTCCCGCGATGCAGCGGGCGGCTTCGCGAAGCCAATCTGCGAGCGCACCGCTAACGACATCCGGGCGGCGGGCCAAAATGAGCAGCGCCAAATTCGCGGCTTCTTCAGCCCGGTTTTGATTGCGGACTATGCGATAACAGTCCAACGCCAGCACGGTGGCATGGCGTTCGTAAATTTCATTCAGGGCATCTCGCGATCGCGAAGTGCGGTATTCGATCAGTAATTCGGCGTCCGATCTCATAGTCGGCTTCGTTTCGTCGGAATTGTAGGCCCCCATCATATACCAACCTCCCGGCTTCCATAGAAGTAACGCGCCAACCCAGAAAATATTTCAGAAAAATCGAGTTTTTTTTGCGGAGCACACAAATACTGCGCTTCGCTTCCGTACTCTAAGATTCGTGCCAAATCAATCCGCATAGATTACCTTATAAAGGAGCCAGCCAAGAATGCCGCCAATGACCGGCGAAACCAGGAAAATCCAGAGCACATCGGTGCCCTGGCCGCTGACCAAGGCTGGACCGAAACTGCGTGCGGGATTTACCGACGAGTCGCCCAATTGTACGCCAATTAAGTGCGCGACGAAAAGGTAACCACCGATGGCTACAGCGTGGAAACCAGGTGTAAAGTTGGCCCGTGTCGCGGAAAAGATCGTAAAGAGGAAGAGAGCGGTCAAGACCAATTCCCAGCCGAATAGCGCCATGGTGCCCATGCCTTTCGGATTTCCGTTTGCACCCAATCCGTGTGTGGCCAGGTCGTAGGTGGGAAGACCTTTCAGGAGGAGCAACAGCACACCGCTGGCCGCCAATGCACCGAGAAGTTGAGCAATGATATAGCCTGGCGCAAGCGAACCCTTCAAACGCCCGGATAAAGCCATTGGAATGGTCACCGCCGGATTGACGTGGCAGCCGGAAACCGGACCGATCACCAGAACCAATACGCCCAATGTTGCGCCAAACGCAAACGCGACCATAATGAGTCCTGCCGCACCGTAGGCGCCCAGAACACCCCCTTGTAACGTCGCCACGGCTGTCCCAATGAAAACCAGCGCGAAAGTACCGAGAAACTCAGCGAAATATTTGCGAATGTCTTCGTTCATGGCGTCATTCTCCGTTATGTGGCACAAGCTGTTAGCTTGTGTAACTCTTGTTTGCGCAAGCTGACAGCTTGCGCCATCAGACCGGGCCAGACGCCCGGACTCTGTTTTGAGGAGCGAGACTATAGCTTCCACAGAAAACGCGACAAGCTACTTTTGGTTTGCTATTGACGCGATTCAGACCCTCGGTTAAACAATAGGCACTTTTAAAATTCCTAACGGCGGGGGCCCAACAGTGTTGGGTGGCAGGGGGTTTTTTTGAAGCGCGAATTATACAGGTGCGTTCCGCACCCACGCTGCATTACGCCATTGATGCTCATTGCCCTGAGCGTTTTTGCCTTCGCCGCGGCAGGCGAAGAAACAGGCGATTCGTCCTTCGTTTCCCCGCAAGACGCGAAGCCGAAAAAAGACGTCCGGCCCGATGACGCCAGCGTCGACATTATGCCGGCGGCAATTCCAGTGGACGTCACTAATGAACCCAACAAAATTCCGGACGCAGCAAAAGTTCCGGATGCGGCGGGTCCAAAGACTGCGAGCGATAAAGATGTGCCTGTTGCCGAATCGGGTGAAAAGTCCAAAGCTGAAGGCGACGCCAATGCCAAATCTCAGCGGGAAGACCCCGATGAAGAGGAGATGGAATATCTTTACGTCAAGCCGCCGGACATGAAGCCGCTGGGCTACACGGGCTGGAAGACCAATAAGGTTACCAAGTCGCACTCAACCGACGACATCCTGCCGATTCCCGACCGCTGGCGCGTCGGATTCTCGCCTGACACGCGCCGTTATAGCGGCAGCATCATCGATCCGTACCATCAGAATATTCTGAAGGGCGACTATCCTATCATCGGGCAATCGATTTTTTTTAACGGAGGCGCGATATCCGATACGCTGGCCGAGGGTCATAGTGTTCCCACGCCTTCCGGCGTAACATCGCAACGCTCCGGAAGCCTGGCGTTTTTCGGGCGTGGCGACCAGGCGGTCGTTCAGCAAAATTTCATTTTGGAACTGGAGCTCTTTAAAGGAGAGACAGACTTCAAGCCGAAGGAATGGGCCATCCAGGTCACGCCTGTTTTCAATATGAATTATGTGGACACGCAGGAAAACGTGACCAACATCGATCCGCGGAACGGAAACGAACGCTTCGACTACCATATCGCATTCCAGGAACTCTTCGGGGAATACCACTTTCGCGATATTTCACCCAACTACGATTTCATTTCGTCCCGAACGGGCATTCAGTTCTTTAACGAAGATTTTCGCGGGTTCCTCTTTGCCGATAACAACCTCGGTGCGCGCGTGTTTGGAATCTACGAATCCAATCGGCTGCAATACAATCTGGCCTACTTCGAGCAGCTCAATAAGGACACCAATTCCGGGTTGAATACATTCGATCTAAAACACCAGCACGTTGTTATGGGCAATGTCTTCCGGCAGGACACGTTCTGGCAGGGTTACAACATGGTGTTCAATCTGGCTTTCAACGACGATGAGAAGTCGCTCGATTATAATACCGACGGCATCATTGTCCGGCCGACACCGATTGGCGACTTGAGCGAACATCAGGTCAAAGTTGGGTACGCTGGCTTCGGCGGAGAAGGCCACATTGGCCGGCTCAATATCTCGCACCAGTTCTACGAAGCTGTTGGACGTGACACTCACAATCCACTCGCCAGCCGCGAGCAGAACATCAATGCGCAGATGTTCGACGTGGAAGCTTCGGTTGACGTGGATTGGATGAAATTCAAGCTCTCGTACTTCTACGCCTCTGGCGACAAAAACCCGACCAGCGGGACCGCTACCGGTTTCGATTCGATTATCGACGACCCGAATTTCGCCGGCGGACAATTCAGCTACTGGGTGCGGCAGGGCTTTGGCGCCGGCAACGCGCTGACGGACTTGAAGAGCCGCTCGTCGCTGCTGCCAGATCTGCGCGATAAGGGAGAAGGACAGGCCAATTTCGACAATCCGGGCTTGCAGCTCTTTAATGCCGGATACGTCGCGGAGTTGACCCAGAAACTCACGGCTAATCTGAATTTAAACTACCTCCGCTTCGACAATACCAGTTCGTTGGAGTTGCTGCTGCACCAGAACAATCTGAATAAGAGCATCGGTTACGATTATTCGCTAGGCATGGAATACAGGCCCTTCCTCAACAACCAAATCATTTTTACCGGCGGCATCGCGGGGCTGACGCCGACCGAAGGCTTCAAACAACTTTATTCGGGCAAGACGCTGTACTCGGCGTTCTTGGGATTGACGTTCAGATACTGATCGTATCCCATCGGAGAATGACGGTGGAAAGCAGAGAAAAACAACGGTACGGCATGAGACGAAAAATGGGAATTCGACGACTTTGGCCGATTGCGGCGATCTTCTGCGCACTATTTTCCGTCATCTGTCTGTTAACCTTGCCAGGCTGTAAACCCGAAGAACTTGGCGCCGCCCATCCAACCACGGATGAATTCTACGACGTTGTCGCCGAATTTGCCAAAGAGCCACGCATGCCGGTCGCTCCCAAGACACAGAGCGATGACGATATAGCCAAAAAATCGAATGGTTGCATGGTTTGCCATAAGGGAATCGATAATCCCAGTATGCACGAATCGACTGCCGTCAAGATTGGCTGCACCGATTGTCACGGCGGAAACGCGGAGGGGAAGACCCAGCTCGAAGCGCACGTTCATCCGCGCGGGCATTGGTATGATCAAAGACCGTCAGTGACGCCCGAATGGAAAGTAAAGGAAGAAGGGAAAAAAGAGGGCGCTGAAGCCAAATCGCAAAAGACGGAGCCAAAGGCAGTTCCCGTATCAGTCAGCCAGAATGATGTGGCAACATTCGTTGCCGTTGATGGCGCCAAGCCCGATGAACCCAAACCTACGACGGAAACTAAAGGCGATGAGAAAGCTGAGCCGCAAGGCGAAAAGTCTCATGAGAGTGTTCCCTCAGAGGGTGAGCACTACGAGTCGGCCGGCAATCCCAAGCGCAGCAACACCGCGTGGCTGATGGAATCGCCTGAATTCGTGCGCTTTGTCAATCCCGGCGATTTGCGCGTGGCGCGTTATTCCTGTGGCGAATGCCACGAAGCCGAAGTTCGCAATGTTCCGCGCAGCATGATGGCGCATGGCGCGATGCTGCGCGGCGCGGCACTGTA
>Ga0206991_10299_pt1 | contig 14336 bp, 15 predicted proteins | sample Alteio_BWMinCont_9_FD_153286 | JGI IMG/M metagenome (GOLD analysis project Ga0206991, IMG submission 153286) | Enriched cells from forest soil in Barre Woods Harvard Forest LTER site, Petersham, Massachusetts, United States -... | ecosystem: Environmental > Terrestrial > Soil > Temperate forest >...
TCGCTGACGTCCGCGGCCAGAAGCAGGTGCATCGGGCTGGAGATATCGGCCTTGATGCCGAGGGCTTCGCAATCGTCATATTCAGCGCCCGCGCAAGCCATTTCGAGGAGCGACTGACTAGCATCCACCGGGTAGTATTTCGCTTCGCGGCCCGCCGTTTTGAGCGCCTTCAGAATTTCGCGGTCACGGAGGCCTTCGCCCGCACCGAAACTGATTACGGGGATGACGCCAGGAAATGCTTTCGTCAGACCCGCAGCCTTGGCGGCAAGACCCTCCCACGTTCCATGGAGCGCTTCTTCGGAACGCGAGGACAGCGCCTTCCAGGACTGCACGGACAGCGGGCTGCCGTAGAAAAATTTCTCCGGAAGGTCACGCGCTTCGAGAGACTCGGCGAGCTCGGTGGCGATTTCGGATTCGGTTAACAGAACTTCAATATTCATTCGCTATCCAGATGTGACGGTTGCAAAGAAAACAGCGCGGCCTTTTGAGCCGCGCTGCCTAATAAAACGATACTGCCGCTGTTTATTTCGCGACGTCGCCCAAAACTACCTTAACCCGTTTGTGGATGCGGCTCTTGTAGCGCGCCGCAGTGCCGGCCTTGATGTAGCCCTTGCGCGCAGCACGGTCGATCAGAGAGAACGTCCCGTTCATGACCGTCTTGAGGTCACCGTGCTCTTTGGCTCCCAGCGCGCGGCGCATGGTGCGAATCTGGTGGCGGAGTCTGGTCCGCGCAAAACGATTAAATGCAGTGCGCCGCTCGGCCTGACGGACCCTTTTCAGCGCTTGAACACGATTTGCCATCTACTTCTTGTATCCTCTTGATTGAATTCGATCTTTCAGTTTAACACAGGGCCGGAGCGGACCGTCGAGCCTCGCTCCTCGTCGTCGTGCTTCGCCCGACCGGACAAGCTGAAGCGTGTCCTACTCTGCTGTTTTTGTGGCGTGCTCAAACAGGTAATTGAGCGTTTTTTCGGTCTGGATGTGGGAGGCGATGCGGCTTAACTCCCCATTTTCCGTGAGTTTACGGCGAAGAACGGCTACCGGCTGCTTTTCCTGGCGGGAGATCCGATCCAGTTCGCGGTCGACTTCTTCATTGGTCGCGTTGATCGACTCGCGTTCGGCAACCTTGCCCAAAACCAGGGAAGCCTTCACTTCGCGAAGGGCCGCGTCTTTCTGGGCTGCCTTCACCTTTTCCCAATCGAGTTTGAAGGACTTCGGGTCGACACCTTCCGACTGGAGCGCCCGCAAACGCTGCTCCACGCGGTTTTCGATCTGGCGATCGACGAAGATTTCCGGGACCGGAAATTCGTTGGTATCGACCAGCTTCTCGATGATCTTGTCTTTCGCTTCGCGCTGGGCGTCGTTCTGGCGCTGGGCCAGAATAGACTTGCGGACGGCGTCTTTCACTTCATCCAAAGTGCGGAAATCGCCCAGATCCTGCGCGAACTCATCGTTCAATTCCGGCAGTTCCTTGCGGCGGACGCCCTTCACTCCCACCTTGAATCGCACCGTTTTTCCAGCCAGAGTTTCGCGGCCGTAGTCGGCGGGGTAGGTGACGTCGAATTCCTTTTCATCGCCAGGCGACGAGCCGGTCAGGTTTTCCGTGAAGCCGGGTAGTGTTTCGGGACCGCCAATCAGAACCTGTACTTCGTCGGCCTTGATGCCTTCATCGGTGCCGGACAGGCTTTCGAGCGAAACCACCGCGTAATCGCCATCGGCCAGTGGGCGGGGGTCTTCATTCGCGTAGGTGGCTTTGGTGTCGCGGATTTCGTCGATGCGCTTTGTGACGTCTTCATCCGTCACTTCGGGTTCTTTGTAGACAACTTCAACGCCGTTGTAATTAGGGATGTCGAACTGCGGGAACACTTCAAACTGAGCCTTAAAGTGAAGATCCTTGCCGTCGTGGAAGTGCAGATCGGTCACATTGGGGCGGCTGATGGCACGCAGTTGTTCGGCGGCGATCCGCTCGTCGACAGCCTTCGGAACCAGGTTCTCGACGACCTTCTGGCGGATATCGCTGTCGTAGTTCTTGCGGATCAGCGACATGGGCGCTTTGCCGGCGCGGAAGCCCTTCAGGTGAACCTTTTCGCGGAACTGTTCCGCGACTTTCGCGGTTTCCTTCTCGACGTCCGCGACAGGGATCGAGATTTCGAGCTCGTGCTTACAACCTTCCAGCAATGCCAATTTGGGTCTACCTCGGAGAGAAAAGAATTGTTACGGAAATACCAGAATATCAGAGGTTGAACGCGGAAGTGCCGCCCCTAGTGCGGGAGCGCCTGATCAATCGCGCGCGCCACATCGTCGTACACGATGGTCTCCGAGAAAGTTTTATTGCCAACCACGACCGTCGGGACTTTGGTGATTCCACGGGTCGTCGCGATCTGAACATCTCCGTCCACCAGTACGGAGAGGCGCGGATCTGTCATGGCCGCAGTGATCCCCTGATCGCTGAGTTTGTTACGGGCGGCGAACTCGGTCACCCAGGATTTCAGCGATGCCGCGGTGATGTGCTGCTGCTCATCGAGCAATTCCCTCTGGAAAATAATGGCCAGCCGCGGATCCTGCTCATAGACCCAACGTGACACCATGGCGGCTGTATGAGCCCAGTTATGCCGACCAAGGGGCAGATCGCGGTGGACGAAGGCTACCTGGCTGCCGTACTTCGGGAGAAGCTTTTCGTCCAGCATGACCCGCAAAGTCTGGCAATAGTCGCACTGCAGATCGCTGAAGATCGTGACTTTGACGGACGATGCGGAGTTGCCTTCCACGAGGTCGAGGTTCGCGGCGGACGCAGAGGCCATCGCCGCGAGTATCGCCAAGGTTGCCGTTCGCTTCAAATTCATGGCCTACCTGAATTTTATAGCCTGGCAGGGGTTTGCAGCCGGAATGTGAGTCGGGTTTCCGACGGAATCACGACCTTCTGGCCGCCGGTGATCACTGCTGCCCCGGTTCCCACCGCCGCGCCGGAGGTGGCGCCGATCGCCGCACCTTTGCCACCACCCGCGATGCCGCCCAGAATTGCTCCGAGGACGGCCGTTCCACCCACGATTTTAGTGGACTTTTCGCCCTGCGACCCACTTTGCGTTCGGACGTCCGCGCTGGTGAGATCCACCCACTGGCCGTTCGACTTGATGGAAACGAGCGCCAGCGTCAGCACCGTACGTCCCTGAAGCCTGCCGGCATTTTGATCTTCCACCAGTTTTGTCATGACATCTGCTCCGCGAGGGATTGCGGTGATGCCGTTGACAACGACCGGCTCGTCGAGGCTCGCCATGTAGGTTTGTCCAAGGCGTGAGGTTTCTGAGTTCACGCTGTCGATCATTCGGACCGTGAGCATTGTATCGGCCGGGATTGTCAGGCCATCCGTCGAAGCTATCGGCTCAGGCGATGCCACATTGGGCCGCGAGTCACGTGGGTCAGGCGCGTAAGTTGTATCGCGAGGTGGCGGGTTGTTGGCTGGTTCGCTGAAGGTCAGTGAACGCACCAGACTGACATCGTAAGTCCGAACCTCGCCGTTGACCTCAAACCGAACCTGGCGGGTTGTTCCGCCGAGAAATGTGCCACGGATGTTTTGTCCGTCCCTTAGTGTCAGGCTGTCCGCAAATGCGAATGAGGCTACGCCGCAAAACAGGACCGCGCAGATCGCTGAACGATGGGTGAATTGCTTCAAAGTGACCCTCCTTATCAATTCTAAATGCGTAGGACGGGTCTTGACCGGAGCGGGTTTCCACGATTCTGCGTAGTGCAGGACGCTACCCTGTACAGATGGAACTCACGCCGCTCCGGGTTTTCATGACGGTGGCGAACGAACGCAGCTTTTCCCGCGCCGCGGAGAAGCTCGGGCGGACTCAGCCGGCGGTGTCGCTCGCCTTGCAGCGCCTGGAAGCCGAACTGGGGGAGAAGCTGTTCGACCGGTCCGCGCGCGATGTCGTTCTGACCGATGCCGGGCGCACAGTTCTGGAATTTGCGCGCCGTTTTCAGAATCTGGAATCCGAACTGGGGAACGCGATTGCGGAATTGCGCGATCATTCGGCGGGCTGCCTCGCCATCGGCGCCAACGAATCGACCGGGCTGTATCTGCTGAAGTACATCGAGAAATACCGGCATCTTTATCCTCGGGTCAAGGTGCAGGTGCGGCGCGGATTTTCCAGCCGGATTCCCGGCGAAATCGCGGACGGAAATCTGGAACTGGGGGTCATCAGTTACGAGCCGCGCGATGAGCGGTTGTCCGCCACGGTGATCTATACCGATGCGCTGGTATTTGTGGTCTCGCCGAAACACAGGCTGGCAGGGCGCAGGGATGTCCCGATCAGCGAACTCGGCGAGGAGGTTTTCATCGCGCACAACGTTCTTTCGCCTTATCGCGAAATCGTATTGCGCAGTTTTCAGGAGCGGGGCGTGCGCCTCAATATGGACGTGGAGATGCCGACAGTAGAGACAATTCGCTGGATGGTGGAACGCAATCTCGGGGTGGCGTTCCTGCCCCGCATGTGCGTGGAACAGGAGATTGCGGAGGGCCGGCTGATTACCGTGCGTGTCCCGGAGATTGATGTGGAGCGCAAGATTTATCTGGTGCAGCCGTCGCGTCGCGCGGTCAGCTATGCCGCGGAAGCGTTTCTCCGCCTGGTTCTGGAATAATGACTCTTTCCAATCTTTCTAAAAAGATGCGAGTCGCGATCAGCATCGTGCTGGTTGCGGCATTTATGTATGGGCTGGATGCTCTTTCGGTGTGGCTCGGTGTGCCGGCGCGCCCGGAGTTTTCCACCTATACGATCAAGCGCTACTACTACATCAACGAGAACTTCAACAAATTCAGCATTGAGTCGATACCGTCAGTACAGGAACGATGTGTGAACGCGATGTTTCCGCATTCCGGCTCGCGGCCGTGCTGGTATGTGCAGCGTCATACGCGGCAGATGATTACAGTGAACTAATTACCGCTTGCTGACGCGCGCGGCTCAGTAATGCCTTCGGAATCGCGCCGGCCTTTCTGAGCCGCGACTGTGAGGGAGCGGCAGGGAACCTTAATCGCCTAAAAATCGGCCGAACGATTTCAGTCCGGCGACGTTGTCGCAGATCGCCTTGATTCCGGCGGTGATCGGGATGGCCAGCACCAGACCCGCGGCGTCCCAGATAAAACCCCAGAACATCAGAGAAAACGTGACTACCAGTGGATTCAGGTGGACACGCGCGCCGACGATCTTCGGATAGAAAACGTTCATGGCCGTGAGGTGCAGCATCACCACGATGATGAAGGCCAGAAAAACGACCGTGCTGTCAGAGCCCAGAGCGAGCACGGCGAACAGCGGCGGCATCATCCCCAGAGGCAGCCCGATATAGGGGACCAGACTCAGAAATCCGCTGAGTGAGCCGATCAGGAACGGAAACGGGACGTGGACCAGGGCGAAGAGTGCATAGCTGAGCGCGGCCAGAATGATGCCGATCAGGAAGTTGCCTACGACGAAAGCGCGGGCCATGGTGGAGACGCCGCTGACGCTGCGAGCGACAATCAGGCGGTCCGGGCCTTCAAAGAACCTCAGAAAACTTTTATAGATGTGATCCCGCCAGCTCAGCATGAAATAGACGAGGAAGGGAATGAACGACGCCATCAATATGAATTCGTAGACCGTTCCCAGACGGGCGACCACGTAATCCGCCACAGGATTGCGGTCGTCATGGATTCGCACCTCCTGAATGGCGCCGGGCAGAAGGACCGTGGGCGGCACGGGCGCTTTCTTTCTGTTCTGTTTTGCAGCGGGGTCAGGCGCAGTGGTGCCTCCGCTTGCGCCCACAGGCTTGGGTGTGGCCAGAATCTGAGCCGCGGAGTCGCCGATGTTCTGGATTTTCGACGTGGTGCCTTCCAGCAGTCTGGTCAGATTCTTCTGCAGCTGGGGCGCATCGCGTGCAATCCCCGATAACTGGTTCCAAAGCGCGAGGCCTGTAAAGTACAGCGTCAGCACCGCGACCAGGCAAACGATGAACGTCGCCAGCGGACGAGGGAAACGCCATCTCGTCAGGATGCTGACGAGCGGCTCGAGAAGGAAAGCAATGATGACTGCGACGAGCGCGGTCACCAATACCGGGCGCGCCCAATAGAGCAGCGCAATCACCACTCCGGCGGCAATGATGGAGAGCGCGTAGCTGTGCACGCCATTCGCTGCGTTGCCTTCATCTTTGTTACTTCGCAGACTGATGCGCATTCCTGTTGACACCAGTGTAGTGGGTCATTTCGCACGAAGTGTTGCGATGAAAATCAGGACATTACAATCGGAGTGTGACGGGAACAGGACGAATTCTGGCGTTGGATCTCGGGAAGAAGCGGATCGGTCTGGCAATCAGCGACGAGTTGGGGATCACGGCTCAGGGTCTGGAGACGCTGGAACGCCGCGGCCGCCGCGACGATATCGAGGATCTGCGGAAGCTGGTAAGCCTTCGCGGCGTCACCAGGATTCTGATGGGTGATCCGCTGCATATGAGCGGCGATGCGAGCCGGCAGGGCGACTACACGCGGGAATTTGCGGGCGAATTGGAGAGGAAGACCGGTTTGACAGTCGAGTTTCGAGACGAGCGATGGACGAGCCGGGAAGCGGAGCGAACGTTGCGCGGCAGCGGTGTCGCGAATGGAAAACGCAAAGCCACAATCGATAAGCTATCGGCCGTTATTTTGTTGCAGGGATATCTCGATTCGATCGGGATGGGAACGCCCGAGTGAAACGCGCTGCGATTATTTTCCTGCTCCTGATTGTCGGCCTCGTGGGCTCTGGCGCCTATCTGACGAGTCAACTCAGCGCGCCTTATCAGGGCTTCAGCGAACCCGTGATGATCGAGTTTCCGCGCGGCACTTCCAGCAGCCAGATGGCATCGATGCTGGCTGAACACGGCGTCATTCAACATCCCTGGCTGTTTCTGGCGGCGCGGATGGTGCGACGCGGTCAACGGCTGCAGGCCGGCGAATATCAATTCGTGAAAGCCGCCTCCCCGCTGGATATTTTCGGAAGAATCGCCCGCGGGGATATTTTCTACATGGAACTGCTGGTGCCGGAAGGCTTCAACATGTTCGATTTGTCCGATGCCGTCTCGAAACTCGGCACCATCTCCGCGGATAGCTTTCTGGCGGCGGCGCGCGATCCGTCGTTGATTCGCGATCTGGATCCGAAAGCGACAACGCTTGAGGGCTATCTGTTCCCAAGTAAATATCGCGTGTACCGCAGGACCACAGCCCACGAGATCTGCCGCATGATGACGAATGAGTTTCGCGCGCGGTGGAAGTCGCTGGCACAGGCGCAAAACACGCCGGTCTCCGTGCATGACGCCGTGACTCTGGCATCGCTGGTGGAGCGCGAGGCGCGTCTTCCGCAGGAGCAGAACCTGGTGGCGTCCGTGTTCCAGAACCGGCTGCGAATCGGAATGCGGCTGGGCTGCGATCCCACGACGGTTTACGCGGCATTGCTGGAGGGCCGCTATCGCGGAACGATTTATCAGTCCGATCTTGCGAGCGAGAATCCGTACAATACCTACAAGCATGACGGGTTGCCGCCGGGGCCGATTGCGAATCCGGGACTTGGCGCTATACAGGCCGCGCTGACGCCGCAGACAACGCCGTTCCTGTATTTCGTCGCGAAAGCAGATGGATCCGGCGGCCACAACTTTTCCGAATCGCTGCAGCAGCATGACGCGGCGGTCGCGCAGTATCACCGTGCCCTCAAGAGCCACTAAGACGAAAAAGCAGCGTGTGCTGGATTTCGCAGCGGGTCGCGGATGGGAACGCATCGGCGAGGCGGAGTGGTACGAACTGCGGGTTGCTCTACCCGATGTTTCTGTCAGCGTGATTCAGCAGACGGGTCTGTCGATGGATGCTCCCTGGTGCGGCGTCAGGCAGCACAGTTTTGAGGAACTGGAGAACTCGCTTCTGGAGTTCAGTTCTGTTTATGAAACACGATCCGATTTGCGGGATCAGTGCAGAAAAGAAGTTATCGCGGCGAAGGATCGCGCCAAATGGCTATCCGGCAGGAATACGGTTGATGAGGAAGTGCGCGGGCGAAAGGCGCAGATGGTGGAGTGGATGCTCGTGTGGTTGAGCGATCCTTCGTTGTTTCCGGCGTGGCTACATGCGCTACATGCACTGCACGCGGTCAGGGAAGCGGCGGAGCAATGACTGGATATTTCGCTGCTTCCCACGCGGTAATGCCGCCCGCGAGCTCAATCACATTGGTAATGCCGTACTGGTTCAGGATGCTGACTGCGATGGATGACCGGTAGCCCCCGGCGCAGTGGATGGCGAGCTTGCGCGTTCGCGGAATTTCCGCGATGTGTTCCTGCAGGTGTGTGAGCGGGATGTTGACGCTGTCGCTGAGGTGTCTTGCGTTCCACTCGCCCGGCATGCGGATATCGATCACAAGAGGCGGAGTCTGTGACGCCAGGTCTTCCGCGAGCATCGCGGCGCTGACTCGCTCGGTGGACCATACGAGATCCTGGCGTTCCGCGAGTGCTCCCATTCCGTCGCGCAGATATCCTTTGACGTGATCGAAACCGATTCTGCCGAGGCGCAGTGCGGCTTCCTCCTCCCGGCCCGGTTCGGCAATGATGACGATAGGTTTCGCGCGATCGAGTAACGTGCCGGCCCATGTGGCGTACTGGCCGCCAAGGCCGATGTTGATGCTGCCGGCGATGTGGCCCTTGGCATATTCAGCGGAATCGCGAACGTCGAGAAGCTGCGCGCCGGCGTCTCCCATTGCCAGCACTTCATCGAGTTCGATGGGCTGCAGTGATTGCCGGAGGGTCTGATCCAGGGTGGGACGCTCTCGGGTGTTCAGGATCGCGTCATAGGTGAAATATGCCGGGGCGTCCGGTTGATCCGCCGTCACCAGGCGAATGAATTCTTCTTTGGTCATGGGCTGCAGTGCGTAGTTGTTGCGCAACTGATCGCCAAGTGTGGAGACGGTGTCTGACGAGAGTTTCTTGCCGCAGAGCGAGCCGGCGCCATGTGCGGGATAAACGAGAGTTTCTTCTGGCAGGTGCATGAGCTTGTCATGCAATGAATCGTAGAGGTGGCTGCCGAGATCTTTCGCCGTCCAGCCGAGGGAGGCGCGAAGATCGGGGCGGCCGACGTCGCCGATGAAGAGTGTATCGCCCGTCAGGACGGCATACGGTTTGTCCCGGTCTTTCGCGAGATCGAAAACGAGGATCGAGATCGATTCGATGGTGTGGCCCGGGGTTTCAAGAACCTGCAGGCGAAGGCCGGGGAATTCGAGGGTGTCACCATCCTTCATGGCGACGAAGGGGTACTCGGCCTGGGCGCGCGCACCGAGCCGGATGTCGGAGCCGCAGCGATCGCGCAGTTCGAGATGTCCTGCGATGAAGTCGGCGTGGAAGTGGGTGAGGAAGACGTGGCGGATTTTTGTGTTCAGACGTTCGGCATCGGCCAGATATTGCTGGATGTCGCGCTGGGGATCGACTACGATTGCGGTTTGGCTGGCTTCGTCCGCGAGGAGGTAGGAGGCGTGGGCGAGGCAGCCCAGATAGTACTGTTTTAGAAACACGTTTAATTAGTTTATGCGAGTGCCTGAGTGCTCGGTTTCAGGCGTTCGCGCACGTATGCCAACAAGACGCCCCTGGCCGTTCACCGCTGCACTTTGGCCACACGCCGCACGGCAGCCAAAGGTGCGACGCTCGCTGGCGGGCATCTGGATGGGTCCCTTGTGGGTGCGCGTCTCCGTCGCAGCAGACAATGTCAATGCAGACAATGGCAAAACGCACCAACACGGCGTACAATGCGGTGTCACGATAACCTTAGAATAAGGAGAGCCGACAATGAGTCTTGAAATCCATAGCCCCGAGCTGGTACAGCGCTTGAACGCGCAAATCCAGAGCGGCCATTTCCATAATGCGGAAGAGCTGATCGAAAAGGCTCTTGATGCCCTTGAAGGAAAAACGCCTGCGCCGGTATCGGTGCCCGAGAGGCGAGGAGCAACTGGCCGCAAAAGTCTGGTTGAGGTTTTTGCACCGCTGCGGGGGATGAACCTCGATTTCAGCCGGAACGAATCCGCCAGCCGCCCGGTCGATCTCGGATGAGCCGGGGTTTCCTGCTTGACACGAATGTTCCTTCAGAGCTGACCCGTTCACTGCCTGCCCCGCGCGTGGCGCAATGGCTGGAGGGCACGGACGACGACCTGATGCATATCAGCGTCATTACCATAGGCGAGGTCTGCAAGGGCATCACGGTTCATCCGGAGGCGCACCGTCGCGCGTGGCTGCGTCAGTGGCTTGAGAATGATTTGCGCCCGTGGTTTGTTGGCCGCATCCTGCCAGTCACCGAGGCAATCTCGGAACGCTGGGGCATTCTCGAAGGAGAGTGTCAACTGAAAGGCATCGGCTTCAACGCTCCAGACGGACTGATTGCGGCGACCGCGCTTGAGCACGATCTAACGCTCGTTACGCGCAACGTGAAAGATTTCGCATGTCTCGGTGTTGCCGTGTTCAACCCGTGGGAGCAGTAAGCCCACGCCCGTGCTTTTATGCGGCGTGAAGAGCCGCCGAATTTTTCGATGGCAACAAACGGAAACGCCGCCAGGTTCGTAACTGGCGGCGTTTCGGGTGACAGCTCCTTACAGTGCGGCGATGCGCTCCTGAAGCATTTCTGATTTGACCCGCAGGATAACATTTGCAGCGGTGGTCCAGTAAGCTGGGTCAGACCCCAAGCTGGATACGTTGTTCACTGTGGCGAGGTTGGTAGTTAAAGCCCGGTAAAGCTCGTCAGCAGTGCGCTTGAAAGCTTCCTTCCAATCCACAATCCAGTTCTGCTTACCCGTCTTCGGGTCAACCTGCAGCAGCTCCCTGAAAGCACCAGCTAAAGGCAACGTCGCCGCTAGGTCGAGGCGGTGGCGGGTGGTGTAGCCAAGGCTCGGGTACGTGTAATCGTTGGCAAGGGCATCGACTACACGGAGGCCGCCGAAGCGGTTCCGCGTTTTCATGTTTTCCTTGCTGCTGAACTGAGATTCAATGTACTCAGGGAGGAAAGCCACGTCAGCCATTACGTTTTCGAGGGCAAGAAAATCCTCGCGCGTTTTTGGATCGATGTACATCTTCAGGGCTTTCTGCCTGCTGCGGTAGAGCTGGGGGCCGATGGCTGGCTTGTCTTTTAAGAAGCACCCGAGCCGTTGCAGTATAACTCGAACATCCCACGCGCCGGGGTCGTTTTCCCTGAAAGAGATATTGCTGATGTCAAAACCTGATCTCGTCAGGATGTCTTTCAGCGGCTGAAACTCATTCCGGTACTCATCCATGGTGTGCTCTTTAACCTGCGTGGAGGTGTTCAGAGCCTCGACCATTTCCTCGGGGACAACGTACGCCGCCTTAGAAGTCATAAAGCGGACCCGTACGTACGGCTCCGTCCAGTCCTGAAGTGACTTCAACCCGTCTACCCGTTCCATGGTGTTGGAGATAACCGCGAAAGTGTGCCCGCCGTCCGCGATACCTACTTTGCGGGCGTCCGTGATTTCTGCGTCGATGAAGTCGCTGTCGTCGCCTTTTTCGAGGTGGACGTTCAGCTGGCGAACGCCCCCCGTGCTGTTGGGCGACATGTCGAACGCCGCACATATGAAAGTGATTCCACGGTTTTTTACGTGAAAGGCCCGTGGGTTCTTTTCCACGGTTGCAATCATCTTTTTATAGGGGTTGCTGCTTTCCTTCGGCTTCCGGACGTTGGCGTTGCCGCTGACCAGCTTGTTTACTTCGCTGAAGGGAAGAAGTGTTTCGAGGTGGTGAAGGTTTGGATCAAAGGGGTCTTTGATCCGTTTGCAATAATCCGCATCGCTCACGCGAAGCGCGATAGGCGTCTTTAACATATACTCTCCAAGAATTCGGCGTATGCCGGAATTAGGCCACGGTTTCGCGACCTACAACCACGATAGCAGAACCGAACCCGGCGCGGGTTCGCGATGAACGCGCGAGACGCTTCCTCGCCCGGCCTGACCGGCTCCGGTCCAACGAATGACTTTGACGGTTTGTCGGCATGCCACTGAAGTGCCCACACTACGCGCACGGGATACGGTGTTGTGGGAGATGTCGGTATTGCTTTCCGGCCGCCGAATACGTGGCGAACTTCTGAAATCGGGTGCTTAGTGCGAGTGGCGGGGCACGATTTCGCGCAGATCGTGATACGGCACCGCAAACTCCAGACACGCGCCCGTATCTAACTGGCCGACGTGTGCGCGATAGAGTTCCTGCCAGGGCGAATCGTTTTTCAGCGCCGCTGGCGGCAGGGCTTTCCGGCGAGCCTCGATCTCTTCGTCACTCACCAGAAGATCGACGCGCCGGTTTTTAAGATCCACCTTCACCATGTCGCCGGTGCGGAGAATGGCGAGATTCCCGCCGGCCGCGGATTCCGGCACGGCGTGCAGGATCGACGGGCTGTCCGATGTGCCGCTCTGGCGTCCGTCGCCCATACAGGGCAACATGCGAACGCCGCTGCGAACCAACGCGCCCGGCGGCGTCATATTGACGACTTCCGATGAGCCCGGATATCCCAGCGGACCCGTGCCGCGCACGACGAGCATGCAGTTCTGGTCCACGTTCAACGAGGGGTCTTCAATGTGTTTTCGATAATCTTCGGGACCGTCGAAAACAATCACGCGGGATGTGAAGGATCACTCTGCTCCTGGCGCCGAGAGGAAGCGTTTCCGGAAGTCTTCACTCACGACCGACGTCTTGATCAGAGCCGATGTGAAGAGATTGCCACTGAGCACCATAAAGCCTCCCTGCTGCTTGAGAGGGTTCGCGTAAGGGCGGATGATCTTCTCATCGAGAATGCGCGCATCGCGGCAATTCTCGCCGACCGTCCGGCCGTTAGCGGTGAGAGCATCTTCATGCAAACGCCCGGCGCGGACCAGTTCACCCATGATGGCGGGAACGCCACCGGCGCGATGAAAGCCCTGCCCCAGATATTCGCCCGCCGGCTGCACGTTTGCGAGCAGCGGTACATCGTGACCGACAGTTTCGAAATCTTTCACGTCCACCTCGACGCCCATGTGCCGCGCTATCGCGGTGATGTGCGGTGCGCAGTTGGTGGAGCCACCGATTGCCGAATTGACGACGATGGCGTTTTCGAAAGCCTTGCGCGTCAGAATTTTTTTCGGCGTCAGGTCTTCGCGGACCATGTCGACAATGCGGCGACCGGTTTCGTATGCCATGCGGGAGCGGGCACCGTCGGAAGCGGGAATGGCCGCGCAGCCAGGCAGCGACATGCCAAGAGCTTCCGCCACCGAGTTCATGGAAAGCGCCGTGCCCATCGTGTTGCAGTGACCGGGGCCGGGCGAGGACTGGCAGTTGATTTCGATGAGTTCGTCGTCCGTGATCTGGTCTGCCGCGCGAAGCCTGCGCGCTTCCCAGAGCGCCATGCCGGATCCGGCGAGCTTGCCGTTGTAGTAACTGTCGATCATCGGTCCGCCTGAGAGAACGATGGCGGGAAGATTCACGGTTGCCGCGGCCATCAGGCTGGCTGGCGTGGTTTTATCGCAAGCGGTTGTCAGCACAACGCCATCGAACGGATAGCCGATGAGAATCTCGACCAGACCCAGATGCGCAAGGTTGCGATCGAGCGCGGCAGTCGGGCGGCGGCAGCTTTCCTGCATGGGATGCAGCGGGAATTCGATTGGAATGCCGCCAGCGTCGCGAATGCCGTCTTTCACGCGGGCCGCGAGCGAGAGGTGTATCCGATTGCAGGGAGTCAGTTCGCTGCCGGATTGCGAGATGCCAATGATGGGGCGCCCGGACTGCAACTCCTTTCGGGTCAGCCCCCAGGTCATGTAGCGGTCAATGTAGATGGCGGTTTCGCCGGGGTCCGTTGGATCGTTAAACCAGATTTCGCTGCGGAGCTTTTTCTTTTCGATCGGAGTACTGTCGTTGCTCAAATAGGTCCCTCGGCTTTACTTTACATGAGCGATCGGCGATGACTGTGAATTTGGAAAAAACTGAGGGGGCGAAAAAGCGAGGGTAAAACAGAACGGGCCAGTGCTCTGGCTTGCGGCAGAAAACCACCTCCGGATGGTTTTCCTCCGAACCTGCAAGCCAGAAATTTTTTTGCACTGGATCCCGCTCTTAAAAAGAGTGCGGTACCGCTTAAGTATTATTGGATGGCCCTGTGAGTCAGGTCGACCGGACCATCCGAAAAGGTTTCGTTACTGTCTGAAACCTTCTCCTGTGATGATCCTAACCGTTTCCCTGCGCAATAGAAAGGCCACAGGTACCAGAACCGCCTTTCATTAAACCGATATTGCCTGAAGGTGCCTCCTATACTGGTTTTCATGCCCTTCCAGCTGGCCGTCAACTACAGCCCGAAA
>Ga0206991_10301_pt1 | contig 14255 bp, 10 predicted proteins | sample Alteio_BWMinCont_9_FD_153286 | JGI IMG/M metagenome (GOLD analysis project Ga0206991, IMG submission 153286) | Enriched cells from forest soil in Barre Woods Harvard Forest LTER site, Petersham, Massachusetts, United States -... | ecosystem: Environmental > Terrestrial > Soil > Temperate forest >...
TACGTCAACCGGGGCACCCTGTTTGCCGTGCCATTTGATTTGGAGAAGCTGGAAGTGCGTGGTACCCCTGTCCCGGTGTTGGAAGGAGTCGCTTACAGCGCTTTGAACGGGAGCGCGCAGTTCGATTTCTCGCGGAGCGGGACGCTGGTCTACCGTCGTGGCGAAGGAAGCGAATTATTCACGGTGCAGTTGCTCGACGGGAACGGAAACACGCAGCCGCTGTTGGCGAAACCCGGCGTCTATGGACGTCCAACCCTGTCGCCGGACGGTCGCCGGTTGGCCCTGGAAGTAAGTGGGAAAGACATCTCGGTTTACGACTTGGAGCGGGACACGATGACGCCTTTGACCTTCGCGGAAAGAGTCAATTTTCCGGTGTGGAGTGCGGATGGACGTTATATAGTGTTTGGGACACCGGGAGGTATGTCCTGGACTCGTGCCGACGGAGCAGGCCAGCCCCAGATATTAACCCACAGCCAGGACCTCCAGATTCCTTGGTCGTTCTCGCCGGACGGAAAGCGACTGGCGTTCATGGAAGCCAGAAACGCGCTTGAGCTCTGGACCGTTCCTGTGGAGAACGAAAGCTCGGGACTTCGAGCGGGAAGGCCGGAGGCTTTCCTCGAGGCCCCGGCGGACGAGCGATATCCCTCCTTTTCTCCGGATGGGCGGTGGATGGCCTATTCTTCCGATGAGTCCGGGGCGCCCGAGATTTACGTGCGAGCCTTTCCGAACCGTGGCGGCAAATGGCAGATCTCGAGCGGCGGAGGCGCGTACCCAATGTGGTCGCGCACTGAACATGGGCTCTTCTTCGAGACCGTGGACAATCGCGTCATGGTGGCAACTTACGCAGTGAAGGGGGATTCGTTTGTACCGGACAAGCCCCGGCTATGGTCCGAGAAAAGGCTGGCCGGGGGACGTTCGAACTCCATCAAGAACGTCGACCTTGCACCGGACGGCAAACGCGTCGCTGTGCTCATGCCCGCGGATACGCTCGAATCGCAGCAGGCTCAGAACCACGTAATCTTTCTCGAAAATTTCTTCGATGAACTGCGCCGAAAAGTGCCGGTACCGAAATGATCGGCCAGACCATAGGTAGCTATCGCATCACCGCGAAGCTCGGCGCGGGCAGCCATCTTGTCCAACGCTCACCAAGGCTCGCCGCACCACCGCGGGCTCCTTCGCTATCACAGTCAGATACGCGCGCGCGGCAGAATCGGGCCGTCGGCCGCCCTGTTCCCACTCCTGCAAGGCGCGCTAACTGACCTGCTTCATTCCCTCGATCAGGTCTTCGCCAAAGGTCGTCCCCTTCTTCTTCGCCGTTGTTTTCCTGGACATTCTATTGCGCCCCTTTCAGATGGGCCGCGATCTGTCGCAGTTGCTTCTTCTCATTCGCACTCAGATCCGTCTTGACGTTCTTGGCGCAGCACCGGATCAGGTAAATGCGGGCGGCAACCACAACGTAAAGGTAAACGATCCGGGCGCCGCCACGCTTCCCTTTGCCCTTCGCTGCCCACCGCAGGCCGCGCATGGAATAGTCGCCTCCATAGCTATCGGCGCGCAATCGGGCAGCTTCGCTTGCCCGCGAAGTCCGCCTCGCCAAACGCCAGTAGCGCCACCAGCACGAGAAGTAAAGCGCCGCTCGATTTCATCAATTCTTTCCTCATTTTGAAGACAGGATCAGCTCGCAAGGCTGTGGATCCCATTTGGATCCGTCGGCCTCGCGGCGGAAGTGATTGCTGACCACCCACGGTACGTAGAGATATTGCGGGTCTTCTACGATGGATGTCACCACCATATATTCCTGACCGGCGTCGGTGTGGATATCGTAGTACTCGGTGAGAACCGCGTTGGCGCTGAAGGGCACGCCATTGTTGCGGAGATAGCCAGGCTTCAGATGCGTGGTCACCACTCTGAGCGTGCCGCCGAGTTTCCGCGTATCGGGCGGAAGCGATCCCTGCGGCGCCTGGCCGCGGAATCCGGGAGTGTTGGGATCCTGCGCGCTGATCTTCGAAGAATAAAATCGCGTGATTTGCGGCGACTGCCACTGGGCCGCCGAGCTGCCTTCAAGCGTTGCCTCACCGGCCGATTGTCGCGGAGCGCCGAACGCGAAAAGGCGCGTTTGCTTGCCAGCGTCCATCTCGAACTTCAGCGTATTGTCATTGTCCCAGCTAACATGCACGCGGCCCGGCTGACGCATGATGGCGGGTGCGCCGTAAGCCATGCATTGCCTCCCTTGCGCCACGTCCTTAGCCGCGTCCCAGGTGTCAGCCACTCTTCGCCCTTCGGGCGTCAAAGGAATGCTGTAGTAGTCGCCCTTGGGCGCGGTGAGCATGCGGTAGCGCCAATCCTCGGTGACGATGGAAACCCAGTAGCCAGTCAAATCGATGGGCGCGGCGGCCTTCGCGGACAGGCCCGTTCCGGGAGGCGCTTGCGCGAAAATCGTGGGCGGCACACACGTTACGAAAGCCATGGCAGCAGTGAAAATGCGTTCCGATTTCATTGTTATTGGCTCCCGCTTGGCTTCAGGCTGTGATAAATGGATGCGACGAACATCTCGCCGGTCCAAGCCGGCCGGCTGTATCGGCCGTCATAATCCCGTGTGACCCGCGCTGCCTGGACGTCAGTGAGAGATTGTCCCTTCTTGATGAGGTCCGCCACGCGGTCGCGAACGATGGTGACCATGTCGCGAAACTCTGTCACGTCGGCTTCGTCGCACAGCCTGCCGTGCCCGGGAATCACCATGGTGCCGCCCTCCTGGGAGATCTCGGGAACTGTTAGTTCGAGAAGGTGATTGAGCGCCCTGATCTCGCCCTGAATGCTGCCGCCCCTTGCCAGGTCGATCACCGGATATCCGGCCGTGCTGAAAATCTCGCCCGCGCTGATGACATTGGACCCGCGGAAAAACACGAGGCTGTCGCCGTCGGTGTGAGCGGGGGCTTCCGAAAAGATTTGTACCGCTTCACCATTGAAGGTGAAATCCTTCATCCGTTCGAAGCTCATGGTGGGAAGACCATCTACGGACATATGCGACTCCGGGGCGCTGAGCCGCGCCAGGGCGTTGTCCTGCGCGTAGATATTTATTTCGGCAGCCCGCGGACCGTTGCCTCCGGTGGCACGGGACACGCCGGGCTTGCTGAGGGCGGCGTTGCCGCCGACGTGATCGGGATCGGCGCTGGTGTTGACCAGATAGCGCAGAGGCTTGCTGGTGAGCTTGTTCAGCTCGGCCTGCACGCGGTCCGTCATGGACGCGGGACCGGTATCCACCATCAAGACGCCGTCGTTATCCCGATGCTCCCCCACTTGCACGGTAATGTTGCCGTCGTCGCTCGCGAACATATAAACATTGCCGCGAACATGCAGGACCTCGATGCTGGACTGCGATTGGGCGAAAGCCAGCGAACCCGGCACAAACACAGCCAGCAAGGCCGTCGAAACGAGCGCTCTCATTTCGCGGGCTCCTTGACCGGCCCCTTCTGCGCCTCCGATCCTGGGTGCTCTTGCGCGAACTTTTCCAAGAATACGCGTGGCGGCGGAATCGTCATGGTCTTGAGCTTCTTGCGGTACTCGGGATACATGGTTTCCGCGCCCCCGCGGGTGGCGGCGAAGGGGATGCCGTACTCCTCCGAGAATCCGGTCACAACTTTGTTGGCGCCCGGCAGATGATGGGGCACCCAACCATAGGGACGCGGAATCTCGGGCGCCGGCTGGCATTCGGCCCCGTAAGCATGCGGCGGGACCAGCGGCTGATAGGGATTCCACACGAAACTTTCGGTCCTGAGCAGGGGCTCAGTCAAATAGATCGAATCGTAGGCGAGAGTGGTAACGGTGAGGTACTTGTCATGCAGGTCGAAGAACTCGGTCAAGGTGGCCGTGTCGTTGAAAGTGATGCCATTGCGCCGCAGATATCCGGCCTTGATGTGAGTGGTCACCACCTTCAACGTGTCGCCTTCCCACGTTCCGGTGGAGAATCCGCCCCAGGTATGCTCGGCGAATTTGGAAGGATGCGGACGGCCGTCCATCCAAATGGTGCGCGAGGCGCCGCCAAAGGTACCGTCAACGACATACGCCCGAAGACGGCCCGTGGAAGAATCCATATCCGCGTGAATGCTTAAATTGGCGGGCCCGCGCATGCTGTAGATGGCGTTGTGCGGGATGCACTGGTGCTCCATGACTGAGACCAGGTCGGCATCCCAGGAGTCGGCGTGATAGCGGGCGGCGTCGTTGATCGGGATCCCGGTGTAATCGCCCGGCGGCGGTCCGGGATCGGTGCGCTCCAGTTCGTCTTCATGATACATGCCCGACCAGAGCCCTACCAGGCTGAACCCGGTGGGCGCGTCGCCACCCTGCGCCATGGCCGGCACACTTGCCACGATCACAATTGCCAGCAAAGTCCCGATTCGATGCATTCGTCTCCTTCGGACGCGCCGTATGTAACGCGACAGCCATTGTACATTCTTCGCAGCGACATCTCGATCAGAAAACGTCACGCGGTGTGTCTAAAACTGTCCTGGTAACGCGCGGCGTGCGCCCCGGCGATGCGACCGAAGGTGACGGCCCTGATCACTGAAGTGCCGGCCGGATATTGGTGATAGTAGAGGCCGGTCACTTCGCCAGCGGCGTAGAGACCTGGAATCGGCGTGCCGGCCGGGCTCACCACCCGAGCCCACGAATCGGTTCGGACGCCGCCAAATGTAAACGTGATCGCGCAGGTCAGCGGATAGCCGATATAGGGTGGCGAGTTGAGCGGAAACGCCCAGTTCGACTTAGGCGGCGTGAGGCCGATGGTGCACTTGCCGTCGAAGATGTATGGGTCGAACCGGCCTGGCCCGATCGCCGCGTTATACTCGGCCACCGTCGACTGGAGCGCTCCTGGATCCAAGCCCAGCTGCTCGGCCAGCCCTTCAATGCTGCCGGCAGAGACCGGCGGCAGATCGGTAAAAGCCACATCGGTGAAGCCTCGCACGGAGAGGCTGGTCTGGTCGCCAATCAAAAAGGCCCGTTGCTCCTGGCGCCGCCAGATCTCGTAGGCGAACTCCTCGAACGTGGAGTCGAAGCTGTTCTTCCCCTCGTCGTAGAAGCGCCGCGCGTGCCGGTTGACGACGATCCCGTACGGGTACGGATAGATCACCGCGTCCGGCTTTTTCGAGCGCGCGTCAACGGGCTCGCCATGAAACATATCGAACTGGCCGGCGGTATCGGCGCCAACTTCCATCGCCATCCGAATGCCGTCGCCGCGGTTGTAGCCTGGCCCGGGCGCGATCAAGGGCAAGTCACAAGCCCGCTCGCCGACGTATTGCGTGAGCATTTCCTTATTGCCTTCGAAGCCGCCGCTCGCAATCACCACCGAGCCGGCGCGCAGCCGCCGCAGCAGACCGTCACGTCCACGAACCACGACACCGTTGATCCGCCCCTCCGGGGAGTCGCTCAACCGAACTGCCTCGGTCTCATAGAAAATCTCGGACCCGGCCGTCCGCTCGACAATGCTCGCGAGCCCCTGGACGATCGCCGCACCGCCGCCGACCGGCATTCCAAGGCCTCCGCCAGTATTGCGGTTCGGCAGCCCTTGCTGAAAATATGTCGTCGGGACTTCGTGCTCATCCAGGAAGCGGAGTGAGTCAGGCACCTCGCGGGCCAGCGTCCGGCAGTAGTCGAGATCGGCCAGCCCGCCAGAGACCCCCTGCATCGTTTCGATGAATTTCGGGTCGAGTTGCTGGTCCTGAGTCACACGAAACCAGGAGCTGGTGTATCGCGTCGCGCCGCCGCGCTGCTCCTTCGGTGCGCGCTCGATCACGGCGACGCGAGCCGCGCGCCCCCCGGATGCGGCAGTCTCCGAGTAACTCACAGCCGCCGAAAGACCAGCGGCGCCCATTCCGATCACGATGAGGTCGTACGTCTCGGCTGTCATTGAATCAGCTTGTAAGTATATCGGCTTGCTGCCATTGGGTTCCGGTGGAGAGATAATTTGGGCAGGAGTTGACTATGCAGCAGACATTGCAATCACCGGCCGCTGCCGGAATACCCCTCCTGACCAAGGTCGACCACGTTACGTTTGTGGTCCGCCCCGACACCATCAGGAAATGGGCCTGGTTCTATATCGAGGTCATGGGTGGAAAGATCATCTTGCGGAAGGACGACACCAACCCGGGCGAGAAATCCAGCATGATGCTGTGGTGCATCGATCTCGGGGAGTTCGGGATCGCGCTGGCTGCGGGAATCGACCGGGAGGAGAAATCGCACGTCACGGCGTATGTCGAAAAGCATGGCGATCACTCCGTGCAACACGTCGCCTTTCTGGTGAAGGACCTGGAAACGTTTCGAACGCGAGTGATGGAGTTTGGTGTGAATCTCCTGGGTCCGATTCTCCAGCGGCACGATGGGTTCGGGTACGTGCGGCAGGTGTTTGCCAGAGGCTACCACGACGATACCAATCCCGCGGAAGTAGGGTTTCCCGAATTTGTTGAACGGCCGCTTCACAAAGGCGCGGCTTTTCCGGAAGTTTCCTTTTCCGCGGAGGCCGGGACGAATCTCTATGCGCAGGCGCAGCACGCGATGGAAAGTAACGAGCGTCAACCCCTTTTGGATTTTTCGAAAATGCCCCCTGGCTGGGAACCACCGGCCTGCGAATAAGTCTACTCGATGTACTCGGGAGCTTTCTTGAGGCGGCTGAAGGTGGCAGGGTTGTGCTCGATCCAAAGTTGCGCACCGCTCTTTTTTAGGAATGCTTCCATCTCCGCCCGGCTGGCCATGGTCTGTTCCCGGTTCGCTTCTATTTGGGGAGCCTTGTTGGCGTTTCGCTCTTCCGGGTAGTGCCACAAATCTCCCGCGATCAAGACCGGTCCCGTCTTGGGCAGCTTCAGGAACAAAACCTGATGGCCGGGCGTGTGGCCCGGAGCATACTTGATGACGACAGTTCCGTCCCCGAACACATCGTAATCGGCGTTCGGAAGACTCACGGTCTTGCTGTTCTTGAGTCGACTGTAGGCAGCTTGCTGATCGGCTGGAGCGGCGAACATCGCCTGCCGTTCGGTTGGATGGACCAGCCAGGTGGACCCGGCAAACGCGTTCGCATTCGCCACGTGGTCGCCATGATAGTGCGAAAAGGCAACATACGTAATGTCGGCGGGCCGATAGCCAAGCGCGGCCAGTTGGGGCAGTAGCAGCTTCGAGGAAGTGGAGGTCGCCATTAGCAGGGGTTGGCTCACCGGGCCTTGGCCCTGGAACGCACTGTCGGGGATCACGCCCACGTCCCACATCAATGTTCCCTTGGGATGCACGACGAGATAACACGGCACCACCATGTTCGAATCTTGCAAGTCTTCGTTCTTGAATTGAAATAACGCTGGATCAAGCCCTTTGATGGTGCCGCAGTCGAAGACGTAGACGCGCAGGGATTTTACCGGTTCAGCCTTTTTCTGTCCGAATGCGGATTGGATTGTCAGCGTCAGTGCGATAGACAACCCCAGCTCAGCCCATATTTTTGAATAATTCATTGCGCTCCTTAGCTTACTTAAAGGAAATAGGTTCCCGGCCGTATTGTGGACTACCGCGGTCACGTACCACCACTCGGTAGTGGACTCCCTTTGTTTGATGCGAGGCTACTACTCCTCGACGGGTTGCGGTGGATCCGGAGTGCGTTCAAGCGCTCCTGAGATCATTCTTTCCGAGATTATGTGATGTAATCAACTCTTCTCTACTTGCTTGGCGGAGCACCTTCGCCACCGATGTGCAATCCATCGATCGAGCCGGGACCGGGGATACTGCAAACGGCTCCTCCTTGGGGACCGGGGCTTGGAGACGCAGACGCGCTGCTCCCGGGACCAGCTGCTGCACCCCCGTTTGGCAGCTCCCCTCCCACAGGTAGGCCGAGTGCCTGTCCCAATGTAACCCCGATCAGGTATCCCGGTTCCCCATCTTCATACCATTCGCTACGGTCCAAGGGGACGCTGCCAGGATAGGGAGGAAGGTGGGTTAAAACATATCGAGCAGTTGCAATCCACCATGGGACAGGGGCAACATCCCAGGAACCGTTAGGGGCAGCACACATGCCTGTAGGATCGATAGCGTTTGTGGGGCTGTTCGTAGCGTAGATATAATGATTGAGCGTTGTGGGATACTGAGGATTCCCGGCCAATGGGTCCTTAGTCAGCAGCCGTCCCAATGCCGGATGATAGTATCTGGCCCTCAAGAAATACAGTCCCGTGCCCGGATCGAGCGCTTGTCCCGTAAAGCCAAATTTGTTCTTCGTCCCCACGCTCCCCGTAGTCGTTAGCGCAGCGCCCCACGCGTCGTAGGAATACGCCGCTACTACCACCCCTTTCGCGTTGGTCAGGTCCGACACGCTTCCCAGGCCGTCCAGATTGTAGAAGTAGTTGAATCCGGAACTGAACGACTCCAGCAGCCCCAGACCGTAGCCGTAATCGATTGCACCGTCCGGGCCGTTTTCGTTGAGAACAACAGGCAGCGCGGTGGCCGTGTCGTTCACGTAACTGTAAGTTCCGGACGGTACGGTCTGTGTGGTCCGGTTCCCATCCCCGTCGTAAGTGAAAGTGCTGGTTTCCGTCGGCGCGGCAACCGATAGCAGCCGATTATTCGCATCGTAGGCGTAGGTTGTCGTGCCAGTCGGCGCAACTTCCGTGAGCCGATTACCGTTATTGTCGTAAGTGAAGGTGGTCGATCCCGCCGTGAGCATCCGGTCGTCCGAATCGTAAGTGTAGTCGGTCACCACGCCCGTTGGTGCGGTTTGCGTAAACCGATTGCCGGCTGCGTCGTAAGTCCAACTCGTCTTTGCGCTCGCGGTCGTTGAACTCACAAGCTCATTGAGAGCGTTGTAGGCGTAGCTGGTCGCCACACCGTTGTCCTTTACGGATGTGCGATTTCCGACCTTGTCCAGCGTATAAGCCAGCACCCGGTACGCCGCTGAATTCGCCGAGCTGGTAATCCGCGTCAGACGGCTGGCCGCGTCATAAACGAGCGCGGAGTTCACCGCATTTGGAAATGCGATCCCGGTAAGGTTGGACGCGGGGTCGTAACTGTAAGTCGCGCTCCGTTTCACCCAGTCTGTTACTTCGGACAAACGATTGTCCGCATCGTACGCGAACTGAAACGCCCGGTGGTCCGGGTAGGTCAGCGAGCTTCGGTTCCCGACGGGATCGTACGCGTAGTGCACGCTAGTGCTTGCGGGAAAGTCGATGGAGGTCACGCGGTCCAAGGCGTCGTAAGCGTAAGTAGTCGTCCCGTCCGGGTCGACCATGGCTTTGCGATTCCCGTCTGCGTCGAAAGAATACTTCACTACGCTGCCGTCGGAATATGACGCGTAGTACAGTCGATTGTCAGCGTCATAGTTAAAGGAATTCTTCTTCCCATTGGCGTCGGTGAGAGAGTCCACATTTCCTACTGGATCGAGCGCATAGGATGTGGAAAACGACAACGGGTCGGTGATCTTCACGAGACGGTTGGCATGGTCATAGCTGTACTTTGTGACCTTTTGTTTGGCGTTGGTGAAGGCCGTGCGGTTGTTGTTCTTGTCGTAGGAGTAAGAGGTCTTGTGCCCTAGGGCATCCGTCACTTGAGTCAGATTTCCGACAGCGTCATAGCCGTAGCTGGTTGCATGCCCGTTGGCATCGGCCATAGCCGTCAGATTGCTGACGGTGTCGTAGGTGAATAGAGTTTGGTCGCTCAGTGGGTTGGTCACTGACACGATATGGCTCAGAGCATCATAAGCGACTGAGGTCGCGTGCCCGTTGGGGTCAGTCACTGAAGTGAGCCGGCCAATCGCATCGTAGGCCAAGGAGGTCATATTGCCCAGAGCGTCGGTGATTCCTGTGACGCAGAACTCGCATCCAGAGTTGGCAAGGCCGTAGGAAAGACTGGTCATGTTGTTACGTGCATCCGTCACGGTAAGAAGCTCGCCATTGTAGTTGTAGGCGAGAGCTGTCATCTTTCCCAGGGGGTCTTGCACAGTGATGAGGTTGCCGTTGGCGTCGTAGGTCAGCGAGGTACTGTCACCTTTCGGCGTCGTGATTGTCAGCGGCTCGCTGAATGAGTTGTACGTGAAGGACGCCGTGTTACCGAGCGGGTCGGCATAGCTGAGCACGTTGCCGAGGGAATCATAAGTGTAGCTCGTGGTATTGCCCCGAGCGTCAGTCACTGCGACGACGTCGTTGTTCGCATCGTAGCTATTGGTCGTCGTGTGACCGAGCGCGTCCGTGATTCCAATCAATCGCAATGACGCGTCGTAGGTGTGAACAGTTTTATTCCCGAACGGATCTGTGATCGTGGTCTGCCCTTGTGCCGGCACGTTGTATGCGAGTGTCGTGGTGAAGCCGTCAGCATTGGTTTGTGAAATAACCCTGCCCGAGGCGTCGTATGTGTTCTGAAACAGTCTGCTGCCGTCCGGCAATGTCGCCGAAAGCACTCTCCCGCTCGCGTCATAGGCGTATGTTGTCACGTTCCCCAACGGATCTGTTGCGGAAATCAAATTGCTGTTTGAATCATAGCTGTACACTTCGGTTCGACCCGAATTGTCGCTGACCCCGACCATTCGGCCATCGCTATCATAGGAAAAGTCAAAGCGATTTTGGTTCAACGCTTGTAGATCAGTTAGATTCCAGGCGGCGTCGTAGAGCAACGTAGCAGAGTTGCCGTTTCTGTCGGTTATGGACCACAACTTTCCCGCTAGGTAAAAAGTGAATACCATACCGTCTTTGCGGGTCAGAGTCCAGGTGCCGGCCATTAGGTCCTGCGTAAGGGTGCTGCTGACGCCCGATCCGGGAATGTAAGCGGCGTTAATCAGCGTGTAATTCTCGCCGTGACCGTCTCCCCATTTCACCACTGCTCCGGTAGAGCCTCCGGCGACAGTAATGTTGTAGGTATGTGTCCAATTGTTCCCGAGCGCACCAGAATAACTGTCTTGCGAATTGTACGTGCGCTCAAAATTCAGCGGCAAAGAACTGCCGCTAATAGAAAGATCGGTATGTTGGTAATAATAGTTGCCACTACCAGTGCTGATGGGCTCGCTGGCAGTCGCTTGAGGGTTGGAGTTCGATGAGGACCCTATCCCTGGTGGCACGAGAGAAGGAATGATACATCCCAGGCCGCCAACACCTGCGAAACCAATACCAATCTCGGTGCCGGCGGTATCTGCAAAGACGTAGTCGTATGAGGCGCAAGTGCTGTCGCCTCCAGTAAAGCCTTGAGAAAAGGTAGCTGTAGTTGTCGGATCATTATAAGTAAAAGTAAAGCTTCCAACCGAAAGACCTGGGCATCCATCTCCAGAGGCATTTCCGTTACAGGAAATTGGCCCCCCTAATTCACATCCGCCTGGAAGAATGCCACTGGCGTTCTCCGTCCAGGTACCCATAACTATAATGCTTGGTCCGTCAACAGTCTGGCTGAATTCGCAGGGATCACCCTGGCCCCAAGCCACGCCAACCAAAATTAACAGGCCGAGAATCAAAACAATGCATTTCATAAATTGATCAACTCCTCGTTTTCAGACTGAGATTGGGTGGCCTAAGCAGGGGGAATCAGATCGCCAGCTGCGGGTCGGCAGGAGCGCTCAGACATCCAACGAGTATGAGTTAGCCGAAATTGCCTGTCAAGGCCTTTCTGATGCCCCGGTCACAGCCGTCAGCCTAAGCCTTTCAACGCGCCGCGCGGTTTAAACTCATCTTGCGTCAGTTGATGGTGGGCCCGATAAGGGCGAAGCGTTATCCAGAATAGAGCCAGCATCAGCGCAGCCGCCCCCGTGGTGGTGATCGCCACTGAGGCTCCGATCATTCTCTCGTTGTGGAACAAATAGTCATTGAACACGCCCGGCAGCAGCGGTCCCAATGTTAATCCGCCGAGGTTCAGGATGAACAGATAGAGCGCTGAGATCTGGCCGCGCACCTGGTTCGGAAAGATCAGTTGAAGGGCGGCTACTGCGGTGCCCATGGGCAATGCCAGGAAGAACATCGCCAGCCCGCCGAACGCGAGAGTCCAGTTGGCGTCCGGCGACAGCATCGCAGCGGGGAGCAAAATTCCTGCGCCCAGCGCGCTAGGTAAGCCCACCCGCACTGGCCCATCCACGATTCCTCTCATCTGCCATCGATCGCACAATCGCCCGCCGATATACATTCCCAGACACCCGCCGATCAGGATCAGCACACCGAGCGCGCGCCCCGCCTGACCAGCGGTCCAGCCATGGACTCTTTGAAAGAAGGCCGGGGCCCAGGATGTGAAAGCGTAAAAGCAAGTGGACTGGAACACCATCCCGAGCGCCAGACCAGCCACGGTTTGCCAGCGCGCGCGTATTTCCTGGAAGGTCTCGCGAAGTGTGAGCCGCTCGCCAACCGCGCCTCTCATCATCCCTTTGCGGAGGGGTTCGCGCACCGTGAACAGCAATAAGGCAAACAGCAGCCCGGGCGCGCCCACAATGAGGAATGTTAAACGCCAGGATGCGATCAGGCCCAGAATCGGCACGCTCACTAGCGGCGTGTGCGACAGCAGATCCACCGCCGTTCCACCCACTATCAGCGCCAGGCTGGAGCCCCAAAACACTCCCATGTAGAGGACGCTCAGCGCGACGCCCAGGCGTTCCTTGGGAAACATGTCCGAGACCATGGAGTAAGTCGATGGAGAAAGCGATGCCTCGCCAATCCCGACACCGATGCGCGCGAGGAACAATGAAACGAAGCTCTTCGCCGCGCTACACGTGGCCGTGAATACGCTCCAGACCAGTACGCCGCCGACAATCAAGTTGCGGCGATTACCGGTGTCAGCCCAGCGGCCGAGCGGCAATCCCATGAACGTGTAGAGGAGGGAAAAGGCCAGACCCTGCAGCAGGCCGATCCGCGTGTCGCTGATGTGAAGATCGTGCTTGATGGGGCCCACCAGAAGGCTGAGGATCTGGCGATCTACGAAGGAGAGCGCATAACAAGCCGCCAGCACGATGACGACGTACCACTCGTAACGGTAGCTCCGTTTCAATTCACGCCTTTCTGGACCGGCCATGATTATTCCATACTGGCTCATAATCCGTCGGTAAGCTCCGGCGAACAAGCCAACGAGTCACTCACGCCAGGTTTCACCGGAAAGGTGCAACATCCGTGTGGCGCACGTTCTCAACGTGCCGTGTTCGCACTCATGCGAACACTTCATTTGCGGGCGCAAGAACGTTCACACGAGTGTGAACGCAGCGCGCACGAGTGCGCACGCCACATTTACGCGCGTATTACGGACGGATTCCATACTGGCTCCCTCCATGTTCTGAGGCATGTGATCTGATAAGATGCCGGAGCGATGCAGGCAGACTAATAGAGGTGAATATGAGACGGTATTTCTCAGCTGCGCTGGCTGCTGCCACTCTTTTTTCGGCTTTCGCCGCCGCCCAACAGACTCCATCCGATAAACACGGTATGACCAGGGTTTTCGACACCTACACGCCTGGCGCGTGTTCTCCCAACGGACAGCCGCACGGCGGATGCCCTCCCGGAACACTTCATCGAATCCGCGTTGTGGAGCTTGCCACCGGATTGGATCGCCCCTGGCACATCGCGTTTCTGCCCGATGGCCACGGCATGCTGCTTACCGAGACGCCGGGACGCTTGCGGATGTTCCGCGACGGCGTACTCGATCCAAAGCCGGTCTCCGGGTGGCCAGTAGCGTCGCTGAAAGCCGAAACACTGAACTCCGTTCTGGTTCATCCACAATTTGCGCAAAATCATTTGGTCTATCTCTCGTATTCGAAAGGCGACGATCAGAAGCGCACTACTTTGGCGCTGGCGCGCGGACGTCTCGACGGCATGGCCCTCACCGATGTCCACGAGATTTTCGTGGCGGATGCCTGGGAGCCCGGCGGCGCTTTGGCCGGCCGTGCCGCGTTCGGCCCCGATGGCATGGTGTACGTGGCCGTCGGCGATCGCGACAGATTCGTGACCACCGATGACACCAGTGCGCGAATGCTCGCACAGGATCTGGGCAATGATGCTGGAAAGGTGCTGCGGCTCCGCGACGACGGCGGCATTCCAGCCGATAATCCGTTTGCCGGCCGCGCGGACGCCAAGCCGGAAATCTATACCTACGGCCATCGCAATGTGTACGGATTCGCCTGGCATCCCGACACCGGTGCGCTATGGTCGTGCGAGATTGGCCCGATGGGCGGAGACGAGCTCAATATTCTCGAACCTGGAAAGAACTATGGCTGGCCGCTGGTATCGTTCGGGAAGATCTACAACGGCAATCACGCCTCGGAGCAATCCTACTACCGGCCTGGCATG
>Ga0206991_10304_pt1 | contig 14179 bp, 8 predicted proteins | sample Alteio_BWMinCont_9_FD_153286 | JGI IMG/M metagenome (GOLD analysis project Ga0206991, IMG submission 153286) | Enriched cells from forest soil in Barre Woods Harvard Forest LTER site, Petersham, Massachusetts, United States -... | ecosystem: Environmental > Terrestrial > Soil > Temperate forest >...
CAAGTGTTGAGGCATGAGGCAATTTGTAGGGAAAGCCGCTGAGAATTTCGGATTTGATATCGAATCGCGCAGACGGTGGAGATATGGCATCCAGGGCTTGTGAATCCAGAATGCGGATGCCGATCTCTTCGGAGACATCCGCCGCAAATTTTGCCAGTGACAGAAGCAATTTCGTTTTTTCCGCGCTATTTATATTTGGAGGAGTATAGAACAGAGGCGGCAACGGAATGGTGGGTAAGGAAAGCACAGCAGTTACCGAGCGAGCTGCCGTTGTTAGCGCACGCTGCAAACGGGATAGCTGAAGATCGACCGAAGAAACAACTTCGTCTACATCGGAAACTTTCCAGCCACCCATCTCGCGGATGCCCAAACGTGAATCAAGGTCGGACCACTCCAACGCGACTGCCAATCCATCCAGACCATTGGCGTTAAGACGTTCCAGAGAGCCGGCTAAATCGCCGAACAGGCCGATTTTGATTTCGACGCGATGTTTGGGGAACAGCTGTCGCAGATGAGCAGTCAAAAAGTTTTGTAAGTGCAGCGGAGTAAAGCCACAAGCCAGAAAAATTCGCAGTATTTTGGCGTCCTGCGCAACGGGTTTCCGTGAAATTTCCAGGGCTTCGATAAGGTTCATAACCGCCTTAACCCCATGGGCTTCGCATTGAGTTCTTTGAAGCTCAAAAAACATCCAGGTACATAGATGATAGAGGTTCCGATGGAAGTTCGGCATGCCCTGCGGACCAAAGGGTTAGGTAGGCGTGGAGAACGCGGCGAGTACTCTGAAAGCGTGCTTTTTTGAAAGGCTCCATGCCGGCGTAACCCAAAACCGGAACAGTTGCCAGGCGAACGCCTGCGCCAACCGCTTTCCTAAGAAATTCTTGAAGCAAAGTTTGACGATCTTCCGGCGCCAAAGTACCCCAAAGAATATCTTCTATGAGCAGGCACCTGGTGTGAGCTTTGTCTGATATGGGCATGATGTAACCAGTGAGCAAGCCGGAGCGGCCTTCCGCGGAAAAAGTTTCGGTGATGGGCTCGGAGCGGCGAACACACTGCCATTCGGCCTCAGGTTTGCTCCAAATGCGCGCCAAAGGCTGACTGCCTGTGAGTGGAGCGGCCAAGTCGAGAAAAATGTCCGCAGCTTGCTTATTGTTTTCGGTCGATTCGTGGCTGTGGCTAGCGGAACGCAAAACGGCGGACATGTACCGGGCGGAATAAATGCGTGCGACAGGCAATTTGAGCCGCTTGCAGCTGCCGACGATCATGGCATTCATCGGTTCGCCGTCCACGCAGTAATTCACCATGCCGTCAAAACCCGCCGCCCGGGCTCGATTAACAAGCTCACTCCATAACATGATTCCTAAACCTTTTTTCTTGTACTCCGGTAATACAGTTAAAAACGTGATGACCATGATTTTTTGGTTGCGGCCATTGAATTTCACCTGCCGTGGGAAGCCCGCCACAAATCCCACAGCTTGGGATTGAACGTAGATCGCGGGTGCCAGGTAAAAGTCCGCTTCGGGATATTCGAAACAAGAGGATAGGAATTCAGAGGTGTACAACAACACCTGACCGGGATTTTCAGCCCAGGACGCCTGCATCAGGCAGGCCAACTGCGTAAAATCTCCACGGAAATTCTCGATTGATAAGCGAGGCGCTTTGACGACGGGTGAAATTTCGGTCAACGGAGACTCCCGCACTTACAGTGGAATTATAGCTTATTGAAAATTAGGGCAGACCGCAGAAGGCCTGATTGCGCGGGTAAGGTAAGGGTCGATAGCCTGCGTGGATTGACAGGTAAAATGCCGAAGTTGCCGCCAACGGGGATAATGCTTCACGTTTTCGCGAGCTTTTCGGCGACGAATCTTTTCAACGGCCCCACAATCGTCATTTGCTCGGCATCCAGTTCGTCGAAATCGATTTCGCGGCCGAAGTGATCCTGAATGGCGGTCATCAATTCCAGTAACCCGAGGGAGTCGACGTATCCGGAGAGCAGAAGGTCGCAATCGTCGGAGAGCTCGGCGGGAACTTCGCGGCCTTGGCTGTGCAAATACTTGGCCACATATTCGCGCAAAAAATCTTGAACCACATCCGGCGTAACCGCGTTCATAGACCCTCTTCCAACAATTTTTGCATGGCTTTACGATCGTACTTATTATTGGCGTTGCGGGGCAATCTGTCCATAAAGTGAAATCTACGAGGAACCATGTATTCCGGCAAATCCCTGGCTACCGCAGCGCGTAATTTTTCGAGAGCCGATTCCTGGCCTTCAATAAAGACCTCAACGCCACCAAATCCGCTATCTGTTTTTGGCCACCCAACGGCGACAACTCCGTCAAACCCGCAGGCGTTGCGCACCCTTGATTCCACTTCACCAAGCTCAACGCGATGACCAAAAATTTTGACCTGAGAATCGATGCGGCCCAGGTGCGTTAGCGGGGCGTTGCGGCGCGGGCGGCGAACGCGATCACCGGTTCGATAATAGATTTCGTTTTTCCCTGGCGGAATCATGAAAGCCGCGGCCGTTTTTTCCGGATCTTTCCAATAGCCAAGAGACATCTGCGAACCATTCATCAAGAGCTCCCCCTCCTGCCCTGGAGAAACCTCGAGCAAGTTATCGTCCACAACGAGAACACCCATATTGGGATACGGATAACCTATCGGCACGATGCCCAATTCCGATTCAGCAGGCGAACTCGAGCAATCCCAGCGGTACAGCGTGCAGGCGATGGTTAGCTCAGTGGGGCCATAAAGATTTTCTAGTGTGGAATTGGGCGCGGCTTCAAGCCAGGCCGTCGCGGAGGATACCGGTAGGGGTTCGCCGCAAAACAGGCTTAGGCGAAGTGAGGGATACTGTGCCGGCTTCAGCATGCCGAGTTGCTTCATAAAAACAGCGGTAGAGGGCACAGAAAACCAAACGGTGAGCCCCATGTCTTTGATGAATTTGCCGGGCTTGATCAATGTTTTTTGCGAGGGACAAAACACGCAGGCGCCACGCTCCCAGGCGACGAACATATCGAAGACCGATAGATCGAAAGTCATATCGAACATCTGAGACAGGCGGTCGGATTCGGTTATTTCGTAACGTTCGACCATGTAATCCAGAAAGGCGGTGACGTTACGCTGAGCCACGGCAACACCCTTGGGAATGCCGGTGCTGCCAGAGGTAAACAACAGGTAGGCGATCGAATCGATTTCGAAGGCGGGCTCTCGCCAGGTTTGAGCGGACTCTAGTTCATGGGCAGCGAGAAAAGTATGGTGAGGCCACTGTGGTTTGTATGAGCTGAAATCCAGAGCATCGGGGGTCAGCACGAGGAGGGGCGAAGAGGTGTTCTCCAGCAATTTATTCAGTTGGGGAAGCGAACCTTCATCCACAACGATGGAGCGGCATCCAGAACGCTCCAACATGACCTGCGTCCGTTCAATTGGGAAGGTCCGATTTAGAGGCACATAGCCGTTACCGGCCAGTAACGAACCAAGAACCCCGATAAAAGCGGTAGGGCTGCGGTACGCGAAAACCGAGGTGAGTGGTGTCTGGCCGGGTTCGACATGGGCCTGGATGGTGGCCGCGACCCGGCAAGCGGTTTCGCGCAACTCGCTATATTTGAGGAACTTGCTCTCGGCGAACAAAGCAGGTCGATCCGCGAATGTCTCCGAGGAACGCAAAAATCCCGACCACATTGGGCGTTGCACGAGAGCTCCTGCCTTGAACGCATTGAATCTTAATTGGCATGTCCCAGATGACCATCAGGTATTTGAGGATGCCAAGGAAAGTATACATTCGAAGTGGAATGCGGATTCTTGGGGCGAGAGGTAGGTTGAGATAAAGATTAATAGTCGCAGGTAGGTCATTTCGGTTGAGCGAGGCAAGTAGTTGCCACTTTGTGGGAAAGAGAGGGATGATTTATCGAGACGAATCGCTTGAATTTTAGCAAGTTGTTTTTTATGTAACACTTAGCGATTTCTTCAGAGTGGCAAATGCAGAACCACTGGTACTAGACGTGCACCCGAATGAGTGCACCTTCGCGGACGACAGAAGGAAAGCCGACCTATGGGTGTTTGGCTGTATGGCGGCTATATTCGGTTTCTGTAACGTTTACAGTCCGCGTAGTGGTGGATACACTTAACAAGCTGGGACCTCGCGGGCCAGTCCTAGTAAGATATAAGCCAAATGGCCTGGAGAGAACTATGATGCAAAGAGGTTTTGCGGGCCTAATTGTGACGGCAAGCTTAATTTCGGGACTTTGCGCCACTGCAATCCGGAGCGACCCCCAGAACAGCGACGCGGCCAGGTCAGCCGGGTCTTCCTCGACTAATACCGCCGCAACGGATCCGGACTATAAGATCGGTCCCCAGGATATGCTACGGGTGGACGTCTGGAAGGAACCGGACATCTCGCGGATCGTACCGGTTCGTCCCGATGGTAAAATAACCTTACCACTGATAAATGATGTTCAGGCTTCTGGCCTTACGACGACACAACTGGCCGCCAAGATCGCGGAAGGACTGAAGAAGTATATAACCAGCCCGCAAGTGACTGTGGGTGTGACGGAAATCAACAGTCGCAGAGTTTTTGTTACAGGTGAAGTTGCGCATCCGGGGGCTTTCCCGCTGCTACCGAATATGACCGTGTTGCAGGCACTTTCGAGTGCGGGAGGATTTACGCAGTTCGCGAGAGAAAAGAAGATATACATTCTGCGGATGGAAGACGGTAAGCAGGTGAAACATCCGTTTAATTATAGGGAAGCGGTTTCCGGTAAGAACGTGGAACAGAACATCATCCTCGAAGGCGGCGACGTAATCGTAGTGCCGTAAAGGAATGAGATGAAACGTTGGATTACATCGGTTTTGAGGAACGGCGCTCTCGTTGGCCTTGTTTGCACCGCGTTTAGCGCTAGCGGAGCGTATGCACAGGACCAGCAAGAGGAAAACGGCAAACCGAAGCCCGCGGCTCATGCACCGCTAATCGATGCTAATGAGCAGGAGGCGACTACAGATCCCAATGCGCTGACGCCCGATACGTCGCCATTAACTGGGATACAAAGCCCAGGACTCGGTTCAGTAGAGTTTCGGCACAGTTACTGGGTGCCGGGCGTACAGGTGGCGACGACCGTACAGAGCAACGGTTCCGGAGGCAATTGGTTCGACACCACGTACCTGGCAGGCAACTTGAGCTTGAACGAAGCGTGGGCCCACTCGCACCTGGCAGTGAACTATTCTGGCGGGGGCTACTTTTCCACCGACAATCAGGGCAATGGTAATTACCAACAACTGGCATTGGTACAGTCGTTCGACTGGCGTCGCTGGCAGTTGCAGTTTTTTGATGACTTCTCATACTTGCCCGTGAGCCAGTTCGGTTTTGGCGGGCTGTCGGGTATTGGAACACCGGGCATCGGTGGATCGCTTTCGCCAGTCTCACCACTCCTCGGAGGAGTTTACCTACCCAACCAGACCATACTGGCCGCCAACGGGCCGCGCTATAGCAATACCTTCGCGGTGCAGGCGAACTTTGCGGTGAGTCCGAGAGCGTCGATTACGCTGATAGGTTCGTACGGTCTGTTACGTTTCACGGATCCCGGAAATATCGATAATGACGATGTAATCGGCAGCATCGGTTACAACTACGCGCTCACCAAGAGGGATACGTTAGGTGCTTTATATCGCTTCACGGCTTACCACTTCACGGGCTTGTCGCAAGCGATTGGCGATCACGCTTTTAATCTGGCTTATGGTCGAAAAGTCACCGGACGGCTGGGTTTGTCTCTTTTCGCCGGCCCGGAGATCGTTACTTTCCGGGTTCCCATCGGCACCGAGACACAGCAAACCGCCTTATCGCTTGGAGCTTCCCTCACCTATGGATTTGAAAGAGGCAGCGTCACCCTGGGATACAACCACGGCACAAACGGCGGCAGCGGCATTTTGGCAGGCGCTACCGGAGACAACATAAATGCCAATGCGACGCGTCAGATCACGCGAGTTTGGAGCGCGCGCGCGAATTTTGGATATGGGCGTGAACACGCTTTCGCTAGTGTGGGAGCTTCCGTACCCTCATACAATTCCTATTATCTAGGGGCAGGGTTGGATCGTCCGATAGGCCGCAATTCCCTTCTTTCTTTTGGTTACACCGCGTATATCGTGAATGCCAACCAAGCCGGTTGCGGAATTATAGCGTGCACTGCCGGCACCTATACCCAACACCAAATTGCCGTTGGATATCAGTGGCATACTCGGCCCTTTGTTATAAGGTAGGAATTTTTATTGAGCTCCGGAAATTTGATGACTATGAACAGCAAGTCGTGGGAAATTAGCGAGAATCGACATGTATAAGAGCTACTTTGGCTTGAGAGAGAACCCGTTCAACGTCAATCCCGATCCTCGTTATCTTTATCTTACGAAGCAAATCGAAGAGGCATTGACCGGTCTCATGTACGGGATTCAGACGCGCAAAGGCTTCATCACGCTGACGGGAGAAGTGGGCACGGGAAAAACTACTCTCGTGAACCGGCTTCTGGATTGGTTGCGGCAGCGGCGAACGCGGACGGCATTTCTTTTTAACTCGCGGATGAATACCAGCCACTTGTTCGATTTTATTCTGGCTGAATTCGAGATTGTTTGTGAATCGCGCACCAAGAGCCAACAGCTGATGAAGCTAAACCAATGGCTGCTGGAGCGTTATCGCGCCGGCGAGACCGCAGTGCTCATCGTGGACGAGGCCCAGAACCTGAGCTATCCGGTGCTGGAAGAGATCCGCATGCTTACCAACCTGGAGACATCCACGGAAAAACTGCTGCAAATCGTGCTCTCCGGACAGCCGGAGCTCGAAGAAAAGTTGAAGCTGCCGCAATTGCGTCAGCTGAAACAACGCATCACATTACGCTGCAAGACAGCGCCGCTTACCAAAGAACAGACCCACGCTTATATCGCGGAACGGTTGCGAATTGCGGGAACGAGCGGGGAGCAGATTTTTAGTCCCGAAGCGATGGATACGGTGCACATGTATTCACTGGGGATTCCACGCGTCGTGAATCTTCTATGCGAACATGCCTTAATTAACACCTACGTGGAACAAGAACGGGTGGTCACTCCCAAAATTGTGGAGGATATCGCGAGGGAATTCCAATTGGATGAGATAGAGCCCATTCCGCCTCCGGGATCTTCGCACATCGACAACGATGTCTACAATTCAGAGACCTTCGTACAAAACCTGGGCGAGGCGCTCTCACGGTTTCGCGTCAATTCTCCGACAGTGTCTTCAGCACGCGAGAAAAAGTGAACCTCGGTCGATCTGGCTCGTTGTTTGCTTTACATAGTTAGGGACCGATTTTGGTGTTTGCTTTGGTGTCTGAGTTGTCATGTATAGAAACGTGTACCAAGGTCACCTCCGAATTCCATTCCCTGGAAAACATGTAACAATATTCCGACTGCATGATTCGCCATGTTGAATGAAATTTATTACTTTTTGAAACCGTTTATACCCTGGTCGGTTCGGCTGGCGCTGCGCCGAAGGAGAGCTCAATCCCGGCTCGCGACGTACGCGGATACGTGGCCAATCGACCCGAAAGCCGGGGGCCATCCCCACAGCTGGCCGGGGTGGCCAGAGGGCAAACAGTTCGCCTTTGTTCTCACCCACGATGTTGAGGGCGCCAAAGGGCTGTCTCGCGTGGCCCAATTGGCGGCACTGGAAGCGCGCAACGGGTTTCGATCCTCATTCAATTTCGTTCCGGAGGGCGAATACGTTTTAAGCACCGCATTGCGCGAGGACCTAACCCGCCAAGGGTTTGAAGTTGGCGTTCATGGCTTGCAGCATGACGGGAAGCTTTATGCCTCCAAGGAAGAATTCGCGGCCAAGGCGGCGCAGATCAGGAATTTCTTAAGAACGTGGAATGCCTGCGGATTCCGGTCGCCTTTGATGCAGCATAAATTGGCCTGGCTACACCAGTTGGGCGTGGAATACGACGCGTCAACCTTCGATACCGATCCATTCGAGCCAGAGCCTGACGCCGTTGGTACGATATTTCCCTTCTGGGTTCCCGGTCCAAACAAGAGCGGCTTTGTAGAACTTCCTTATACGTTGCCCCAAGACTTCACGCTTTTCGTGGTATTGCGCGAACCGAACATTGAGATCTGGAAGAAAAAGCTGGACTGGGTTGCGGTACACGGGGGCATGGCCCTGCTCAACACGCACCCGGACTACATATGTTTTGAAGGACAGCCGAAAAAAGATGAGTTCCCTGCTGCGTTTTACGAGGAATTTCTGACTTACGCGAGGGAAAAATACGCGGGCGCGTATTGGAGCAATACGCCTTGCGAAGTGGCGCGATTCTATTGCTCGGCGATCCCGTTAGCGGAACGCAATTCACGCAAGAAAGTCTGCATGCTGGTGCACAACACTTACGAAACGGACAACCGGGTACGGCGTTACGCCGAGGCGCTCGCCAAGCGCGGCGACCAGGTCGAAGTGATTGCCTTGACCGGGGGCAGGGGCCCCATGATTAGTGAAGAGATCAATGGGGTCACGGTGTTTCGGGTACAAAACCGCGTGCGCAACGAGCGCGGGAAATGGACTTATGCATGGCGGCTGATGCGTTTTCTGCTGGTCTCCTCCATTTTCATGAGCAAACGCCACCACCGCATCAAGTACGACGTTGTGCATGTACACAATCTTCCGGATTTTCTGGTCTTTGCGGCGTGGTATCCGAAGATGACTGGAGCGCGGATAATTCTTGACATTCATGACATCGTGCCGGAATTGTTTGCCAACAAATTCGACGCCAGGCCCGGCAATCTTTATATCGCGTTACTGAAATTTGTCGAGAAAGCATCAGCAGCGTTTGTGGACTACGTAATCGTCTCGAATCACTTGTGGTATGAGAAGTTGCTGTCGCGTTCGGTCCCTAAAGAAAAGTGTTCCGTCTTCTTGAATCACGTGGACCCAGCCCTTTTTTATCGCCGTGAACGAACCCGGACGGACGACAAGATCATCGTTATTTTTCCAGGAAGTTTTCAATGGCACCAAGGATTGGACATCGCCATCGAAGCTTTTGCCCTGGTGCAAAAACGAGTGGCCAACTGTGAGTTTCATATTTACGGCGGCGGAGACGAGAAAACCGAATTAATCGCGTTGACGGAAAAGTTGGGCTTGAATGACAAGGTGAAAATTTTCAACAGCGCTCCGCTGGAGACGATCGCTGACCTGATATCCAATGCGGACCTGGGAGTGGTTCCCAAGCGGGCGGACTCCTTTGGTAATGAAGCGTACAGCACAAAAATTATGGAATTCATGTCTCAAGGCGTTCCGGTAGTGGTGTCACGGACGAAGATAGATAATTTTTATTTCGATAATTCGGTGGTTCGCTTTTTTACCTCGGGGGACGTGAAAGCCCTGGCCGAAGCGATGTGCGACGTTATCGAAAATGCCGCGCTGCGTGAAAAGCTAATCGCCGGCGGATACCGGTACGTGGATCTGCACAGCTGGGACCGCAGAAAAAGTGAGTATCTTAATCTAGTGGATGCGCTCTCGACACAAGTCTTTTCGAGTACAGGTTCGCAGGCGATCGAGCCCGTGCATGCCGATCGATGAGACACCGCTAGGGCGCGCCAGCGTCCTGCGGATCCCCACGGCGTAATCGAGATTTGTGGCATTCAGGGAAAGCGAGAATAGCGATGACAAATTCTATCGACCGCCGCGAAAAGTTGAGCTACGAGCAATTTGCGAAAGAATATTTGTATGCAAATAAGCCAGTGATCGTTACGGACGCCCTTCGCGACTGGAAAGCGCTGCGCCGTTGGACCCCGGAATTCTTCAAGAAAGAATTCGGGACTATGAAATTTACTTTGGATGATAATTCCAAGGGCAAAGCTGCTTACAAGGGCCAGGGGAATGGCGCGGTCGAATACACCATGGATCGCTTCATTGACCGTGTTCTTTCTTCGACCGAAGCGGATCCGGCGCCATATTTCCGCAATCAGGTGCTGTACGAATTATTCCCATCGCTAAAAGAGGACATCGAACCGCTTCCTGAATATTTCCAACCGAACTGGCTGCCCGATCATTACATGGTGAAGTATGTGGGGGAAGTATTGAACCGCGGGGCAGCGTTCGAGCTGTACATCGGCGGAAAAGGCGGAGCTTTTCCGGTGTTGCATTATGACGGCGCCGGAACTCATGCGTTCCTGATGCAGGTGTACGGACAAAAGCAATTCATCATTTACCCGCCGAGCGAGGAACAATTTCTATATCCTTCGCCGGAAAAACAGAATAATTCGTTGATAAACAGTATTGACAATCCAGATTTAAAGAAATTTCCGCTCTTCGCAAAAGCGCGACCGACGATTTTCATTCTGGAGCCGGGAGAATTGTTGTTCATACCCAGCCACTGGTGGCACACCACGAAGATGTTGACAGCATGCATTTCAGTTTCCGCCAATGTGGTGAACCAGTCGAACTGGCATGAACTCGTCGATTTTGTATCCATGCGCAGAAGTAATCCGCTGGTGTCTTTTGCGAGCCGTATGTATCTCACCGGCGCGGGTGCGAAGAGGTCCTGGCGGGACCGAGAGTGGCGAAAACGCGCTCAGAAGTCGGCTTGATATAGCGCGAGTTCGTTGCGCCGCAGATTCACCGCTTTCGGTCAGGCGCGATTCCGTAAACATGAGAAACCAGGCTCTGCAACCCTGATGTGAATATTTTTTGGCAATTTAGAGTGCTAACGAATCCATGAATCGGACATCCCTCTCCGGCACTTTCGCGTTGTCCCCCATGCAACAGGGAATGTTGTTCCATTATTTAAGGGATCCACATTCCGGAGTGGACATTGAGCAGATCGTGGTGCACCTGCCAGAAAAGATCGATGCTCGCCGCTTGGAGATGGCGTGGCAATGGCTGGTAAGGCGCCACGATATTTTGCGCACGAAGTTTGTTTGGGAGGGTAGCGAGACACAGCAGGAAGTATTGCCAGAAGTAGCGGTGCCTTTCGTCGTTCACGAGGAGCGCGGATTTTCAGAGCAGGTTCAGGGCGAGCGGCTAAAGGCATTTCTACAGGCCGACCGTGTACACGATTTTGATCCGAGCGAAGCTCCCATGCTTCGGCTGACGTTGTTTCAGTGGGGCGAAAAATCCTTTTCGCTGGTGTGGACTTTTCATCATGCTCTATTGGACGGACGCTCTTACCCGGTGCTCTTGCGCGAGGTGTTTGAGGCTTACGCGGAATTAAGAACAGGAGCAGTTTCCGAGCGCTCCGAACCATTCCCTTACCGGCGATATATCGAGTGGCTGCAGGAAGAGAATTTTGACGCGGCAGAAGTTTTTTGGAAAAAACAGCTGGCTGGTTTCACGGCTGCAACTCCGCTGGTGGTTGACCGGCAATCCTCCACAGACGCCAATACCTATCAACAGGGTGAGGCCTGGGAACAGCTAGACGCGACGGTTACCAGTGCGTTGCGAAAATTGGCCAAGTCTCATGACCTGACCCTCAACTCCGTGGTTATGGGCGCCTGGGCCATTCTGCTTCACAAATATTCACGCGAAGAAGACATCGTATTTGCGGCTACGCGTGCCGGGCGTAAATCGTCGGTACCCAACGCCGATGAAACGATAGGCCTATTTATAAATACCGTACCGGTGCGGGTACACCTTAAGGATGATGACGCGCTAATTTCGGTTTTCAAGGATGTTCGTAAGCTGTGGCTGGATATGCGGCCTTACGAGCACACGCCATTGGCCCGAGTGAAAGCCGCCAGTCAGGTTCCGCCATCGCAGCCATTATTCGAAACACTTTTTGTGTTTGAAAATTATCGGCTTGACACGGTGATGCGTGCATTGGGGGGCGAGTGGGCAAAGAGACAAGTTGAGTTACATGAGCTGACGAATTTTCCAATCACCTTGGCGGCCTACGACGGGGAGGAGTTAGCGTTCAAGATTGAGTTCGATCGCCGTCGACTTGAGGACGCAGCTGTCGGGCGAATGCTTGGGCATTTGCGGCAATTGCTCGAGGACATCGCACAGAAGCCTGATGAGTCCGTTGGCGCAGTCCGTTTGTTAACTGAGGTGGAACGCCGGGAGCTTGTCGAGGAATACAACCCTGTCGCTCAGGCTCATGAGGGCCGCAATTTGCCTTTGGATGGTGGAGCGACGCTGCATCAATTGTTCGAGCAGCAAGTTTCGCGGCGACCTGGGGCGGTGGCCCTGACCTGTGAAGGCGTGTCACTCACTTATGCGGCAGTTAATGCGCACGCGAATCGCATAGCACGTCGCCTGACCGAGTATGGCGTGAAGCCAGAAACACTGGTTGGGCTGTGTTTGGATCGCACTAATGAAATAGTAATCGCGATACTGGCGATTCTGAAATCCGGGGGAGCGTACTTACCGATTGACCTCGCGTACCCGCCCGACCGGCTGGCATTCATGTTGGAAGATGCGCAAGCTCCGATGCTGCTGACGCAGCGGGAGCTGACTTCGAAATTGCCTGTTACGAAGGCCCGGGTGCTATGCATTGAGGACGTGTTGGAGACCTCGTCGTCAGATCGCTCGGACGAAGCGAACTTGCCGCCAACCGCTGGGCCAGACAATCTGGCGTACGTTATCTACACCTCGGGTACGACAGGAAAGCCGAAAGGGTCGCTAATCACGCATCGCAATGTTGCGCGCCTGTTTCCTGCCACCGAGAGTTGGTACCGGTTTAATGAGCAGGATTCGTGGACCTTATTTCATTCCTGCGCATTTGATTTCAGCGTGTGGGAAATTTGGGGCGCGCTGCTTTATGGCGGGCGAGTTGTGGTGGTTCCTTTCCTGGTCAGCCGGTCACCGGAAGCGTTTTACGAATTATTGGCGCGCGAAAAAGTGACGGTACTGAATCAGACGCCGTCGGCCTTTCGCCAATTGATTCAGGCGGAAGAAGCGGTGGGCCAGAAAGAATTAGCCTTACGTTACGTAATTTTTGGCGGCGAAGCGTTGGAGATGCAAAGCTTGCGTCCGTGGTTCGAACGGCATGGCGACAAACAACCGCGCCTCGTAAATATGTATGGCATCACGGAAACGACGGTACACGTAACGTATCGACCGCTGTCGAAGGATGATCTGAACTCCGGCAGTGTGATTGGCGTTCCGATTCCCGATTTACAAATTTATATTTTGGATGAGAACGGGCAACTGGTGCCCATCGGTGTGCCCGGGGAGATGCACGTTGGTGGCGCGGGTCTCGCTCGTGGCTATTTGCGCCGTCCGGAGCTTACCGAGCAGCGTTTTATTACGGATCATGTTACCGGACGCAAAGGCGCGAGGCTTTATAAGACGGGGGATTTGGCGCGGTTTTTACCGGGGCGAGATATTGAGTATCTGGGGCGTATCGATCACCAGGTAAAAATTCGCGGGTTTCGTATCGAGCTTGGGGAGATCGAGTCGGTCCTTTTACAGCATCCGGCAGTGCGCTCCGCGGTGGTGATGGCCCGTGAAGATGAACCGGGCGTGAAGCGGCTTGCGGCTTATGTGGTTGCTTCACAGCCGACGCCGGAGGTCAGCGCCCTGCGTGAGCACCTGAAAAAAAAGGTGCCAGATTACATGGTACCGGCGGCATTCATGTTCCTGGAGGTGCTGCCGTTGACGGCCAGCGGCAAGGTGGATCGCAAAGCTTTGCCGGTCCCGGAAAGCCCGCGCCCCGACCTGACCAGGCGATACATCGCGCCACGCACGGCAGCGGAAAAAACATTATCGGCAGTGTGGTCAAAAGCGCTGCGCGTAGAAAAGGTCGGTGTCGAAGATAATTTCTTTGAGCTTGGCGGCGATTCGATTCTAAGCATCCAGATTATTTCGGCGGCGCGACGCGAAGGGTTAAAGCTCACGCCCAAATTACTGTTTGCGAATCAGACCATCGCGTCTCTTGCGAGTGTTGCTGGTGTGGCAGAAAGTGAAAACGCATCTGTAGAAGCGGCTGGTGAAGTACCTCTAACGCCTATCGCGAAGTGGTTCTTCGAACAAAACCTCGAGGATTTGCACCATTACAATCAAGCGTTTCTCTTTACCTTGACGGAAAATCTGGATCGCGGAGTTCTGGAACCAGTACTTGCGGAATTAAGCCGTCATCACGATGCCCTGCGACTGCGAGCAGTACTGAATAACGGCAATTGGAAAATGTTTTACTCCGGTTCTTCGGAGGCGGTGCCGCTCGAATGGACAGACATTTCGAAA
>Ga0206991_10277_pt2 | contig 14166 bp, 8 predicted proteins | sample Alteio_BWMinCont_9_FD_153286 | JGI IMG/M metagenome (GOLD analysis project Ga0206991, IMG submission 153286) | Enriched cells from forest soil in Barre Woods Harvard Forest LTER site, Petersham, Massachusetts, United States -... | ecosystem: Environmental > Terrestrial > Soil > Temperate forest >...
TCATATGGCGTTTCGTCGGCGGCATCCAAAATCTGAGCTCGCGAATTGAGAATGTGACGCAGACGCGAAGGAAGGTCGCGAAGTAGCGCGCCCTCTTCCTTTGGCTGCCAGTGAAATGCCTCAATCTGATGCGCCGTGAGCCCAACCAGTGAGTCGCCGCAGCGGAGCGTGTGGTCGACAAATGTAAATGGGTGATCTTTGGCGAAGGTCGCAAGCCAGAGCGATAGCTTCGCCAAGTTCACGGCGAAGGGATTCCTGTCGACGCCGTACAAACATCGCTGGGCAACGATGCGGCGGGCGTGGAGTAGGGGGTCCTGGTCTCCAGGGATCGGCGGCATCTGGCCATGCGCGATCCAGGCCTTTTCGAGTTTTTCGCCAAGATACCGGCAGGCTTCGACTAAGAACGCACCGGAGCCCATGGCGGGGTCACAGACCTTAAGTCCGAGGATTTGTTCCGGCGTGGGGTTATCTCCCAGTTGGGCGACGACTGGGTCCAGCGTGGTCTTAACGATTGGCTGAGTGAGCGAACGCGGCGTGTAGTGCGAACCCGAACGGCGACGTTCCTCGGTAGGTTGGAGGAAGATGCCGCCACCTGGAACTGTGACCGGGTTGGAGTTCTGATCAAGATAGAGCTTCGAGATGCGACGGCGAAGCACGACGAGGAGTTCGTCAACCGAGGACGCCGATTTCAGCTGTTCCACGGCCTTGCCGGTGAGCTCGCAAGCTGCATTCTCCTTTAGCCATTTGGGGCGCTCAGCGGCGGTCTTTCTGAGAAGGTCTTCAATGTCGATGACGAGATGGTCGGACCCGACACCAATCGAGAGGCCACGTGCGGTTTCGACGGTGAAACCCATCATGGCTTCGTAGACGGAGCCGATTTGTTCAACGTCAAGGGCGCGGTAGGAGATGCGTTCGCCGTCAAGGTAGAGCAGATCCTGAAGGATGCGGAAGATGATGCCGTCAGAAACCAGCGGCGGTTCGATCAAGCCCGTGTGGGAGCTGGGCGACCCTTGCTTCGATCCCCAGGCGCGGCCTTCGAGGAAGGGATAAGCGTCTGGATCGAACAGACCGCCATGCCGCGGAGGGAGGTGCCACGAGCCGTGACCGCCGCCTTCGTAGAGCAGCCGAGTAAGCGTGATGATCTGCGCCCATGCGCCGTAGCGGCCGTCCATGGTGTCCGGATATTGGCCTGCATCCGCGCGGAGGCGTTCGTACAAGCCGGAAATGGAATAGTTCTGAAGCCAGGTTTCGTCGGAACCCATGAGGCTGCGGTCTTCTGCGTAGAGAACGAAGACCATGCGCATGAGGGTGGTGAGCATGCCGCCATAGATGTGGTTGGGGTCATGCTGGAGGGCTTCGCCGAGGACGTTTCCATACGCGGCACGATCCGCCTCCTGAAAGCCACGGACTAATTCGTTCAGCGCGCGCAATACCTGGCCCGCGAGCCGAATCGAGACTTCGTTCTGATAGCGGCGCGAGGCTTCCAAGATTGCGGGCAGGCGCTGGTTTTCTGGGCCAATGAAAAGGCGGTCGCTGTGGAGGAGAAGGTGCAGGGCGGCCAGCATTGGCCAATACTGCGCCATCGTCATCTGATGGATGGGGAACGTGATGTGTCCGGAAGACTCGCCCTTAGGCGCGTAAACCAGGCGGATTCGTTCGGGGGATACGAGAAGGCCGATGGAGACGCCCGTTTCACGAAGTAGTCGTTCGAAGCGGGCCTGAGGAGAGGCGTGCCATCGGTGCTCCTCGGACGGAGGCGCGGCCTTGTCGAAGTCAGTTCCCCAAGGCAGTTCTTCAACCAAAATCAGGTGCTCTGGCTGGCCTTTGCCACCGCGTACCACCCAGGTAGGTCGCAGCGTTTCGCCGTACTCGAGAAGGCGGGCGGAAAGGTCGTCGGGCGGAGCCGCGAGATCTGACTCGCGCCATTCCCAGAACTCGCGCGTGAATGCGGGAAAGCTCTTCAGGCGCAGTTGGCTATCGAAGTCGGGGACGGTCTGGCGACGGAGAATTTCCTGCTGGAGGCCAACGTTATGGCTAAGGACCGCCTGTGCGTTCTTCAGGGCGTGCGGGGAGACGACGAGGCCTTCGGGTTGTACAAAACCGATCCAGAGTTGGTGGTCCTTGATGATAGGATCGATGGCCATGGCTGATTACCCGGAGATCGGCCAGAGGTAGACGACGCCAACAGGTTCGACCCGATGGGCTTGAACCTCATAGGACTTCAGGATTCGCGCGGGCTCGTCGTCCACTTCGAGGTCGATTGCCGCAAGTCGCTTGTCCCAGTCTTTGCGTTCCTCCTCCAATTGGTGAAGTTCCATTTTGTCGAATTGGAAAGCCAACTGCGGTTCATTCTTCTTAGCAAGTATGCGCGTGCGCTGATCTTCTATAATGCGCCGCATCGCTTCGGCCTCCTGTCGGCCTCGGTTGCTGAGGATTTCCTTGGCGGCGGCAATCACAGCGTTGGCGCGCGCCCGGAGGTGCGGGCGGAGGTCATCGACATCTTGAGGCGCGGCTTCCTGCAGCTTTCGTTCGACGGCTTCGCCTACGCGACGGGCGCGGGCAGATTCGAATGCCTTCTCTAACGCGGCCAAGGTCAGCCTTTCCGTGTCTTCTGCGTAAGGGACGAGTGGCCCTGTGCGGGCGATGGGGTCAAGCCAGCGGGCGGTGACGGCAATGATTTCGTCGTGGAGGCGGGATGCGCCGGGCCCGTAGAGGGAAATGCGGCCAAGGAGCACCACGCGGCGGATTGCATCATCAGTCTGACCGACGCATGCGCGGGCGAGGTCGTTGTGAACGAAGCCCTGCGCTCGGAGACGGCTAAGCAGACGCTGGACGACGCGGTGTTCAAGATGGAGATGTACCACGTGCTCGTCAATAAGGGTGGGGGATTGAAAGACGACAGGGCGGATTGGACTTGAAGCACGCCACTGGTAGAAATCCTGATCCTTTGGCTTTGAGGCACGAAGAGAATCCATCGCGCGGAACCAGGCGCGGCCATGAATTTCTGGAAATCGCCAACGGTCGGGGCCACCCTGTAGCGGCGGGCAATTGTTAAGCTCCAGCGCTGTGGAGATTGCGTTAATAAAATCTGGAGAGGTGAGGCCGACATAATCCTGGGATTCCTTCAAGTAATCGTCTAGCGACTCCAGTTCGCGCGAGAGCTCTACTTTGCGTTTGCGGACAGACTCAAGTTCTTCTTCAATAGCTTTGCGGCCGGAGGCACCGGCGTCGAGCGACTCGATCGTAGCCGCAAGCGATGGCTTGAGTCCGTCCGCGAGCAGGTCTTCAATGCGCCGTTCGAGCACGGGCGAGAGGCTGCCGAGCTCTTTGCGGATGGTTTCAGTCTTGCGCACAAGTGTGCGTATGACGTGGTCTTCGGGACGCTGCGTGAACACGAAGTAATGGCAGCGCACCACTTCTTCGCGCTGGAGCTTGCGGTCGATGCGGCCGTTCCGCTGCTCCATGCGGGAGGGATTCCACGGAACGTCGAAATGGAAGAGGTCGGCGCAGTAGTTTTGGAAATTAACGCCTTCGCGCGCGGCGTCAGTGGCGATGAGAATCCGCAGGGGATGGAGATCGGGCGAGGCGTTGAAAGCCTTCTTGATTTCATCAAGACGTCCGCCGCCGGCGCCGCCCTGGTAGGTGGCGATACGCTCGTCGGCGCGATTGGTGTTCGCGAAGCCCGTTTCGAGCTGCTGGCGCAGGTACGTCTTAGTTTCCGTGAACTCCGTGAAGATCAGAACGCGGCGATTGTTCCAGGAGCCGTCGGCATTGAGGAGGTTCTTTCGAATCCAAGGGATGAGACCTTCCTTTGGGTCAATCAGACGGGGGTCGGGAAGGTGACGTGCCTTGCTGGCTATTTCGGCCATATGGTCGAGGAGCACGGTTTCTTCCGAGGAGATCTCTTGCGTGCCCTTGGATCGCCGCGTGGCAAGGGAGACGGCCTGCTCGATGCCCTCGCTTGTTTGGCCTTCGGGTTGATCGGCGCGTTCGTCATCGGCGTCGGGGGCGCTGAGTTCGGTCAGGAGAGCCGCGGATACTGGCGCTTCTGGTTCTGTTTCGGCGGCACTCTCCATACTTTTACGATGAACGCGCAAGGTAGAGTTAAACGCCTCAATGGAAGAGAAGAGGCGCTTTTGGAGAGTCGTTATAACCAGGTTGGCGGCGGTCTGCTGCTGGCGACTACCTTCGAGCCGTTTGTCCCGAAGGGCTCGGTATTGCGTCAGGAGTTGCATCAGTGCGAGATCGGGCGCGTTGTCCGGCAGTGCTGAAATATCGTGCTGGACCACCTCGCGCTTCGGCAAACCAAGGTCCGGGACGAGTTCGCGGAGTTCGTCTTTGAGGCGACGGACCATGACTTGGTCGAGTAGTCGAGGGTCCTTGATCTGTTCGCCGCGGATGAAACGCTGGGGATCAAGCATGGCCAGGAGCGCAGAAAAGCTGTTCGAGTGACCGTTGTGCGGAGTGGCCGAAAGGAAAAGGCGGTGTTCGAAAAGCGGCGTAAGTTCGCGCATGCCGCGTGTGAATTGGGAGTCGATAGCGTAGACCGAGGAAGTCGCCGGAGCGGCGTGGTGCGCTTCGTCGAGAACGAGCATGGAACCGGAATGATGCTGTTTGAGCCAGTCTCGTAGAGGCGCGGCATATTGCTCGTCGCGCAGGAGCGAGTGCGACACGATGAATTGCGAATGGGTTGTCCAGGGATTGATTGCGTAACCGCGTTCCCGACGGCAGTTGAAAAGATAGTCTCTGTCGAAAATCACGAAGCTTAAGCCGAAGCGACCTTCCATTTCGTCTTGCCACTGGGTCACAAGAGATGCCGGGCACGCGATAACGATGCGTTTCACCTTCTGGCGCATGATCATTTCGCGGAGGATGAGACCGGCCTCGATCGTCTTGCCGAGTCCAACGTCGTCGGCGATGAAGAGGTTGACGCGCGGCATCTGGAGGGCCTTTTTCAGCGGCTCAAGCTGGTAGGACATAATCTGGATGCCGGCGCGGTGCGGCGACTGAAAAAGTCGCGGGTCGGTGGACGTTACCAGGTTCCAGCGAAGCGCGTGGAGGTAAGCGGAGAAAACGTGCGGTGCGTCGAAGCCCTTCTGGGCCAGATGTCCCCAATCAGGTTCCGGCAGAACCTGGGCATCCACTTCCCGTTCCCAAAGAACGGAGAGGTACTCACCCTGGGCGTCATCCTCCAGGCAAGAAAGATCGACAAGCGTCTGTTCCCAAACGGGCTCACGAGCTACTTCGACGCCTTCCACCAAATATCGGCGACTTCGAACCTTTACAACTTGTCCAGGGGACAGCAAAAGGGCGCCTTTCCGGCTCGCTCCGAATGTAAAGCCGACATATCTCCAATTATTTATAGCAGCATTGCCCGATGATTGATTTGTAGAGGTGTAAGTCGCATCGATGCCGTTGTACGCTGAGGTCCAAATCACTTGCTTGGGCGCAAATTTCGACGTCAGCGGGCGCTATCCACCACGTGAAGCAGGCATCGGGTGTGTTCGACGCGGCTGTGAGACTGGTTGGCGCTGGTCCAGGAACAAGGTTGCTCCACCGGGAGAGCACTGGTCCATCTGGTCCCATGATTATTCCGTCAGCCCTGCTGGGCGACCATCAAGCAGCTTGTTTAGATGAGCCTGTGGCGATCATCTTGAATTCAGACTGCCTACAATTCATTTCTTTGATTTTCTCGCCCGATCGAATCGATGCCGGAGGTAAGCCGCTACAAACACCACTATTGGGAACCTTTCGTCTTGCCGAACCGGCGGCCAAGGATCATCTTGATCAGCAAATGATCGGTTCCACGAGTGACACCCACGCCAACGCCAAAGTTGAACTCCCACTTTGGTGATAGGTTCAAATCCACCGCCGGCACGATTTGCTGCTCCTGCTGGTATAGCGGATCAAAGTTTCCAAGCGGACCCAAGCTGCCGTAATACTCCAACCCGGCGTTGATCTTCGGCGTGAAGTCGTAACCGGCCTTGAAGTCCGGAGAGAAGACGACACCCTGGCTTACGCTCGGACCGTGGAAGCTCCGATCCAGGACGGGATTAAAAGCCAGGTACCAGCGCCCGATCTGCTTGTCGATAATCGGGCGGATCTCCAGCGTCCAAGTATCGGGAGAAAAGACGTAGCGTTGATAGCCAAACTCTAGAGAAAGGCTGACTCCCACCGGCCAATGCCAGGACTCGGGCACCCGCACCCGCGGCCTGATATGATCTCCCACCCACTGCCAGCCCCCTTGATTGGGATTAGCACTGGTGAAGATGTAAAGCCCCGTCTCGAACCAATCGGTGATTCCTTGGGTGATCTCGACCGTCTCGTGCAACTGGTGCTCGGTCCCGTAAACGCCGTCCACCGTGCCCTTGCTGCCTTCAACCGTGAAGTTGCTATGTAGCTCGATCATAGTTGTGCCCGGGGCCTGAGTCTCGGAAGGATAGACCTGGATTTCATAATTTCCCTGAGCTAGAGCGCATGCGGAGAAGGCCACAAAAACGACGCCGCCCAGCGCCGGTTTGTTGCCGAGCCGATCGGGCCACAAGTTCTTGGCCATCGGCCGTACCGAAGAGAACAACCTTGCCATCACTATATGAAATCGTGGTCGCATTTTCTTGAGTTACCCTACCTTCGTACGACAGCCTTTGACGGTGATCCCATCGCCAATCTCGTGCGAGTTCCCTGTCGATCCGCTTCTCGTCGGTGTATTCGGGGCTGCCTAATTCGAAATCCCAGTTCGTCACCTTACCAGATTCGCCCTTGACAACCAGCCAGAAACGCAGATGCGGGTTGATCAGCTCCTTTTTGGAAGGCCAAGAAGCCACCATGGAGCGAAAGCTGGTGGCGATTGATAGCTGTGGGATCCAATCTTACACGATAGGGGAAATCTGCCACCTCTCATCGCGTCGCTCGCATTGTGAAACCTGATGAATACAGACAGGATAGGGATCACCCTTCGATCCGAGTGACGGGCAGCACATCAGCACCGTTTGTAACAGCATCGGAGAGCAGACTCGTCATAGTCATACCCCAAACGTTGCGATTCAGCCATCGCGGCGTCACCTATTCGGTAAGTCGGGAAACTTCGCCATGGCAAGACGCTCTTCGTGATTCGGATCGTTGACGACCTTCCACTCTTCGTTAACGACCATCGTGGCGCGCCGGGTTCCGTCGTAGGCCGGCCAGCTCGGAACCTTGGGATTATTCGGATTGCCGGTACGAGCAAAAGCTACCCACGAACCGCTGACCCGATCCGCCAGAGTCTGCAAATCGGGGCCAGTGCCTACGAGTTCCGGCAAGAGCCATTGATTTTTGAATGCGAAGGGCATCTCGATAGTGTGCGGAGACAGTCTCAAACCGTTCTGAATCGGAGTGCGCCACGTGAAGTAATACACGTACGCGGGAGCTTTACCCTGTTCCGACTTTCGCTGCGCCTGAGTTATCGCACCTGTCGGAAATCCCAAGATGGTGAAATACAGCTCGCTCGGTGTGGCTTTGGGTCGCCTCTCGCGGAAGAGCGCAATGATTTTGTCAGTGTCGTCGCCCAGGTAACGTTGCAGGCTGCTCTTCATGGCAGCTTCATTCATAGTCAGCAATTCGGAAGGCACAAAGAAACTCCCCTCGGTTTCCGTTGTGCCAATCAGCATCGGCACATCGGCGGAAATTTCCGGGGCATCCGGATCGAAAGGATCGCGTGGTAACGACCGGCCATCCACTACCGGACGGAGACGTCCGGCGCCCGCCATCGCGACGAGAAGTTTCTCCGCTGGAAGCGTATGCAGCGTGGATACGTCGCCAGGCTTCACTCCAAGATTGGCGAGTATCTTTTCAGTCGTCTTTTTCGCTTCGTCCGGGTGCATCTCTGTGAGCCTGGATCCACTCTCCACAACGGCCTTGTGAAACAGCCCTTTGGCCGGAGGCATCGCCAGCAGCGCAGTCACCTTACTGCCGCCGCCCGACTGTCCGAATATCGTTACATTCCCGGGATCGCCGCCAAACCGCGCGATGTTGTCGTGAACCCATTGCAGTGCCGCCACGATATCGAGCATGCCTGCGTTACCTGAATCCGCGTAGTCCTTGCCGCCGACATCGGCGAGGTACAGGAAGCCGAAGACATTCAACCGATGATTGATGCCGACGACCACCACATCTCCGGAGCGGGCCAGATTGGTCCCGTCATAGCCCAGGGCCGTTGATGCGCCATATTGAAAACCGCCGCCGTGAATCCAGAACATGACTGGCCGCTTAAGCCCGTCATTGGTGCCAGGCGTGAAGACATTCAGGACCAGACAATCCTCGCCCTGTGGCTCCGTGGAATGAAAGCCGGTTGCGTGAGCCGGTTCCGCGGGTGGAGTCTGCATTGCGCTATGGCCGTTATAGAAAGCGTCCTGAACTCCGGACCAGGGTTGCGGTTTACGGGGCGGCATGAATCGGTTGGCGCCAGTGGTGGGTGCGCCGTAGGGAAGGCCCCTGAAGACGTGGACACCATTGTTGTCTATGCCCCGGATTTTGCCCGAAGTGGTTTCGACAACCGGACTGTTGTATTTGCTTGCGGCGCCGACCGCTTCCGCAAATACGGATGGTGTCAAGCCGGAAACGACTGTGCCGCCGGCTAACAGCGACGATTTCAGGAGAGCCCGGCGATTCATGCTGCCATTCATAAGGACCTTCAGTTGGCTTGCTTGATCACGATGAACCACGCGGAGACAATGGGACCCGGAGGACCGCTGCCAGGTCCGCCCGCACCCGGCGTCGGCCCGGCTGAGGGTGTGGCCGGACGGCGCTCGGGCTGGAAAAGGTACGCGTTGTGCGTCGCTGGATCAACGGCGATAGTCTTCGCGCCGGTGAACGTCTCAACCGTGGCGAGGGTCGTGTACTGATCGGGCGAATCCTGATGAACGATGCTGACGTTGCCCTCGGCACCATTCGGAATGTAAATCAGTTTCTTCGATGAATCCCATCCCACGCCATCGACGTGGGTGCCGTTCTTAATAATTGCCACCACTTTGCCCGAGCTCGGATCGACAACGACGGACGTATTGTTGCAGCCCACAAAAATACGGTCCGATGCCTGGTCATAGGCGATGCCTGTCGGTCCTATACACGGATCGAGCGGCCAGGAGGCGGTGGCCTTCCAGGTCTTGACATCGATGACCTGAATCGTGTTCTTGCTTCGGTTGTTAACAAAAATGTGCCCTTTCCCATCGGCCGCGGCGCCTTCAGGCGCGTTGTCTTCGAGCTCGACGGAGCCAACGACATCACCACTGTTGGGATCGATCGCAGTCAGAGTGCCCAGGGGGCGCCTGTGATTCGTAAGAATGATTTTGTTATCGGGCTCGTCGTACATGATGCCATCGAGACCAGCGCCGACCTTGATTTGTCTGATCACCTTTAGTGTCTTCAAATCAAACATCGTGAGGGTTTCGTCGCCGTTGGTGGTAAAGCCGTGACCAGCTTTGGTCGCGAGCCCGGCGCCATGCACGCCCGGCGTGTTGAGAATGTCCCCGAGCACTTTACCGGTGGCGCCTTCCACGACCATAACGTGAGTGGTGCGCGAAATGAATACACGTCCCGTAGCCGCTTCCACGGCGATATAGTCGGTGCTTCCGTCACCCTGGATGTCGAACTTTTCGACCTTGAACGTCTGCGCGCGCCCAATGTTCGGCGTGCCGAGGCCACTTGCGAAAAGAACCGCGGCTGCGGTTAGAGAGCTTCGGGTCATATCGTCTCCGTGATTCCGATTCGGGTTTGAACTAGATCCCTGGCGGCGTGCTCACTTGTTGCGGGTGAATCGGTATTCGCTCGACACATGCATCTCTATCAAATGCGTCGGCACGCCATGGGCGTCGGTGACGAACTTGATGCCGAGCCCATAGAAGCCCGAAAATACTGTATCCGAAGTCGCCGAGAGTGGGACTTTCCCTCTTCCCTTTATCTCCGCGAAAAGCGTATCGCCGGAAACCGTGATTTCAATCATTCTCGGGTGCGGCCCATGTCCAGGCCAAAAGTCCGCCTCCTGATAAATCCCGGCGTATTTCGCGAGAATTTCGGGCGCGACCTTTACTTCGGCCTTCTTATCGTCGGAAGCCTTTCCAACCCAGTGCTCCACAACACTCTGAGCATCCTCATTACAAACGTATTCAAGCAGTTCGGTATCGGCGGCCAACTCCGCTTTGACTTGAACCGTCCAAGGTTTGGCATAAACGGCCGGGTCGTTGAGCGTGAAGTCGATGTCCAGGTGACCGAAATCCCGTCGCCGGTACCGTTCCGTCGTACGCAGCGCCTCGGTGTGGGGGTGTCCATCGCGATCCAGCCACGTTTTGTCATTAAATCCAGAGCTCTCCACCACCAGCGTGTCGCCCTCCCAGCGGCCCACCGAATATCCCATCCAACTCGGGCTTGGACTGGCCTCCAAGGAACGGCCGTCCATGAAGACCTGGTGATAAGTTAAGTCTGGGTTCAGGAAAAGGATGAGCGTCGGAGTCTGGACGATCTTCACCATCCCCTCGCTGCTGCCCCCGCTGCTGGTGATGTATGCCGGCCCCAAAGGCAGACAATGCACGTTCATAAAGTCTTTACCGAGGTCTTCCAACCGCTTCTGGACCAAAGCTTGCGCCCAAGGCTGAATATCTCCGGGCTTCAGGTCCGCCGCGATGTCGCGGGAATACGTGGGGGAAATTTTGTTCCATAAGCCCGATAGGTCGGGCTTGCCATCCGGTGTGTGTGGTGCGGGCGCTGTGAGATTTGGCTTCCCGTCCGCCGTGCGCGGGATCGATGGCGTTGGGTAGTCCAGCCATTGCGCTCCTAGTGGCGCGCTAATCACGGATGCGACTATCGACAACAGAATAGGGGACTTCATCGTCTTACCTCAGGCAGCTTGTGTACCGGCTATTGCGTCTTTGCGACACTGTCGCGCTTCACGGGCTTCCCATATACTTCGACGTCAGCCACATCGACATACCCTCCCGGACCGTGCTGGCCGCCCGCCATGAGATCCACGAAACCGATTTCATCAACCTTGCTGAGATCCGGCTTCTCAACCCAAAGTCCCTTGGGAAGCAGCTTTACCTGATCGATCTTTAGCCAGCGGACATCGGGTAGCGAGAACTCATTCACGAGCCAGTCGGCGCTCGATCCGTCAGAGTGGTCGCCCACTAGCCAAGTGCCATCCGCCAGTTTCACAAGGGGCTGTACCCTGTGAAAGCCGGAACCTTTGATCAGCCAACGAACCCGCCCAAGAACGGTCAGATCCACATAATTATTTTTGTCGCGCAGCGTCGCGCCGCAGCTAGTAGTGCACAGCCCCGTATAGATGTGGATCGGATTGTTTTCAACCCCAGCTACACCAGTTAACTGAATGTCTTTGGAGTCGATCCCATAGAGACTCAGTTCCAGGTCGGGGTTTGACACTGCGGCTTGAGTTACCGGGTGCTCGCCGCCGCTCGGCAACTGCCGCCACTCCTCCTTGAAGAACAGTGGCGGCCGCGCGATGCGCACGGGCTGTGCGAAAGCGCTGCCAGCGAGCGCCAAAACCATCCATACGATCAAACGTGGCATACACCCTCCTGTATCGAGTCGACTACTATGTCCCAATCACTACCATATTCGGAAAACTAGAATATCACAACAACCAAAGATATCGCAATGTTAAAAGTGGTCGCACCCCATGTGTTTTCTGTATACTGTGGCCTAAAGCAACTCTATCGGACGTCCGCCTCCATTGGTACAACGGTTGTGTGAACCTACAGTAATTCCCATGACTGGCATGCCAATTCTGAGAATGGCATAGATGGGCGCAAAGAGCGCTCGATCAAATCCCCGATTGGAAACGGCCCTTGGACAGAGTTCAGGTCCTTCACCAGATTCGCCGGAGCGAAAGTCTAAGATTCCGCCTTGTCCGCCCGGATCCGTGAGCCCACTGGCACCCTACGCTATTCAATGTAGTGCCTTTGGACAACATTCTGTTCGATTCCGAATGCAACGACGCATTCCCGCTGCATCCTGAATTTTGAGACCTACGACTATGCGGGCAACACGAGCCACTAAGTGAATGATTCCAGTTTGAGTAGCGCCGACAACGAACGAGTTTTCTCCGGCAATGCGGCCGGAGTGTTTCCGCGGGCAAGCCGCTGGGAGGCGCAGCGACCAAGGCCTAGATACAGATCGTGGTAGGCGTGATGCAAGACACCAGGTACCAGACCAGGCGCCAGGACGCGCCGGCCAGGTGTGCGCCCATGATCTTCGAAACGACTTAGAGCGCTAGGTAATTCATCGTGGCGCCGAGGCGTTAGATCGGAGCCCGAATGGAGGTGGGAACTCGCGCCGACAACCCGATCAGGCTTGTGATGCGCGGAATGCTACTGCTGATTGGCTTCGGGCGCTGATCGGAGTTCTTGCGGCCCAGCCCTGACATGCTCGCTTGCGAGCCAGACCTACAACATCGCTACCAATCTTCCGGCCACTATCGTTGTAGCCACTGGCGGGATCATCGCGATTGTAGCGTCCAGATCCTTCCTGCGCGGCGTGCTGTAAGCGTGGACCCGGTGGACGATCCGTTGTGGAGGAGATCGGCTACGGCGCGGGTGAACCCGGGTTCTGCTGCTGGCGCTCCCACTCCTTGCGGAACGCCGCTTCGCGCAGGGCGACGTAGGCTTTGTACCCCTCCGGATCGACGAACGGATTCGGGCCCCCGGTCTTGAATTTTTCGTACTTCGCCTTCAGACCGAAATACGTGCCGTGCGCTCCCAGAAAAAGATCGCACGGCAAACTCTTCAGCGTCACAAACGTCTTGAGGAAATCGTCCGCGATCTCGGGGTAGTCCTTGTTCCCCACCAGAATGAAACCCGGATGCACGTTGGGGCCCCCGAGAATAACGACGTTGAGAGTTCGCCCGCCGTCCTCGACCTGCATGGTCCAGGTGGTGCAACCCTTGGTTAGTGCGGGCGTGAGATGTGCCACCAGTTTCGCGCCTCCTAGTTCGACGGTCGCGCCATCGTGCAGCACGCGATCGACGTGCGCTCCCGGACGCCCCGGGGCGGTGCTCTCCTCTTCGGGAACATCGGCATCCATCACCATCAGCGTCGCGCCAGTTTCTTTCTTAATCAAACCCGTCGCAGCGTCGTGATCGCTGCGCGCGTGACTAATGAGAATAATTTTCGTGTCGCTGTACTTGAATCCGAGCTGCTCAATGTTTTTCTTAACGAGAGGTAGATCCTCTTTGAAGTCGGAGTTGATCAGGATGTTGCCGCTCGGTGTGTTGATCAGGTAGACGGCTAGGTCCGCGGTGCCGGCATAATAGAGATTTCCGGCGATTTTAAAGCCAGGAAAGGGACGGTGCCTGTCGGGATTTTCCTGCTTTTCCTGCGCGAACAAGGACGCGGTAAGTGCGAGGTAAGGAAGCAGGCTGCGGCGAATCATATTCAGGCGAATCATATGCTCGAATGATACTCTCTGACATACCAGAGGTGTCAAGGGTGAAAAATAAGGCTTGCCTAACAGAGGAATAAGTCTTCCCACTTCCTGCTTGGCGCCACGCCGTGCCACGCAAGGTGAGGCTTGCAGGTATACTTATTCGGAATGCTTTGTTTGGCAGGTCGATTTTGGAGGTGACGTGGATCAGAGGATAGTCAGTTTCAGGGCCGCGCTGGATGCCCGTCCCGTCACCGGCTTTCACATTCGCATGGTTACCATCGCGGTGCTGCTCCTGCTTACCGAAGGTTTCGATTCCCAGGCGATTGGCTACGTGGCGCCGGCGCTGCGCGAACTGCTGCACCTCACACCCCTGCAAATGGGAAGCGCCCTCAGCGTAGGGCTTGTTGGACTTACCATTGGCGCGCTGCTGTTTGCTCCGCTGGCGGACCTCTTCAAGACGCGCGGCCTCTTAATCATTTGCATTCTGATCTGCGGCATATCAACGCTCGCCACCATCTGGGTCTCTTCCCTGCAGATGCTGATCGCCTGCCGCTTCCTCACTGGCTTCGGAGTGGGTGGCGTGATGCCGCAGGCAGTCGGTGTAGTTTCCGAATACGCACCTACCCGATGGCGCGCCACCATTGTCACCATCGCCGTCTCCGGGTTCTCTCTCGGTGGCGTAGTGGGCGGTACGGTTAGCGCGGTACTGATCCCCAAGTACGGTTGGCAATCTGTATTGATCGTCGGTGGCGCGGC
>Ga0206991_10130_pt3 | contig 14087 bp, 11 predicted proteins | sample Alteio_BWMinCont_9_FD_153286 | JGI IMG/M metagenome (GOLD analysis project Ga0206991, IMG submission 153286) | Enriched cells from forest soil in Barre Woods Harvard Forest LTER site, Petersham, Massachusetts, United States -... | ecosystem: Environmental > Terrestrial > Soil > Temperate forest >...
AGAAACATCGGCGGAGGCCGCAGTCCGATGTTTCCGTTCTCCTTGTTTGCCCCCGGCGCATTTCCGATCAAAGCTCCCAAAGACGACCTCAGGTACGAGCCGCCACTCGCGTTTGTTTATCTGGTCGCGCCACCTGGTGGATCCCAGAAGGCGCGAGCACGTTCGTTTTACTTGCGAACGGCGCGCGCAATCTGAATGTTGGCTTTGTGTGGCGCTTCGCCTTAGTATCCTATCGAAAATCCGGTACTACAGTAGGACGATCCCACGCTGTTTTCCAATGGAGGATCCTGTGGCCGACTATTACGTCGTTACGGATCTAGGTACTCTGCCCGGCGCTTCAAGCACTGCCGGCGACATCAACAATCAAAGCCGGGTTGCCGGCTCCTCCCTCTGGCCGCGGGGTGCCCGGTCACAAACTCCGCCGCAGGCTAGACCAAAACTGTCCTCCAGGCCAGTAGAGGCGGAGGACACCTTCAAGTTAACTTAAGCTTGGAACAGCAACACAACGGCAAGGCATTTTCAGCGTTGTCCAAGGGTCGAACACAGATTTCATAGGATTGGTGGCGACATTCAAGTGAGAAAACAACTGAAATATCTTCTTATACTTAGTATGTTTGTGTTCACCCCGGCTGCAAGATTGTTGGCTCAAAGCTGTACAGCCACGAAACAGAATGCGGACTACGGTGCTGTTGCAAATGGAACAGCTGCCAGCGCCGCCGCTACGATTCATGCAGTGGGCGACTTAGTGGCATTTACAGCTTGGTGTTACACGGGATGTACTCCGACAAGCGTGACAATGGGTAGTCAGACGGCTGTTCAGACGACTGTTCCAGGAGTCGTAGGGGGAGGGAGCCCGGCGACAGGTCAAGGTTTTATTTTCTATATTCTTTCTTCGACTGTTTCAGGAAGCCAGACAATCACGTTCACATCCACTGGCGGGGCCTCGCAAACACAGGTTTCTTACATAGATTTCAGTCCGAGCGCGGGATGCCATTTCTCGCATCATGTGGATTCGGCTCTCGGCAGTTGTTTAAGCAACTGCGGCAATACAGGCAATCCCGGCGTCATTAACGCACCATCCATAACTCCGACTGCGGGCGACCTGCTATTCGTGTTCACTTGGAGCAGCGAGCACGTCAATGACATGAACGCTCCTTGGAGTTGTCCAATCTATAATATGGCGGGAGAGACGCAAGACTGCCAATTTAATGATACTAGAAACGTGGCTGGTTATATTCTGAGTGCCGCATCTGGTTCAACCGCCAACAATACGACGGACACTCATGATGGCGACACATGGCAGGCATTGATTGCGGCGTTCTCGCAGGCTTCCGCTCCGAATCCTCCCACTAATGTCAGCGTAACTGTTAACTAGCATCTCGGGGAGAACCTCTGGAGACCTCAATTGTTCCCGTATGAGCCTGTCCTAGAAGCGAATGTTTAGGTCCAACATAATGGAGCGAGAAACAAGGTCCGGTTGAGGGGCAATTCGAACCCCGGCGGATAGTTCGCGGCCGCCAGACATGGGGCTGACACTCAGAGAACCGCAGGCGGTTTAGCCGGCTCACCCAGAAACATCGGCGGAGGCCGCAGTCCGATGTTTCCGTTCTCCTTGTTTGCCCCCGGCGCATTTCCGATCAAAGCTCCCAAAGACGACCTCAGGTACGAGCCGCCACTCGCGTTTGTTTATCTGGTCGCGCCACCTGGTGGATCCCAGAAGGCGCGAGCACGTTCGTTTTACTTGCGAACGGCGCGCGCAATCTGAATGTTGGCTTTGTGTGGCGCTTCGCCTTAGTATCCTATCGAAAATCCGGTTCGGCATTACGACCCACGCTGTTTCCGAAGGAGGATTCTGTGGCCGACTATTACGTCGTTACGGATCTAGGTACTCTGCCCGGCGGCGCTTCAAGCACTGCCGGCGACATCAACGATCAAAGCCGGGTTGCGGGCTCCTCCCAGGTGGCAGGAGGACAGAACCACGCTTTCCTTTGGACTCCAAACAACCCCCTACAAGACCTAGGAACGCTTCCGGGCGGTAGCGGCAGCGACGCATCCGGAATCAGTCTCTGCGGCCTGGTCGCAGGCCAGTCGGATTTGGCAGGCAGCGGCGGCAAGACCCATGCGTTTGTTTGGAGCAATGCGGGTGGAATGCAGGACCTCGGTACGCTCCCCGGCGATAACGGGAGCGCAGCGGTAGCCATCAATGCCTGTGGTCAGGTGGTTGGCAACTCTTCACTCAGCACAGGGGGCAGACTGCATGCGTTTATCTGGAGCAAGGCGGCGGGAATGGTCGGGCTCGGAACCTTGCCGGGTTTCACGGACTCAGGGACGCACGATATCAACAACCTCGGCCAGGCGGTTGGTTACTGCGCACTGGCAGGTGTGGCGAATCGCGGCTTTGTTTGGAGCAGCGCTGCAGGAATGCACCCGGTCGGTACGCTGGCGGGCGGCCTCGGCAGTGATGCTGTTGGGATCAACGATCTGGGCGAAATTGTCGGCACTTCCGACTCAGGCGACATCAACAAGCCTCACGCTGTTCTGTGGAACAGGGCCGGAGTTGCGCGGGATCTCGGCGTGCTTGGCGGCGGGACTTGGAGTGGTGCATTCGACATCAACGTTCTAGCGACGGTCGTGGGGAATAGCAGTTACGCCGGCGCCGGGTCGCACGCATTCGTATGGAGCGAAAAAAACGGAATGAGGGATCTGAATGCTCTTATTCCTGCCAATTCGGGTTGGGATCTGCAAGCGGCCGTTGCCATCAACGTTGCGGGACAGATTGTTGGGGCGGGTACCGTCACAGGACAGCAACACGCTTTTCTCCTGACCCCCCAGTGTACGCCGTGATCTACCTGATTCGTTGGAACTGATCTATCTATAGCGGCAGGATGGTCTGCGGCGCTTGACGCCAAGACGTGATTCAGGGTTGCTGCAAAGAGCGCCTATACACAGCGATCGTTCTTTGGAGAAGCGTCTGCACGATTGTCGGCCACGCCAGCAGGGCGCCGAGGGAGCCTCCTAGAGTATTCGTGATTATATCGGTAAGGTCAGACTCCCTTTGCGGGATATAGGCCTGCAACACCTCGATTGTGAAGCTCAGAATTCCCGCGGCAATAATTGTGTACAGAATGGCACGCCGCCGGCCTGTTGTCGCTGTAAAATAGGCGCACACAATAAATCCGAGCGGAACAAATGCCGCGATGTTCTCAAAAAGATGGCCCACGTATCTCCAGGTTGCCTCAAAGTCGTTCATCGGAGCAGTCAGGAACGTTTTGTAAGGAACTTCAAACATCTTTGGTATTTCCAAATTCGGTCCAGACGCCACCCTATTATGGATTTCACGGCTTGTACTTTCTGTGAAGGAAAAAAGTGCCGTGGCTCTATCTAGTTCCCCCATACCTGCGTCTCCGCTGATCCAGTTGTTATAGTGGAGAAGCGCTTCGGTGGGCCTAAGTTCCTGGGAATAAATTCCCAGGCCGCGCACTTCTCCCTGCCAGGGCTCATAGTTCACAGCCGACGTTCCCATCACAAGCTGGCCCGATAAGTCGGTCTGCAAAATCGTGAATCTGGAAGAAGATTGTGCCTGGTGACCATCTTTGTAGACAACTGTTCCATTTGGCCCAGATGTTATGGTCAAGAGTACGAGCTGTCCCTGGTCGAACAAATGATCCACATCGAATTCCTCGGTTCTTCCCTTATTCTCCGGGTCCATAGATACCCGAAAAAGCAACAAGCCATCCCTGTGCTGCCCCACCTGAAATTGTGTCGGATTGTTCGGAGTATAAAAACCCAATATGGTCTGAGCAGGCTCGACGCTAAGGGGTCGAAGCAGGATCTCTAAGGTACAGGAGTTTGTAGACTGGGCTGCTCCAGCCTTTAAGGGCGCGTCGCTGACCACAATGCCGGCGCGGTCGAACCGAATACCATTTGCTTCCGGCAGCCAACTAACTTTATTCGGAGGGAAAAAGTCAAAGGGCCACAGGGTGACGATCACAATGGCACTGATCGCAATCCCACAGAGGATTTCGAGATGCTTCTTTTCGCTAAGTATTTGCAATTGGTCTTTCAAGAGCCAAGCTGAACCGCTGCTCCGGTCGCTTAGGTCAACAGCGCTTCATCTTACTGCCTTTGACCTATCCTGCTACAAAGTATGCGGGGACGCCCTCTCAGGCATTTGGCACGGGAAATCAAACAACGGAGGCTTGAAGCCTCCTAGCATGCACCTTGGTCTCCAGCGCGGGGAATAGGGACCGAATTGCAAAAAGCCTGCATCTAGAAACTTAAGGCGTAGTTCGGTGGTCGAGCAGTCCGCCTTTCAAGCATTCAAGCAGTGTCCTGCATCAAAGTGCAGCACGGAAAAATCAGAAAAATCGCCAGTATCGACGATGCCTCCGTAGGTTCGTGCCGCCCAACGGTACGCATGTTAGCGAACTAGGTCGACCTGATAGCGCTGAAGACGCCTTCAAGGTACTTCTTACCCCTATTCCGGTAGCGAGTCTACGGCCAATGCTTGGTGAGCCATCCATGGAGTTTCTTGGAGAGGTCTCTGGGCCTGAGAAGAACGAACTTCTGGGCCAGGCCTATGCGCTATTGTTCCCGATCGGTTGGCCGGAACCCTTCGGACTGGCCATGATCGAATCCATGGCTTGTGGCACTCCCGTTATCGCTTATCCATGTGGTTCGGTGCCCGAAGTTGTAGATGAGGGCAAGACCGGCTTCATTGTCAGCAGTGAAGAAGAGGCCTTGGAGGCGCTGGAAAAATCGAAAGCCTGAGCCGTGTGGAGTGTCGTCGAGTATTCGAAGAACGGCTTGCTGTCGATCGGCTGGCCCGCGAGTACTCTGCCGTATACTCCTACCTATGCGAGCGGGAGAGTACATCTGGATGATTTCCTGAACGGAGGAACTGTTTGGACGAAATCGTCCGCATCGCACTGTTCCGATCGCGAGGCTGCAAACTTCAGTGGTCTTGGTCTTGACGCCGTCTGTCATTTACTGACGCAGCTCGTCGATCTTTCTCAAAAATTCAAATATGCGACAGACGATCGATGACTCGAGAAATGTTATTCGATTGGGATAATCCAACCATCTTCGAATCTTTAGGCTGCGCTAGGGTGGTGACCCTACAAACAGTAGTCCAATTGCGGATTGAAATAACGATATTAGACTCAATTACGGGTTCCATTTGCGTTTATTGGCGACCGCGAAAGGGCGCCCTCGGCACTCTCCTTCCCGCAGCTCCCTCACGAACGACTGCGGCTAGCTCTCCCGGCTGCCTCTAGCGTGGATGAGTGCGGCGTGAGTACGAAGTTGCCTGCATTCTCCACCCAGGGTGTGCCGGCGGCCCTACTCTCAAAACCTTCGAATAATGGCTAAGGTTCCCCGCCGAATCCTTGGCACGGACGCGGTAGCTGTAACTTGTGCCAGTTGTAAGCGCGCTATCGTAGAACGTCGTGCCCGTAAGTGTGGCCACCTGCGCAAAGTTCCTGCAACGGACCCCCTGGCAGCGCTCCACTGAATACCCAGCTACACGCACATTATCTTTCGAGGCCGTCCAGGAAAGGCCGGAGGCGAGCGGCGACGGCTTCACGGCCACGACGACTGCCTCCCACGTCGCAGCGGTGCTGAGAGTGAATGCCGCGTAGTAGCTGCCGGGCGTCCCCGCCAGTCTCGACTCAGCAGCCAGGAAGTCTGAAGACGCGACGGACTGGGCCGTGAAACCGTAGTCAGGAACAAAGGCCTCGGAGACTGAACTCTTGGCAAAGCCAACCAATAAATCATTGCCGTTCGCTATCGTGATGCTCGAACTGGCTACTCGAAGCGTGCGCGAACTGCGATCGTCAGTAATTGTAGAGATTGCGTCGATGGGTGACGAAATGTCGGAACCTCTCACGACGAGCACCGAGATCACCAGCGATTGTGGAGTGGAAAGATTGAGCGTGAAGGTGTGGCCGGGACCGACAGCCGGATTCTTCGCATACCAGACCTGCGTCCGGAGCTCTGACAAGGTTCTGGTGGTGACTGGCCCGGCACCAGAAATCCAAGTGTTCCCGAAGCTGTCCGAGGGAGTCATCGTCACCGAAGCGTGGGAGGAGGCACACACCACGATGAGATCGCCGCCGCTGCTATCGAACGGGTCCGTCGTATGAGTCATCAAAAGCGTTTTATTGAGATAGCCCTGAACCGCTTGAACGACGGGTATTGGGGTGGTGGTCACCCTAACATTCGATGGCACAGTCGGGGGTGTTTTGTCCGGCAGCATCAGGCCGCTCTTCAAATCTTGGGTCGCCGCGTCGCGGTGCGTCGTGTAGTCGAGGTAGATGTTCCTGGTTGTCAAATTCCTGGGCCGGCCATCGGGATTGAGGGTGTATCCCAGGAGCAGGGGCGCAACAGCGATCAGCAGAAGTAAGCACCCGGGTCCAGCGGATTGCCGCCCTAGAGTCATCGTCCTCGCCTTTGTAACACGAGTGTTCCCTTAGTCGGGAAGCAATTCGCAGGCCAAAGACTCGTCCATAGGGACGAGCGTGAGCGAGTGTAAACACTTAAACCATAAGTAGTTATGGTACTCGCCCGCATTTCAACGGGGTTTCGCGGAGGGTACCAACCTGCAACGAGGGGAAAATGCACGCCTTCTTGGGGACCAAACTTCCGTTTTCACCGAAATCGTTCGCCTCAACGTCGGGTAGTCGGCTAAATGCGCGCGAACAATGAATCGGCGGAGACAATCCGTGGGCCCTGCTACCAACATTCGTTTGTCATTTGGCCATGGCTACGGGGTCCCGGCAAACGCATTATAAAAGGGCGCCCCTTTGAAGTAGGGTTTGATCGTTCGCACCATGCAAAAGAACCCATTCGCTAAGTTGGCTCTGCATCCATTCCATGCAAGGAACGTGACAATCTGCATTTGCTGTATCGTCTCGCTTCTCAGTGTATTCTGCGCGACTAGCGTTCTTTATACCGTCGGGTTAGGGCAACCCCCAGACAAGGCCAATGTGTGCGCAACGGCACAGAAACCTATCTGCACGTGTTCATCAGCGTAACACCTATTAGTGTGTGTGCCGCTCAAAACTGAGTCAGGGTGCAGGGCTTTTTTGCTTCGACCCAAACGTCGTGCTAGACGAGGCGCTGAGGGCTGAACGAGAGCTTTTGTTCCAGCAGTTTGCGGAAAATCCCAGCCAGATCGATCGAGCTATAAAAATCAAGATTATCGACGATCAGACATTCAAAAGAAGAAAAGACGCAGAGTTGGCTCACCAAGTAGAGACCAAGTAGAGCTGGACCCAATAATCGTTTCATCGCTTAACGATGAGTGTCTTGTGGTTTTGAAACTCCCGCGAGTAGACTTCGGGCTAGCCTTGCCAACGCCCTGTGGCCTCCCGGAATAACTTCGGGATTCCCGACAATTCGCCGAGAACCTGGCTTTACGTCGACCGGGCTCATCCGCAGACGCGGAAGGGTCTCTCAGGGGACCTCCCGTCTCTCTTAACCTTGCAATCACACCTGTACTTCCGACCGGGAGGCAGAGACCGACAACTGTGGTCGAATGATGCTTAGGGATATCGAGCGCTTCCAAGAAGCCATAATTGAGAGGCCAGCGAGGCACCGTTATATATCTGAGGACAAGTGAACAAACTCCCACTAAACGTATCGATTGTTGTGGCGGGCGTACTCCTCGGTATGCGCCGCGTGCTTCTAGCCTTATTCACAGCAGGGGTCTTCTTTTATTGTCCGTCCGCCGGTGCACAAACCGGTTCTTTGTGGTACGTCGATAACGCCGTGAGTGGCGGGTCGCACAATGGCACTTCGTGGGCGAACGCGTGGACCAGTTTCGCCACAGTCAATTGGTCTGGTATCCACGCGGGAGACACGCTGTATATCAGCGGCGGAACCTCCTCCCAAACCTATACCGAGTCATGGACCATCGGAGCCGGCGGCACCGCCAACACTCCCATCACGATCGCCGTCGATGCGTCTAATCCGAGTCACAACGGAACAGTGATCTTTGATTACAACGCCGATGGAGACACATCCACCCGGGTTGGTATTACCGTGAACCAGAACTACGTCACCTTGACTGGCAATGTGAACGGCGCAAATCATCTTGAGATAATCAATCTTCGAAACACATCCAACCGGACGGCCTCGGTCGGGGTCGGTGGAACTTCGAACATAGGCGTCATCATTGACCACCTGACGTTTGTCAACGACAACAATCCTATTCGCTTGGACAACGCCAATGGAGTGACCATCCGAAACTGCATTATTACGCAACTGCGCGGAGATGCGGGAATCGCCGTGAACGGCTCGGTCGGCACATGGGACAACAATAAGATCCACGACAACTACCTGGAGCCAATGACCATACCCGCGACCGGGGGGCCCGATGGCATACAAGGCAGCAGCGGGATCTCCATCTACAACAACACGATCAAAGAAGTCACCACTAGCACTCCTACCTCGAACCAGCATCCCGACATGATGCAGATGACCGGCAACTACCTGAAGGTGTACGGCAACGAGTTCATCAATGTGGGGGACTCGGTGTTTGATTACGACGCCTATGCGAACAGCACTCCCCACGATATCTGGGTCTACAACAACATCTTTCGCATTGTGACGGCGATTGATCCCTATCCTGAGTACTTCCGCATGTATTGCAGCAGCGGGAATATCGCCTCGATCACCAACGTTAAAATCATGAACAACACATTCATTGATAACAACGACGGTGCCCAGAATATTCGGATGGACAACTTCCGGGGAAATCCAACCGCGACGGGCAATGAGATCAAGAATAACATCTGGTATAACGCCGGACGGGGGACATCCACCTCGGCGTTTTCGATTGACGATAGCACCGGTTTCACGTCCAATTCATTTTCGTTCGATGCAAATGTGTACTTCCAGACGTCGGGCACAACGAGCATCCGCTTTCGTGGCACCGTCTATACGGCGCTTAACTGGATTGCGGCCAACGAACCGCACGGTACCACCGCGCAACCCCTGTTCCTGTCTTACTCACCGAACAACTTCAACAACGATCTGCACTTACAATCCAGCGATACAGTGGCCGTCGATCATGGGGTCTCGCTGGCTTCATACTTCACAACCGACAAAGACGGCGTCTCGCGACCGCAGGGGGCCGCTTGGGACATTGGCGCTTACGAGTATCATCCACTCTCTTCTACCCCCGCCCCTCCAACCAATCTGAATGTCGTTGTGCAGTAATTACTTAAGCTCTCTCTGAGGGGATTTCTTGCTAGGACCAATATCTGCTGTGACTGAGAAGGCTGGCTCCCTGACCTGTTTTCACGAAGAGCTTTACAACACGATTAGCGGAATATGCCCATTAATTCCCCCGCTGGGCAATTGGCCAGAAGACATGCCGGCATTAGTCCGCGAACCGTGCATTCGTAAGCATCGAACTGAGGCGGTACAATTCATTCCGTAGGGCTCATTTCAAACTCTAGCGGACGGCTGTCTTGAAGGAGGGCGCTTGCGCGCAGTCATAACGGGAGGTGCAGGTTTTCTGGGTTCGCATCTGTGCGATTACCTGATTGAGCGTGGGTGGGAAGTGCTTTGTATCGACAATTTGGTCACTGGCAACGATGGGAATGTCGCTCATCTGACCAAACATCCCCGCTTTCGCCTGATGCGTCACGACGTGTCGCAATATATCGACGTGGCCGGTCCAGTCGACTATGTCCTTAACTTCGCTTCGCCGGCGAGTCCCGTTGACTATCTAAAGTTGCCGATACAGACCCTGAAAGTCGGTGCCTTGGGGACGCACAACGCCCTGGGGCTCGCCCTGGCTAAGAAAGCCAAATTCCTGATGGCCTCCACGTCGGAGTGCTACGGCGACCCGGAGATCAGTCCTCAACCCGAAAGCTACTGGGGGCATGTCAACCCCATTGGTCCGCGCGGCGTATACGACGAAGCGAAACGATTTGCTGAAGCCATGGTGATGGCCTACCACCGCTTCCACGGCGTCGATACTCACATCGTTCGAATCTTTAATACGTATGGCCCAAGGATGCGTCTCAATGACGGCCGGGCTCTGCCCAATTTTGTATTTCAAGCGTTGACCGCTCAGCCCATTACGGTGTACGGAGACGGGCGCCAAACACGCAGTTTTTGCTACGTCTCCGACCTTATTGAAGGCATTTACCGGCTGATGAATTCCGATGAGCACGAGCCTGTAAACATCGGAAATCCCCAGGAGATCACCATTCTGGAGTTTGCTGAACGCATCCGTGGACTCCTCGAATCTGACATGCCCATTGTTTTCAAACCGCTTCCGCAGGATGACCCGAAGCAGCGTTGTCCCGATATCAGCAAGGCCAAACGCCTGCTTGGATGGGAACCGAAGGTCAATCTGGACGAAGGTCTGCGCTTGACGTTGGAGTTCTTTCGGCAGCAGGTTGCCGCAGCAGAACCCCGAAGGTAAAGCTCAGGACGGAACGAGCACGGCGGTCGAGTTCAAATCCGGCCGCCCAAAGCTGTGGTACTCAAAGCCCAGCTCTTTCATTTTTGCCGGAGGCAACATATTCCGAGCATCCAGCACCAGGGGGCGGGCCATATCCCTATGAATTCGCTTCCAGTCCAGGTCTCGATACTCTTTCCACTCGGTCAGTACGAGCAAGGCATCCGCTTCGCGAGCCACTTCATAGGGATCCTCGAGGAACTCCACGTCATTTAGTACTCGACGGGCGCGCTCGGTGGCAAAGGGATCGGAGGCGCGCACTTTTGCACCCTCGGACGTCAATCGCCGGACCACCTCGATCGCAGGCGCAAAACGGATGTCGTCCGTGTTGGGCTTGAACGCCAGACCCAGAACGCCAACCTTCTTATCTTTTACAACCCAAAGAGCTTTGCGAACCTTTTCCATAAACTGGTCGATTCGCCGCTTGTTCACCGCCTCCACTTCCTTGAGCAGGGTGAAATCCACGCCGTTCTTTTCCGCCAATCGAATGAACGCCTGGATATCCTTGGGCAGACAGAAACCTCCGAAACCCAGACCGGCATTCAGAAAGTGCGGCCCGATGCGCGGATCAAGCCCCATCGCCCGTGTGACTTCCTCCACATTGCCGCCGAGCGCCCTCGTCCTATTAATATCCAGAGTAGGTGTCTACCAAGCCAGTTGCTTTCAACGAAGCAATTATGTCCAGGTGTCCCGGTTGTTGTCACGGTGAAACTCCGAAGTGCCCCTCCGGATGTGGATGCCACCGTCAGTGTGAGCGAGGCGCTGGCCGTCTTTCCTGCGGAGTCCTTCACCGTGACGCTCTGCGTAAATGTTCCCGCCTGCGAAGGTGTGCCGGAGAGCAACCATTGACGCCAGTGCCGGACCAGGTGTAGGAGCCGGCGCCGCCGCTGGCGGCAATCGTTGCGCTGTAACTGGTTCCCGTTGTCGCGGGTGGCAAGCTCGTGGTGAAGACTGCGAGAGGCGGAATGGAATTGGGAATCATGGCCTCTGCTTCGGTGGAATCAACGCTCGCGGCGCCGGCCATATCCATAGCGTGAACCACATAGAAGTAATTTTGCCCGGAGGAGACGAGCTTTAAGAGTATTCGATAGGAGAAGTCGTTGGGGTCCGACTAGGAAGCTTGCTTCCACTTTGTGGTAAGGATTCTCCAGAACCTCCCCATCCCTCAGATTGCCCTGAAGAGCCGCGATTGCGGTCGAGGTCAGGGTGGTAAAGTCTCGTAGTGTCAATAACTTAACTATATGCCATTGAATGCCCGACTACCCCCCGGCCCGTAGTCTGGCATGCTAATTGCCCTTCGTCCTATATCTAAGTGTGTCTCTGACAATGAAACACATGCTGCGGCTCACTCCCGTCTTTTTATTGGGGTTCCTCGTCGCGGTCCCGACCCGCGCGCAAAGTTCGCCCGTAATCGTCAGCACTCGGGGCTATATTAATGGCACTCCGTTGACGGCGCACACGTCGACTGCCTTCAGCTCGGTCGGTGCCTCTACGCTGGTTGCGTTTGTGTCGACCAATACGCCTTGGAATGGACAGCCGGTGAGCATTAGCGGCTTGAGCGACAATGCTGGAAACACATGGAGCGTTCTCACCGGCCCCACTACTTGGGTAGGTAACAGCTCGACTCTGGTCTCGGCGATTTATTATGTGAATGCTCCGATTACCAGCGCCACCGAGACAGTCACCGTCAATCTGAGCAATCCTGCGCCTCTGGTGTTTCACATCTTCGCAGTGTCCGGCGCGGATATCGCTGGACCGCCGATTTCCTCGGCGATCACGAACCCGGGAGTGGGGGGTAGTTCAGCGACTGTGACGACGGCGCCGATTGCCGTTCCGACGGATAGCTTGTTGCTGAGCTGGGTGAAGAATGAGGCGAGTGCAACCGCCACGGCGGTGGGCGGCTACACGCTGGATGCGCAGCAATCGACCTCCTTCCTATGGGCGGAGTCCCAAGCGCCCATTAGTGCCGGCTCCTACCGAGGCCAATTCCAGTACGATTCAGTCATCGGTTGGCAGACAGCGATAGTCGGCCTCAAGCCGTTGGCGGGGCCGGAGGCCGCCAGCCAAGCCGTCACAACCAAATTCAGCACGCCGGTCAACATCACGCTCGCTGGCATATCGCCGCAAGGTTTCCCGTTGAACTACAGCGTGGTAGCAGGTCCAAGCGTAGGTACGCTGTCGGGGAGCCCCCCGAACTTAATTTACACTCCCGCTACTGGTTACGTCGGCCAAGACTCGTTCACCTTCAAAGTCAACGACGGCACAACCGACAGCAACACGGCCACCGTGAGCATTACCGTGCAGGGACCGGTAAACGTTGTGAGCACCATCGGCTACATCAATGCTACGCCGCTGACAACCCACACCTCGGCCGCGTTCAACTCCGTTGGTTCCTCTACCCTGGTGGCATTCGTTTCCAGCCACCCTTCCTGGAACGGCCTGCCGGTGAGTGTCACGGGTTTGAGTGACAGCGCGGGCAACACCTGGAGCGTTCTCACCGGTCCTACCACGTGGGCGGGCAGCCAATTCAATCTTCTCTCGACCGTCTACTATGTGAATGCCCCGATTACCAGCGCCACCGAAACGGTCACCGTTAATCTGACTAATCCCGCGCCATTGGTGCTTCACGTCTTTGCCGTGTCTGGGGCGGATATCGCTGGGCCGCCGATTTCCTCAGCGATCACCGCTCCGGGAGTCGGCAAGACCTCGGCCAGCGTGGTGACGGCGCCGATTGCCGTGCCGACGAACAGCTTGTTACTGAGTTGGGTGAAGAATGAGACAGCTGCGACCGCGACGGCGCTGGGCGGCTACACGCTGGATACGCAGCAATCAAATTCCTCCTTGTGGGCGGAATTCGAGACGGCCCTCAGTGCCGGCACCTATACTGGGCAATTCCACTACAACTCGGCCATTGGCTGGCAGACAGTGATCGTGGGGCTCAAGCCACCGGGCTCTGTGGTGCAACCGGTACTTACCGCGACGCCGGTTAATCCGACGAATCAGACCAGCGCGAGTTTCAGCTTCACGGACACACAGACGGGTGTGAGCTTCCTCTGTCAGCTGGACGGCAGCGCATTCAGCGCATGCACAAGTCCCGTGAGTTACTCCGGCCTGAGTCTGGGCAGCCATATGTTCTCGGTGAAGGCTCAGGACACATCAAACAATCAGAGCGCGACTGTCAGTTTCACTTGGAACATCACTACGCCTCCGCCGACGCCGACGATCACCGCGACGCCGGCTAATCCGACGAATCAGACCAGCGCGAGTTTCAGCTTTACGGACACACAGATGGGGGTGAGCTTTCTCTGTCAGCTGGATGGCAGCGCATTCAGCGCATGCACAAGTCCCGTGAGTTACTCCGGCCTGAGTCTGGGCAGCCATACGTTCTCCGTCAGCGCCCAGGACACGACTGGCAATCAGAGCGTCGCTGCCAGCTTCACTTGGAACATCACTACGCCTCCGGCGACGCCGACGATCACCTCGAAACCGACGAACCCGACGAATCAGACCAGCGCGAGCTTCAGCTTCACGGACACGCAGACGGGGGTGAGTTTCCTCTGTCAGCTGGATGGCAGCGCATTCAGCGCATGCACAAGTCCGGCGAGTTACT
>Ga0206991_10307_pt1 | contig 14074 bp, 12 predicted proteins | sample Alteio_BWMinCont_9_FD_153286 | JGI IMG/M metagenome (GOLD analysis project Ga0206991, IMG submission 153286) | Enriched cells from forest soil in Barre Woods Harvard Forest LTER site, Petersham, Massachusetts, United States -... | ecosystem: Environmental > Terrestrial > Soil > Temperate forest >...
CGGTCAGCAGCCGATACTTTGGAGGCTCTTTCGCCAGCACGAACCCGACCTTGGTTTGATCGGTCGCCGGCTTGCCGCTGGTGGTGTAATGCATTTCGAAAACGATGTCGGATCCCGCCGGGATCAGCTTGGCCGCTTTGTGGTCCAGATCGAAATAGTTCTGCGGTTGGATGCCGGGCACATATCCCAGCAGCCACTCATTGCTGACGTTCACGCTCGGATCCACCGGCGCAGGCAGCGCGTCACTGCCATCGGCGCGCTTAGGAAGCACATAACCTTCGCCCACTTTCGCGTCCTTTAACCACTGCGATCCCGGCGGACGAATGTGTACGCTGCCATGATGCACAACCGTCCGATTTCCCGGACGGACTTCGGCGTCGACCACCCAGGTGTCTTTGGTGAAGCCGCTCGGAACCACGAAGTAGGTGTACTCGATGGTGCCGCGTGCGGGAACGTTGTACGCCTTCGGCATTTCGATCACCACGTCGGGCTTGATATTCCATCCGTCGCGCCATTCGATGGGCGGCGGCATATCTTTCTTGTCGCCCTCAGGCGCACCCGCATCCACCCAGGCGATCAACGTTTTGGCGTCGGCCTCAGTAAGTCTGCGATCGTTCGCGAAGTGGCCGAAACGCGGATCGGCAAACCAAGGCGGCATTTTCTTCGTGAGCACCGCTTCCCGGATCGCTTTCGCCCAGGGGCGCGTACCTTCGTACGTCAACAGCGCCATGGGGCCAATCTCGCCCGGCCGATGGCAGCTCTGACAGTTCTTCTGCATGATGGGGAGAACGTCTTTGTTGTAGGTGACGTTGGAATAGGGCGTCGCAGCCCAAGCCGCCATCCCTAGGGTCAAAATCGCTGCCAGGCACCTCGTCGTTCTCATCCCGCCTCCAGTTGTAAGTGAATATATCACAAGCGCATTGCGCTAGGATGGTTTTGCATGCAAGGCCGTTTCTTCGCCGATCAAGCGGTCAAATTCTCGCAAGTGCCGGCCTTTCGGGCGGAACATTTCCCCTACGCTGGGCCTTATCCCTGGCTGGATCGTCCCGACGCGCTGGATCGCATCTCGGAAAAGTTAACTCGCGGCGAGCTGACCCCGGAAGAAGCCGAGCAATGCCGTTGTTGGTCGAATTACGGCTATATCATCATAAAGAAGCTAGTGGACGAGGATACGCTCGATACCATCTGGGGCGCTTACGACAAGGCGGTCCGCAGCGGCCGCATTCGATTGCAACCGGAGCCGGCCGGCGACAACGACCCTTATCCGGGGCGCTTTCTCCAGCCGCACAAAAAGTCGGCCGCCTTTTGCCGCATTTTGAAGCACGCCGAATTGCTGCGCTGGATTCGCTTGTTGATGGAGCGCGAGCCGAAGCCGCTGCAGACCATCATGGCGCACAAAGGCTCCGAGCAGGGCGTGCACTCAGATTCCATCCACATGACCACTTATCCGCTTGGATATTTGTCCGCTGCGTGGATCGCGTTTGAAGACATCCATCCCGATAGCGGCCCGCTGGTCTACTACCCCGGCAGCCACAAGCTGCCCTATGTATTCAGCAAAGATGTCGGCCTGGGTGAGTTCAACCTAAAGCGTGAGGGCTATGGCCCGTATCACCAAAAGTACGAGCCCTACATCCAAGACCTGATCGCCAGGCACAATCTGGAGCCGCATCATTTCCATGCGCGGAAGGGCGACACGCTGATCTGGCACGCGAATCTACTGCATGGCGGTTCGTCGCGCAAGAATCTTCAATACTCGCGGCGTTCGTTGGTGTGCCACTTCTTCGTGAAGGGATCGTTCGTCTATCACGACCTGGCCGCATCGCGATCGCGAGCCCAGTACATGGGAACATGTTTGCTGCGGGATGATTCGGGCGCTATCTTGAGTATCAAGCGGAAAACACGCTAGTTGGGATAGAGTGACTAAGACTCGAGGAAATATGCGCAAGACACACTTGTTCTCTCTCGTTGCCTTGTTCGGCTGGCTGGCTCAACCTGGCTTGACCCAGAGCCAAACACCGGGCTTTACCCAGACCCAACCACAAGAGTGGCCCACCTACAACGGCGACTTGTCCGCTAACCGTTTTTCCTCTCTCGCCGAAGTTACCAAAGCCAATGTCGGCGGTCTGCGACGGATGTGCACTTATGACACAGGGGAAGCCACGTCTTTTCAAACTGGACCCATCGTCGTGCAAGGCGTGTTGTACTTCACAACCTACAACACCACCTTTGCAATCGACGCGTCTACCTGCTCGCTCAAGTGGAAGCATAGCCGGCCGGGTCCCAAGGGCGGGCTGGGCGTGAACCGCGGTCTCGCGTTTAGCGGGGGCAAGTTGTTCCGCGGCACCGGGGACGCGCACGTCTTTGCGCTGGACGCCTCGAACGGCCAGCCCGGGTGGGACGTCTCCATTGGCGACTCGGACAAAGGCGAGTCCACGCCTATGGCGCCTCTCGCCTGGAACGGGATGGTGTTCGCGGGCAACGCCGGGGGTGACGACTTTGGAGTCACCGGCCGGATCTATGCTCTCAGCGCCGCCGATGGCCATCAACTCTGGCGCTTCGATATCGTTCCCGATTCCGGGCCGGCGCGTGCGACTTGGAAAAACGTCACTGCTCAGAACCCTCCCACCGGCGGCGCGACGTGGACCACTTACAGCCTCGACACGGAATCCGGCGTGCTGTGGGTTTGCACCGGAAACGTTGCTCCCGATTTCCTGCTGGCGCTGCACCCCGGCGACAACCTCTACACCACCTCAGTATTGGCTCTCGACGCCAAGACCGGCAAGCTGCTGGGCTATGTGCAGCCGGTCAAAAAGGATATTCACGATTGGGACATGACGGCTCCGCCCGCTCTCATCCGCACGCGCGCCGGACGTCTGCTCGCCGCCGCAGCTGGCAAGGACGGGTTGCTCTATGGTATCGATCGTTCGAGCGCCACTTCGTCCGGCAAGACCTCGAGCGCGCCGTTCAAAATCCTCTACGCCACTCCCGTCACGACACGCACGAACGTGAAGATTCCCCTGAACGCTGAAAGCGAGACGTACTTCTGTCCGGGCACACGAGGTGGCACCGAGTGGAATGGGCCCGGTTTTAACGCGTCTCTCAACTTGCTCTTCGTCAACGCGATCGACTGGTGCTCTGCCGTGAAGGTGGCCACTGTCGCGACTGCGATCGGCAAGCCGGGCGCCGCATGGTCCGGTTCCGGCGATCCCGAAAACGCCTTCGGGCGTATCGACCCAACCGAAAAGTGGGGTGGCTGGCTCACCGCCGTTGATGCCGACAGCGGACGTGTACGCTGGAAGTACAAGTCGTCGACACCCATGGTGGCTGGGGTTACACCCACCGCGGGTGGTCTCGTTTTCACCGGCGACTTGAACGGCGATCTACTGGCGCTGGACGCTGAAAACGGGAGCGTACTATGGCGCGATTCCACGGGTGGCGCCATCGGCGGCGGCGTAATCTCCTACCAGGCTGGCGGGCAGCAGCGCATCGCCGTCGCGGCGGGTATGACCGGGCGCATCTGGCCTGTGAAGCCAGCCACCGCGCTGGTTGTGACCTATGGGCTTCCGTGAGCCATCCTCCCCTATCTGCTATATACTTGCGCAGACAAGGAGAAGCTCATGCGAAAAACGATTCTCGGTGCATTCGCGATGGTGGGTATGTTTGCGGCCGATACCAGCCGTACGTCGCCCGCCATCTACATTACCGGCGACGACATTCAGGCCACGCTCAAGAAGGCGCCCGCCGATAGCGTTACCGACCAAGCCATCCGCACCATCACGGTAGGGAATCTTAATGTTGGCCTGGGTGTCGTTCACCGCTCGGCAAAAGCCGCGCAAACTTCGATCATGCATGACGAGCTCACTGAGATCTACCACGTTCTCTCCGGATCGGGAACGCTGGTGACCGGCGGCTCTCTCGTTAAGCCGGAACGCTTCCCCGCCGATAGCGCGACGGTAAAGGACCTGGCCGGGCCGAGCTGGCGCGGCACGGTGCTGGAAAACGGCGTCAGCCGCAAGGTGAAAGCCGGCGATGTCGTCATCATCCCCGCCGGGAGCGGCCATTGGTTCAGCCAGATTGACGGCGCTATCGACTACGAAGTGATGCGGGTGGATCCCGGCAAGCTCCTGTCGCTCAAGTGACTGTGCGAATCCTCAACAGCCTGTTTTTCGCCCTATCCGTCTGGACGCCGTTCGCAAGCGCCCAAACTCTCGCGATCACTCACGTAACGCTCATCGACATAACCAATGGCCGGGCTCAGCCCGACACTACTGTAACAATCGATAGTAATCGCATCGCCGGCATCGCTCACTCAACTACACCGAAAGCGGGACAGGTCGTTGACGGCAGCGGCCAGTTTCTGATTCCGGGCCTTTGGGACATGCACACGCATGTTTATTTCGATAAGACCGCCGCCGATGGCACCGACCTGATGCTTCCACTCTTCCTTGCCAACGGCGTCACGGGGATCCGCGATATGGGCAGCGCGCTTGACCCGGTGCTGCATGCTCGCGAAGAAATCGCGGCGCACCGGCTCTTCGGCCCGCGCATGATTGTCTCCGGCCCTATGCTCGACGGCGTCAAATCCCAATACCAGGCCAGCATCCCCATCACAACGCCAGAGGACGGACGCAAGGCTGTGGCCATGCTCAAAAGCCGGGGCGTCGACTTTATCAAAATCCAGTCCGGTGTCCCGCGCGAAGCCTACTTTGCGATCGCCGCGGAGTCGAAAAAAAGGGGGATCGAATTCGAGGGCCACGTTCCCGACGCGATACGCGCAGCCGAAGCCGTGGCCGCGGGCCAGCGGACCTTCGAGCATCTGATCGGAGTCTTCGAAGCGAGCTCGCCAGATGAGGACAAATATCTTAGCGGCACGAAAACTCCCGGCGCTTTCCTCGCGACGTGGGACGCGAAACGCGAGGCCCGCATCATTCAGCTTCTCGCCCAGAACCACGTTTGGCAGTGCCCCACGCTCTTTTGGGAGCGCGGCCAGTGGCTGGTCGACGCCATCGACTACTCCAAGGATCCAGACCTGCCGTGGGCGGCTCGCAGCTGGGTGACCAAGCTGTGGCCCGAGTTGCGGAAGTCGATCCTCAAATCGCTCGATACAGACCCGCTTCCCGTTCGCCAAAAGTTCGTCGAGCACGAGCTGGACATAGTTCGCAAAATGAACGCCGCGCACGTACCGTTCCTGGCCGGAACCGACACCGCCGCGGGAGTCGACGTCATTCCGGGCTTCAGCCTGCATCTGGAACTGCAGCGCTTTGTGGCGGCAGGCTTCACGCCGCTCGAAGCCTTACAGACCGCCACTCTGAATCCGGCCAAGTTCTACAACAAACTTGCCGAATACGGCCCGCTTCAGAAAGGAAGGATCGCCGATCTCGTCCTCTTGAAAGCCAACCCCATCGACGACATCGGCAACACACGCAGGATCAGCGGAGTGATCGCCGATGGGCGCTACATCTCGCAACAAGACCTGGACCGACTGCGGGTCAGGCTCAAACAGCTGGCGGCAGGGAAATAGATAGGCGCGAGTACAGACGATTCGTCCCCAATGCAGCTTCGCGATGCTAGTTCTGGCGTTCGTACTTGTAGTCGCCTGACACATGACCTTCCACAATTTCGGTCGCGATGCCTTGGCCGTCGCGGGTGAACTGGTAAACTAGCCCGGTGCCGGAAAAGCTGGTTTCCGATTGCGGAAAGATGGGCTGCTTCGGCCCTCCGTTCACGGCGATGAACAGCGTACCTCCAGAAAAAGTAACTTCCACCGTGCGAAGGCCCCCGATATACTGCCCTTTGTAGACGCCCACATATTTCGCCAGGATCTCGGGAGCGAGTTTTACCCCCGATTTCTCCGCGTCCGAGACCTTGCCCACCCAATGCTGCTGCCCGCTATCTTCATTTTCATTGCAGACGGTTTCGAGCAGCTCCGTATCGACCACCAAATGCGGGTGGAGCGCGACGGTCCACGCCTTAGAGTAAGCCCCAGGATCCTGGAACGTGACTGCTAATTCCAGGTGGCCGAAATCGGTGCGCCGGTAGCGTTCCGTCATGCGCAACGCCTCCGTATGGGGATAGCCGTCATGGATCCATGTCCGGTCGTTAAATCCCGAACTCTCCACCACCAGCGTGTCTCCGTCCCAGTGGCCTACCGAATATCCCATCCAGCTCGGGTTGGGACTGCTTTCCAAGGCGCGGCCGTCCATGAAGATCTGACGGTAAGTAAGATCGTCGTTCAAGATCACGATCATTGCGGGAGTCTGGAGGAACCTTTTCATCCCTCCGGCGGTGCTGTAGCTCGGACCCTGCGGTAAACACCGGTATCGCGGGTTGTCCTTGCCGAAGTTCTCAGAGCGCTGCTGAACCAACGCTTGCGCCCAAGGCTGAACGTCGGCGGGCTTAAGGTCCCCGACATTCCGGACCGCGATATTGCCGACCGCCGTATCGATGGGCATGTTCCACAGACCCGTGAGGTCGGGCTTGCCATCGGCAGTGCGCGGCGCCGGAGCCGTGAAGTCCGGCTTGCCATCGGCGGTACGCGGGATGCCGGGGGTGCGATGTTCCAACCATTGCGCCGCAAGGGGTGTCACGAATCCAGCCAAGACCATCGCGGCGGTGAAGATTTTCATGGGCCCAAACCCTCCTCGCAGCCACTATACACGCAAGGATTGCCGGATGCATTAGGCCAATCAGCATCAGCCAATCCGCATCGCTTCTGTGTCGTCGACTCCGGTCCGGCGTTAGCGGACCTGACTAGTGTCGCCGTCGGCCAGCGCCAGCTCCGTGATGCGCAACCCTGCCTTTGTGATTCGCGACGGGTACAGATCCTTCAGGCGCTCCTCGTGCGGAGGGATCACGCGATGCACATCGCCGCCCACGCTTTTCACCATCTCTTCGGCGGTCATAATGACATTGAACTGGCTGCCCGTGGCTAAACCGATGGGAATGTACTCAGGGTCTTTGGGATCGTGCCCGCGCAAGTTTTCGTAGCCGTAAGCAAGGTCGCCGCAAAACACCCAACTGTTTTGCGAATTCGTCGCGAGATCGTTGCGCACCGTGACGTACATCGATCCCCAGGTGTGCGTATCGAATGCGGCATGCAGATCCACGCCCGGCAGCACGTTTTCGCGATCACCTTCCACCGCCACCAGCCGGCCTTGCCGCGCCAGATCCACCGCGCGCATAATGTCGGCTGGATCGATGCCCAGCATCAGCCAGCGGAACCTGCGGTGGAGTGACATGCTCCACACCCATTTTGAAAGCTCGCGCTCTTGCAGATAGAACGTAGCCTTCGGGAAGTCCTCGATGTTGCCCATGTGATCGAAATGGCAATGCGTGATGAAAATGTTTGAAACATCCTGGGGCTTAATCCCGATCTCACCCAGCACCTCGAGCGGCGGATGCCAGCCCCGCACGCCATACGTATTCGCCAGCATCTCGCCGTGCGCCTTGTGGTTGTAGCCGACATCCACCATCGCGAGCTGACCCTGTCCCTTGATCACGATGTAGCAATAAGGCAGTTTGCGCGTGCCTTGATTGTGCATGCCGTAAATCAGGCCGCTCTGCGGATAGTTAGGAACCGCGGCGTATTCCATCACCCACAATGAGTACGCAGGTGTCATGCTCGCACTCCGCAACAAGCTCGCTGGTAGGACACCTTCTCGAACCCGGGAAGCGAGTCGGCGGCGCGTTCGAGTTCCGAGTAGCCCGCGCGCAACGGAATCAGGACACCATCAATCCCCACACGGCCCTCCGCTGCTTTGAGAGCAACTCCGATCTCCAAGGCGGCACTCGTGAGGTGTTCATAGTGGCGCTTTGCACGGTGCGTCGGCCGTGACCGCCTCAAGGCATCCTGGGCCTCGCGAAAAAGCCTGCCGGCCATCTCAAGCATGGGATGATCCGGACCCGCCTCTTTCGATCCTGCCGCCGCCAGCACCAGTAATCCCGCAAGCTGCGATGCCACCTGTTTCAGGTCTTCAAAGCACTTCTGGTTTTCGAGAATGTAAGCTGCGGTTGCGTCGTCGATCATTCGCTTTCCACTTTGAGCACACCAGACTATCGCATTACGAACGGATTTGGCGCGTTGCCCGCAATGTCGATCCAAACGCTCTTGGTTTGCAGATAGTCGCGAATCGCGTCGATCCCGCTCTCGCGCCCGATGCCGGATCGCTTGTAGCCGCCGAATGGCGACATGTAGCTCACGGCGCGATACGTGTTCACCCACACGGTGCCGGCCTCCAGGCGTTCGGACATCGTCAGCGCGCGGCGGATGCTCTGCGTCCAGACGCCCGCGGCAAGCCCATACACCGTGTTGTTGGCGATGCGGATGGCTTCCTCCTCGTCCTCGAAAGGAATCACCGACAGCACCGGACCGAAGACCTCTTCGTTGGCGATGCGCATCTGCGGATTCACACCGGTGAAGATGGTCGGCTCAACAAACCAACCCGACCCGCATTCCTCGCGTTGGGCCGGAGCGCCGCCCAGACGGCAAACCGCGCCCTCTTCCTTTGCAATGCGGATATAATCGAGAATCTTTTCGTACTGCGGGCGCGTGGTGACGGGGCCGACTTGCGTGGAAGCGTCCAGCGGGTCGCCCATGCGCGCGGTCTTCGCGAGATCCAGCAGCCGTTCCACAAATTCGGCATGAATGGGCCGATGAATGAGCGCGCGCGAGCCGGCGATGCAAGTCTGGCCGGTGGCGGCGAAGATTCCCGAGACCACGCCCTTCACGGCCTGGTCGAGATCGGCGTCGTCAAAAACAATATTGGCGGATTTGCCGCCCAGTTCCAGCGTGACGTGCTTGATGCCGCGCGCCGCCAGTCCATAAACATGCTCGCCGGTTTTATCGCCGCCGGTGAACGCCACCTTAGCCACGTCCTGATGCGTGATCAAAGGCTCGCCCACTTCGTTGCCGAAGCCGGTGACGATGTTGACCACGCCCGGCGGAAAGCCCGCTTTCTCGAACAGCTCGCCGAACGCGAACGCGGAGACCGAAGAGAATTCCGAGGGCTTCCACACCACGGTGTTGCCCGCGGCCAACGCCGGCGCCAGCTTCCAGGCGGCCAGCAGCAGCGGTGAGTTCCACGGAGTGATCGCAGCGACAACGCCCAGTGGTTCTTCGCGTGTGAAGTTGAACACGCCCGGCTTGTCGATCGGAATCACGCGGCCTTCGATCTTATCCGCCAAGCCGCCGTAATAGTAAAACCATTGCGGAATGTAGTTGAGCTGGCCGCGCATCTCGGCGATCAGCTTGCCATTGTCGGTGGATTCGATCTCGCCCAGCCGCGCAGCTTCCGCCGCTACCAGATCGCCAAACTTGTGCAGCAGCGCGCCACGCGCGGTTGCCGTCAGCCTGCGCCATTCTCCATGAAACGCGCATTTCGCGGCCGCGATGGCTTGATCCACATCGGCCTTCGAGCCGCGCGGAACCAAGGCCCACGGCTTGGCGGTAAATGGATTCACCGATTCGAACCATTCACCCGAGGCGGGATCCACCCACTTCCCGCCAATCAACATCTGATGCTTCGTCACGCTGCCAGACCTCCTAAGGCGCCAACATCTTCTTGTAGTTCCAATGTATCGACCATCTCTTCGATGGCCCCCGCGCGCTCCGCGCACGCCGAGCGGAATCGCGCGCGGATCTGTTGCGGCGTGGCCGGGATCACGTCGTCCATCCGGCTCCGGGCGATTCCCTTGCGAGATTTCACTATCACTTCCGCGCCCTGCGCGCCCGGATAGGCACGGGTGAACGCTGGATCGATCTCCAGGCTGGTAATGCTCACCAGCCGGTTAACCTCGGGATCGTCAAGCAAATGGTAATTCGTTTCTTCTATCGCACCGCGCCCGAGCGTCGCAGCCACGCAATACTGGATGCTCATCTTAGCTTGCAGGATGCGCCCAAATGTACCCGCGAAATCACAACCCGGATAGCCCACCGCGGCAGCGGACGCCTTCACCACAATCGACTCGATCTCGCTGCTCTGGAGCGGATAGCCATCCAGCATCGTCACAGCCAGCGCGGCTTGACATGCCGACTGCGCATAATTACACGCCGGCGCGGGCTTGTAATACACCGAAAGAATTTCGAACGGCTGACCGGAAAACGGCGCCACTCGCGCGATGCAATCACTCTTATTCAATCCTGCAAAAAGCCCCGCCCGCCCGTCCAGCGCGCCCTCCGAAGCACGCGCCCCGAGCGATGCCAATTCCACCGCCGTTACCGCATTGCGCGCGGCGAATCCCGGATGGAAGAACATTTCCTCGCCACCGCAATACGGCCACTCGTTCAGGCCGCCCGTAGCGTTGGCCGCAAAACCGAGCGCACTGACCGTCACGTCTTCCTCCAGCGCGAGCAATCGGCTTCCCGCGATGGCACCCGCCAATGGACCGGTGATGCCGGTGGGGCGAAAGCGGCGGACCATCCCCTGATCCATGATGGCCCGCCCGACCGCCGCGCCGATCTCATAGCCGCACACCGCGCCCAGGATGAAATCGCGGCCGCTGGCCTTTTGCCGCTGCGCGAGCGCCAGCAGCGTGGGAAAAATCACGACGCCCAGATGACTCACCGCGCCCGCGTGCATGTCCTCACGCACCAGCCCGTGCCCCAGAGTAGCGTTGGCGAATGCGGCTTCCGCCGGCGAGGTTCGTACCGGCGTTCCAATCACGCTGGCTTTGCCGCTCGCCTGGCTCGCCATGCGAATGGCCTGGCATCCCCACGGCAGATCACGCGCTTCGAAGGCACACGAAAGAAAATCCAGCAGCCCGATCTTGACCTTGGCCACCACCTCCGGCGGGAGCTCATCGATTGTCAAGCCGCGAGCGGCGCGCACCATCCGGCGCGAAAGACTCATCTCCGGCATCATTTCCAGCTGGTGTCGGAGTCGTTGGCAACGTTGACCATCACCGCCTGCACCTGTTGGATCTGCTTGCCCGCAATCTTGAACATTTCAGAAATAAGAATTCCGCCCATCTGGCCATTCATGTTGGCGTGCATCAGCACCAGCCCGACTACCACGCCGTGCTGCTCATCCACTACTGGAAAACGCCGGTGATCGATTACCAGGCCCTTGAAAATGCCTTTATCCAATTGCTCGGCGCCGCTCATCGCGGGCATTCCCAACACGGGAACGTTGGTGGTTTGCACGCCGTTTTCGAACCGGTTCATCTTGGGCGCCAGCGGCGCGGACCGGTAGTCCTTGGTTCCTTCACTCTGAACGGCGGTGAAATAAGCGCTGGCGGTCTCGATCAATTGGGAGCGCGCGGACTGTTCGGATTCCGGCAATGGTTCGCTATACAGCGCGGGCGCGGTGGTCATCTTGTCCGGCGCGAAGAACCCGGCTTGGCCCTTGCGACAGACCAGTGTTTCCGCTTCAGCGATCTTCCTGGCTTTGATTTTCAGTCGAACGAAAAATGTGTCGAGCTCCCCGTTCTCCGCCACCACCGCTTGAGCCGCCGCGTCGCCGGCTCTAGTATCCAAAGCGTAAAGCCGATACGTGCTCGCGCCCGCTGTCTTCCAAAAACCTTCCCCTAACTTCAGCGCCTGGCCGTTTTCGGTGAACTTCACGGACACAGCTACAGCCAATTTAGACGGATCGTGCTTGGCCATCGCATCGAGATAGGAATCGACAAGGCCTTGCAGGCAGGCGCGGTCGCAGTCCGCGGCCGGCAATGCAGCGGCGGTAATAGCAGCGATCAGAAAAATCCGGCGGATCATCTCACCCTCCTGTCTACGATACCCGATTACGATAAACTCCAGTGGTGAGCGACATCGACGTCAGCCCGCCCCAGGCCATCCGCGCATCGACGCCTCCGGCCAGATCGTGGACCATGTGGGTCCCCTCAGTGGCGATGATGCTCTCGAGCTTATTGTCTTACGTCGACCGTCAGGTGCTGGCGGTGCTATCGCCGATGATTCTGCGCGACACCGGCCTCAGCGCGGAAGCCTACGCCGACGCGCTGGCCGCGTTCTCCATTTTCTATATGATCGGGAACCCGATGTTTGGCTCGTTTCTCGACTTCGTGGGTTTGCGCAAGGGCATGTTCGCGGCGGTTTCGTTGCGTGCCGCCGCCAGTACCGCACACGCCTGGATGTCGGGCTTCTGGGGCTTCGCCGTAGCACGCAGCGTGCTTGGTTTCGGCGAAGGCTCGGCCTTCCCCGCAGCTCTCAAAGCGGCAGCCGAATCGTTACCGCCGAATCGCCAATCGCGCGGAACCGCGATCGGATATAGCGGCGCGTCGCTCGGGGCCATCGTGACGCCGCTGATTGTGACGCCGATCGCGCTGCACTTCGGCTGGCGATCCGCATTCCTCGTGACCGGAGCGCTGGGCGTGTGCTGGCTCGCGTTGTGGACCATCATCGGACGCCCGCCCTATCTGGCCGAGCATCGGCGATCGTCACTGCAGATCGCGTGGCCCAATTTCCTGGAACGGCGTCTGTGGATCGTGGTGTCCAGCTTCGGGCTGGGAGCTGTAGCGCTGGGACTGGTTTCGTACCTGAGCCCGCTCTACTTGAGCCGCGCATTCGGCCTCTCGCAATCGCAGCTCGGCAAAATACTTTGGATTCCGCTGGTCGGCTGGGAAGCCGGCTATTTTTTCTGGGGCTGGATCGCAGACCTGTTCGTGACGCCGGGCCACCGGCCCACGCGCCTGTTCTTGCTGCTCGCCCTGCTCGCGCTGCCGACCGCGCTGGTAACTAGCATCGGCTCGTGGCCCATCGTCCTCGCTCTTTTCTTCTGGGCGACATTCATCGCAGATGGCTTCGTCGTGCTCTCCCTGCGCGTTGGTTCGCATTTGTACCCGCGCGATCAAACCGCCATGGTGGGAGGCATCGGGTCCGGATCGTGGTCGGCAGTTCTGGCTATCATTCTGCCGATCTGGGGCCGTTGGTTCGACCTGAAATGGTATTGAGCAGTGTTCGTTTCAGCGAGCCTGTTCCCGATTCTAGGCACGGCCATCTGGTTTTGGTTGAGCCGTCCCGACAAGCTGTGGCGCGAAGCTGCTCTGCGAACCGATTAAAATCAGACTGGCTTGCTCGTGGCGTCGAACAGAATCTCGAACAGGCATGCGAAATCAGCTTGGCTTTTGCCCGCCTGGATCGCTCGCTCCATGAGGTTAACGTACGCATCGGGAATAGTGTGGTCCGAACCTCGATCTTGGCACCAGCTCACAAGCTGCTTGGTGACCACAGAATACGCTTCGAGCGAGGCTTGATCGCCGCTGTAATTTTTTGACGAAACTCTCCGGGACATGTCGGTGAAGATTGATTCCATGGCTGGCATCATCCCCTTGATCGTCTCCAGAAATCCTCCAGCGGGCAGATTTTCACTTTCCCAAACAACCTGCCCCTGGAGAAAGCCCAACATCGCACTTACGCCGAAGGTGAGGACAGCAACATCGAATGCCGAGGCATGACCGATTTCATGCCCAACGAACACCGCCGACGATTTCAATCGGCCATTGCAGGAGTTGGTTACCACCTATTGCTGGGGCGAATGCTGGGGACGTCCAGGCCTGGACCGCAAGACGCGCAGCATGCTGAACCTGGCTATGATTTCGGCGTTGAACCGGCCGCACGAAATCAAAGCGCACGTGAAGGGCGCCATCAACAACGGACTGACGAAGAACGACATCCAGGAAGTGTTTCTGCAAGTAGCGATCTACGTCGGTGTACCGGCGGCGGTGGATAGCTTCCGCCTGGCGCGAGAAGTGTTCCAGGAGATGGGAATTTAAGCCGGTGCGGCCCGCCGCATGAACGACAAGGTGACGGTTATCGGCGCCGGACGCATGGGATCCGCTCTTGCGACGGCGCTGTTTCATAAGGGATTTGCCACGACGGTGTGGAACCGGACCGGCGCGAAAGCGGAGGTCTTGTCAAGGCTCGGTCTCAGCGTAGCTCGGAGCGTCGAGGAATCGGTTCGAGAAGCGCATATCGTTGTTGTTAGCCTCAGCGATTACAGTTCCACGCGAGAACTGTTGCGACAACCTGACATTGAAACCGCCCTGCGCGGCAAAATCGTCGTGCAACTGAGCAGCGGCACGCCCAAAGAAGCCAGGGAACTCGACTCCTGGGCCCGCCAAT
>Ga0206991_10308_pt1 | contig 14064 bp, 10 predicted proteins | sample Alteio_BWMinCont_9_FD_153286 | JGI IMG/M metagenome (GOLD analysis project Ga0206991, IMG submission 153286) | Enriched cells from forest soil in Barre Woods Harvard Forest LTER site, Petersham, Massachusetts, United States -... | ecosystem: Environmental > Terrestrial > Soil > Temperate forest >...
TCGACGGATTATGAGTTGGGAAGGGCGTCCGTGAATTGCCTACCACGCGGCGTTCCCGGGATGTTTCTCATCGATCCATATCCATTCCAATTGATTCAAACGCCGGGATTATTCGCTCAACTCGATGAACTGAATAACAATTGGCGCGTGGTTCACACGGATGGACGACCGCACAACCCGGAGCCGGATCCATCATTTAACGGCGACGAGGTTGGCCATTGGGACGGAGATACTCTAGTCATCGATGTGATTGGAATCGATGAGAGAACCTGGAACAACTTTACCGGATGGTTCCACAGCGATCAGGAACATGTCGTCGAGCGAATTAGCCGTCCCTCGATGAACTATCTGGTCTATCAAGTGACGATCGAGGATCCCAAAGTTTTATCGAAGCCATGGACGTCCGCGCCTCGCGTTTGGACGCTTGGCCACGAAGATTTGCTGGAATACTTCTGCACGAATAATCAGGACGTAGACCAATACAAATCGTTGAAAACAAAAGAATCGAGCGGCAATAAGTAGACGGGAGAATATCCATGACTAGAAATTGTGGTCGATTTTTGGCGGTGTGTTTCGGTTTGCTGTTACTCGCGCTTCCCACCCTCGCCCATCACTCTGCCACGGCGGAGTTTGACACCTCGAAGACTTTTACCGTGAAAGGAACGATTACAAAACTCGAGTGGATCAATCCGCATGTTTATATGTACGCGGACATTGCGGAGGAGGGCGGCAAGGTGACCCCGTACTCGTTCGAGACGGGACCTCCGGGCAACTTGCGGAGGGCCGGGGTGCTTCGGACCATGTTTAATGTGGGCGACGTGGTCACCATTGATGCCTCCGTGGCCAAGGATGGCACCAAACACCTTGGGCTATTGAAGGCTGTGCACTTCGCGGACGGCCATACGATTGTATTTGGCAGCGCCGCCGACAGCGAAGGGAAGAGCTACTAATTCCTCGAACGCGGGTGTGCCCAACGAAAAAATTGGAATACCGTTGAATTGCACGAAAGGGTTGGGCTTTTTTGAACTTAGGGGGCGAAATGAAATTCGGTTTCGTTGGCTGTTCCAAAATCGCAGGACTCGCTTTTATTGCTGTGTGCTTAATTCCAGCGTCAGGCGCCGCGCAGGCCGCGCCTGCTTCCAGCCAAGGCAAAAAAGTCCCCACAGGGTATGGGCTCGATAAGGATCAACCTTTTGCCGGGGCCGACCCGAACGGAACTGGGCTTCCCTGGCGAGAACCTCCACCGGAGGCGGTCGAGGCTGCAAGAAAAGGTCCAACTCCGCATTTGGTTGATGGGCATCCCGACCTAACCGGGTTCTGGGCGCCGGCGGGTTGGGGTTACGCAGTGAGCGCGGGATCGGACAGCGCTGATGGAAAGACGCACTACACGCAACGCAGGCAAGAGGGGCCCGTTCAGCCGCCTGATAAAGTTGCGGAGCTGAAGCACAGGTTGGAAGGTGCCAATCTGCCTCCCTACAAGCCCGAAGTCATCGAGAAAGTAAAATATTTGGGCTCGCACCAAAGTCATGAAGACCCTGCTTTCAAGTGCGCGCCGAAAGGATTTCCGCGCGTCGGTCCGCCAACGGAAATCGTGCAGGTTCCCAATGAGATTGTCTTCCTTTACGACACGGTCAACTCTTCCGAGCAAAATGCGTTTCGCGTGATCTCAACCGACGGGCGGGAGCACGACCCAACGCTCAACCCTTCATTTTACGGGGATTCGATTGGGCACTGGGAAGGGAATACGATGGTCATCGACGTCACGAATCTTGTGGATGAAACATGGCTTAGCCAGAACGGCACGATTCATAGCGACGCCATGCACGTGGTTGAAAAGCTGACGCGCGAAGGTTTGATGATTGACTGGCAAATCTCGATTGAGGACCCAAAGATGTTCACCCGGCCGTGGGTAATCGAGCGGCATCTGATTCACGGTTTACAGGGCGGACACGCGTTGGAAGAAGCCCCATGCGTGGATCACGATTATGGGCATCTGGTAAACGACGACCGTAACTAGCAAGAGAGAGCTTCGTTCTCCGAGTGTTTATATTAATGCGGGCGAATCCCGGCCACTTTCAACCTGATTCTCCACAAAGTCTTGGGGCTGACAACGTAGAGCGTCTTGCTGTCCTGATCACCGAACGCCAAATTGGAAAAGCGCATACCTTCCGGAGCGGAAATCTTGCCCAGCCGTTTGCCTGCTGGCGATAGGATCCACACGCCACCCATCCCTGCCGAGTAGAGGTTGCCCATAACGTCCACTTTCATGCCGTCGGGGCCGCCGGGTCCCTTTTCGCCTGTGAAATCAGCGAAGAGCCGGCGATTTATGACCGTGCCATCCGGCTGGACATCGTAAGCAAAGATTTGCCTCTGATTCGGGGCCGGCCCTCCATTGTTGACATAGAGAATTTTTTCGTCCGGGGAAAATGCGATTCCATTCGGAGGCAAGTCACCCGGGTCCTTGTCAAGGAGTTGCAGACTGCCATTTCGAATCGAATACACGCCGTGAAAGGGCAGCTCCTTTGCAGGATCATCTTCCCGCTTCGGGAGGCAACCGGCCATGACATCCGTGAAATAGATTGCGCCATCGGATTTGACGACGATGTCATTTGGGCAAGTGAGCCGCTTTCCTTCGAAGTGGTCCGCGAGCGTCGTGCGTTTGCCATCTTTCTCCAGTCGCTCGACGGCCCGGTCGCCGTTGGCGTCCAGCACGATGCGGCCTTCTCGATCCAATGTCAGGCCGTTCGAACCGTAGAGGTGCGCCCCGCTGGCATCCATACTCCCGACGCGCGATGCGTCCGCATAGCCGGAGTGGTCCAAAAATACGGAAAGTTTGCCGGCGGTCGCACAAGGATATTTGAAACAGGCGGGCGTCCATCGGAAAATGCGATTTCCGCCGACATCGCTGAATAGGAGATATCCGGACTGTCCGTGCTGAATCCAAAGCGGTCCCTCGCCGCCTTCAAAAGTGCCTTCATCCTTGAGCAGTTCCAACTTCGCGTCCGCCGGGACAATTTGGTCAAGGCTCGGATCAAGCTTGACGATCGGACCCGGCGCCGGAGATTGCGCTCGCGCAGAGACCCGGGACATCGCTAACACTGAAGATAGAAATAATAGGCAGAGTGAAAGTCTTCTCATGTTTTTAATTGCTTCCTCGGCGGGATGGTATACCAAGGAACTCCCCGGATCAAAAACAAATAAGGCGGCTTCATGGCATCGCCCGGTATTTCAACGCAATAGTTAAGCTTGAATCGGCGGAGAAGGGTAAGTATGATCTGCGAATTGTTCTCTCACTTGAGACCCTGGACATCGTTTCTGTCAGTACTCAACGAATGCACAGATGAAAGGCAACCACCATGAGCGTTCACGTGCTTGATGGTAAGACCGGTCGCGGTAATCCTTGTGCAGTGTCGAGGCGCGAACTTCTTTACGGGATGGCTGCGATCGGTGCTTCCGCCGTTCTGCCCGAATTCAGCTTTGCGGGACAGGCGGGAGCCGCTGCTGGCCCACGCCCTTTTCGCATCGACACTCATCACCATTTTACGGTTCCCAAATTGCTCGCTGAAAGCGCGGCCAAAGGCGTCAGCCAGGCCGGGCTTCAGGATTGGACGCCCCAGAAATCACTCGATCAAATGGATAAAGGCAGTGTAGCCACCTCTATCATCTCCATCAGCGACCCAGGCGTTTGGTTTGGCGATAACACCGCGGCGCGCGCTCTTGCGCGAGAATGCAACGACTACGCCGCGAAATTGATTAAGGATTATCCGGGCCGCTTCGGCCTATTTGCTACTTTGCCGCTTCCGGATGTCGACGGCTCTCTCCTTGAACTCGAATACGCCATGGATACGCTCAAGGCTGACGGCGCGTGCGTGCTTTCCAGCTACGGCGGCAATTACCTGGGCAACCCCAAGTTTGCTCCGTTGATGGACGAGCTGAACCGGCGCAAGGCGGTGGTGTTCTGCCATCCCTATTGCGCTGCGTGCGGCACGCAGACGGTTCTCTCGGATGGACAGAATCGCGGAGTGGAATTTGTTTTTGACACGACGCGAACGATTTTGAGTTTGCTTTCCACCGGCACAGTGGTGCGGTGCCCGGACATTCGCTTTATCTGGTCCCATGGCGGAGGGACAGTGCCGTACATTACCAGCCGGCTCAACGGCGTCGCGCAAAAGCTTCCCAAGGGGCTGATCTACGAATTGCAGAAATTTTATTACGACACCGCGCAGGCTTTTAATCCGTATACCATGCCTTCTTTCAAGAAGCTCGTTCCGGCATCGCACATTGTTTTCGGGACCGATTTCCCGCTCGGTGGCGGCTCGGGATTGGCTGTCAGCCAGGGCTTGATGGACAACGGAGGATTCAGCGAGAGCGAGCTTCGCGGCATCGACCGCGACAACGCGCTGGAATTACTTCCGAGGCTGAAATCATAGGTTTTTCGTTTTCACTTTGTGGGGGCAAACTTCTGAATTCGTTTGCCGTCTTCCACTTCGCCGGTATACACGTTTCCCTTGGAGTCCATTGCGATGGAATCGATCCAATGGAGTTGTCCCGCGTAGCGCCCGTTGCCTCCGAATGAACCCACCAGAGCGCCATCTTCGCGATTGAGGATCCACACCATGTTGTTTGTTCCGTCGGCAACCAGAATGTACTTCTGCTGCCGGTCTGTTGAAAGCGTCAGATTGTAGATCGTCCCGCACGGGGGATCGGTCATGCTCCAGATGCCTCCGCAGTGAGTACCTCGCGACTGCGTCGATGGATGAATCCAGAATTGTTTTACGAATTTGCCCTGCTTGGTGAACACCTGGATTCGGTCGCTGCCGCGCTCGCAAACGTACACGAATCCATCCTTTGAGGGATGAGCGCAGTGAAGCGCGGGCGCGAACATTTTCTGATCCGGAGGAGGGCCCGAAGTGTCGTATGGCGGTGAGGGATCGTTGTCGATTTCGCTGAGTGGCGTGCCTTTGCCTCCCCAGCCGCGCTTGAACGCGCCTGTATCCATGTCGTAGACCAGCACACGTTTGTTCAGGAAGCCGTCGGGAATGTAGAGTTCGCGCGCGTCTTCGTCGAATTCAAAAGCGGCGATTCCGGGCGGGAAAATATCGGTTTGCTGGTTATTTTGTTTTACTTCGGATGCCGGCACCTTGGGTCCGCGATGGCCAAAGTCCCACAGGAATTTGCCGTCTTTTGTGAATTTGATGATGCTGTCGCCCGGCGTCGTCCCGGAGATCCAGACGTTTTCGTCCCGATCTACTCCGATGGTCTGCAAACGCCCCGGCCAGCCGGGAACGTAATCTTTTCCTCCCCAGGCTCTGAGGACGCTGCCATCTGTGTCGAACTCCACGATCTCAGGGCCGACTACGCAGCATTCCGTGCGCGGCGGTGTGGTTGCTGCGCCTAACTCGTCGGGCCTCGCGTCGGAGGCGCGATTGATCACCCAGACATGGTCTTCCTTATCGACATAGATATCGACGATTTGTTGCGTGCTCCATTTGTTTGGCAGGCGCTTGGGCCAAAAGGGGTCAACTTTGTACTGAGGGGCGCTTTGGGCGCGCGCCGCTGGAGCCGCGCCTAGAACTCCTAGGCAGGAAATCGCGAACAGTGCGGCGAAGGTTCCAGTCCACCTTGATCTTTCCAATGTCTATTCCTTTCCTGCTCCGCGTCCTCTGCGCTAAATTCCGAAAAGCGGCACACAGAGGTCACAGAGAATTACGGAGAGCCACAAAGAAACCGGGCCGCTTCAATTTCGATTCTTGAAGGTTGCCTCCGCAGCTACTCGTGGGGATGCGGGCGCGCTTTTCCATCGCCATTTTTCAGGATGAATTTCTGAGCGCGTTTTCCGGTATCTACTTCGCCGGTGTAGATGTTTCCTTTGGAGTCCATGGCGATTGCATCGATCCAATGGAACTGCCCAGCCATGCGGCCGTTGTCGCCGATCGAGCCCGCTAGAGTGCCGTCTTTGCGGTCCTGGATCCAAATTTTGTCGTTCGTGCCGTCTGCAATCAGCACATACTTCTGCTGCGGGTCATGTGAAAAAGTTAGATTGTAAATGGTGCCGCACATGCCAAAAGTTGTGCTGCCGGGGCCGCCGCATTCGGGTCCACGAGCCGGCGTCGAGGGGTGCACGAAGAAGCTGGAAACGAACTTACCTTCCTTAGTGAATACCTGAACTCTGTCATCGCCGCGCTCACAGACATAGACGAGCCCATCATCTGCGATGTGGACGCAGTGAAGCGCGGGCGCAAATTGCTTCTGATCGGGAGGCGGCCCTGATTTCCAGTCATAGGGGGGAGTTGGATCGTTGTCGATCTCGCTCAAGGGGATGCCATGGCCGCCCCAGCCGCGCTTGAATGCGCCGCTGTCCATGTCATACACAAGGACGCGCTTTTGATCCACGATGTATAGTTCGTGCGCGTCTTCATCCAAATCAAAGAAGAAAATTCCTCCTGGAAAAATATCGGTGGCCTGATTGTTCTGTTTCAAAGGTTGTGGTTGTTGTCCAGGCGGAGTCCGTGGTCCGCGATGCCCAAAGTCCCAGAGCAACTTGCCGTCGCCCGTAAATTTCTGGATGCTGTCTCCCCGCGCATTTCCTCCCAGCCAGACGTTACCTTGCCTATCCACAAGGATCGCGTGCTCGGCGCCTGCGCCCGGCCGTTCAATTCCCTCAGCGGGCCAGCCAGGAACGTAGCCCGGACCGCCCCAGCCCTTGATAAGATTTCCCGCAGTGTCAAATTCCAATACCGCCGGAGCGGCTACGCAACAATCTGTGCGCGGCGGAGTCGTTGCCGCCCCGGTTTCATCGGGATTGATATCTCGCGGACGGTTGTAGACCCAGATGTGGTCGTCCTTATCCGTAACCATTACGGGGACTCCCTGCATGAGCCAATGGTTTGGCAAGGGCTTGGGCCAGTAAGGGTCGACCTCATAGACTGGGGGTTTTTGCGCATGAGATACAGGAACAATAGCGAGAAGTAAAAAGCCGGAAAGAATAATCGCTAGTGCATACGTCTCAGTCCAAATCTTCCGAAGCCGCATGATTTGTTCCTCCATCCGGTGTGCGCACGAAACTTGGCAGGCAACTGCGCGGAGTCTAGTGGACTACGCAACAAGATGTCAATGCACTTCACTTTCAATCAGCATTCGCCGCAATCGTTGATTACTATTTGGTGGTAAATTCGGACACGTAAATTGTCAATCGACGGTTAGGAGGAAATGCGGAATTGACAAATCGCGAGAAGCAGTGAGAGGATGACCCGCAACGGTGTCTATATGAAAACAAAAATACTCTTTTTATTTATTGGCGTTGTTGCCGTCATGGTCGTGTCGTTTCCGACGTTCGCTCATCACGGGACGGCCGCGTACGACACGAAGAACATCGTTACGGTGAAAGGCACGATGACGGATTTCCTTTTTGTTAATCCCCACGTTCAACTCCATTTTGACGTGAAGAACGACAAAGGTGAAATCGAAAAGTGGCAGGCCGAATTGACCGCGCCTAATAAATTGGCCAGGGCGGGCTGGGACAAGCACACGCTGAAGCCCGGAGACTCGATCACTGCAAGCGGCTATGTTTCCAAAAACGATTTGCATACGATGTGGATTAACAAGCTCATCGGACCCGATGGAGAAGCACTCCACCTTTTTGAGGAATAATCAATATTGGTCTTTGGAAGCCAGAGTATACAGAACTGCAATCATCAGGGGGGCTCCATGCGCAGTGGCTTGAGCATTTCGAAGCTCGGAATAGTCGCAGCGCTATCCCTCTCTGGCGTTCTCTGGGCGCAAACCCCAGCTCAACAAACGAATAAACCCACTGGAGCGGCCAAGGCTGAATCAGCGCCCGCGCCTGTTCATGACATAACGGGTGTCTGGATGATGCGCAATCCTCCCGGGTCGCAGCGTGGGTTCACTAACTATACTTTTACGAAAGATCCTCCGGAATTAACGCCCTGGGCTCAGGCGAAATACGCGGAAGCCAAAGCCTCGAACGGAGGCGAGTTCACGCTTAAGACAACGAACGACCCCGTGCTGACGAAATGCGATCCACCCGGCGTGCCGCGCGTGTATTTCCATCCTTATCCTTTCGAGTTTGTGCATACCCCGAAATATACGCTCATGCTTTACGAGTACGATCACATGGTGCGACGCATCTATACAGACGGCCGGCCCATCCCGAAAGACCCGGATCTGCTCTGGATGGGGACTTCCGTGGGCCATTGGGATGGGGATACCACGTTTGTCGTGGATACGGTCGGATTCAACGACAAGACCTGGCTCGATCGTCTCGGCCATCCGCACAGTGATCAATTGCACGTCATCGAGCGCTTCCGCCGCGTGAACTTTGATCACCTGGAAATGGACATCAGCATGGAAGACCCGAAAGCGCTGGTGAAACCCTGGACGACTACGTTCTATTACCAGTTGAGGCCGAACTGGGAGTTGGGAGAAATCTCCTGCTCGGGAGATTATCTGGATTTTAGCAATTTTGAGAAATAAGTGAAGGCACGTGTGCTGGTGTTTGGCATTCGGCTCGCAACAAGTGAGCAATTCCCGCGAGAACTAATCCTTTACACGGAATTTTGCTATGTCGCCGAAATTGGTAAAGAGACTTGTATTAAAGATTATCTCCGGTTTTGCGAATTAACAGCGCCTTGGCAGACGAACGGGGGCTAGTTTTATGAACCGAAAAAACAGCAGCAATCCCAAAGAAGTTGTTTCCAATTTAGATTTCGGTCGCCGGGCGCTTATGAAATCCTCGCTGCTGGGCGGGGGCGTTGCGGCTGCCAGCGCTATTTTTGGCGGGTTGATTCCTGCGGTGGCAATGGGAATCGATCCTTCTTCAAAATACGAAGGACCCATCGTGGAAACGGCTGCGGGCAAGGTGCGCGGCGTCATTCAAGGCGGCACGCACGTGTTCAGAGGAATTCCATATGGCGCATCGACTGCAGGGAGCAACCGGTTCATGCCGCCTCGCAAGCCAGAGCCGTGGACCGGCGTGCGCGAAGCCTTCCAGAATGGGCCGACAGCGCCGCAACAAGCGGGCCCGCCCAACGCACTCATTTTGAATCATAAGGAGCCGGCTGTTCAGGGAGAGGATTGCCTTGTCATTAATGTTTTTACTGCGGGCTTGAACGATGGGCGAAAACGGCCCGTCATGGTTTGGCTGCACGGTGGCGGCTTTGCTTCGGGAGCGGGCTCGGCTCATGCATTTGACGGGACAGATCTGGCGCGGTCGGGAGATGTCGTAGTTGTATCCGTAAATCACCGGCTTAACATATTTGGGTACCTTTATCTGGCGGATGTGGGTGGCGACAAATATGCTGATTCCGGAAATGCCGGGCTGCTGGACGTCGTGTCCGTACTCGAGTGGGTGCGGGACAATATCACGCGTTTCGGCGGCAATCCCGGGAATGTGACGCTTTTCGGGCAATCCGGCGGAGGCTTAAAGATCAGCACATTACTGGCGATGCCTCCCGCCAAGGGCCTGTTTCACAAAGCGATTATTGAAAGTGGCTCCCTCTTGAAGGGGATCCATCGCGAAGAAGCCAACAAGACGACAGAGCGAGTCCTCGCGAAACTGGGGCTCCAGGCAAACCAAGTTGACGAATTGCAAAAGCTTCCTGTGGATCGGCTGCTTGCTGCCATCGATAATCGCGGGTCGGCCCCGGGAACGGCGCCTTTCAACATCGCACCAGTGGTGGACGGCCGGGCACTTCCACACGATCAATTCGATCCCACGGCCCCGGAAATTTCCGCTGACGTGCCGTTGATTATTGGGTCAGTCAATACAGAGGGAACATTTTTTACTCCGCCGGACTCTCCGCTCTTTTCTCTCGATGAAGCTGGGATGCGGACGCGCTTGACGCCGAAATTTGGTGAGGCGACCGATAAGTTGATTGATCTCTACCGGAAAGAAATGCCTAATGCGTCTCCCAGCGAAATCTATTTCTTGATCAATGCATTCCCGACGGCGGCGATCACTCAAGCCGAACGCAAAGTCGCGCAGGGCAAAGCGCCGGTTTACATGTATCTCTTCGCGTGGGAGACGCCCGTGGAGGGCGGCAAGCGCCATTCGCCGCATACGGTCGAACTTCCGTTCGTATTCAATAATGTTGTGGAACAGCCTGAAGAGGTTGGCAATGGCCCTGAACTTCAGCCGTTGGCGAATAAAATGAGCGGCGCGTGGAGTGCCTTCGCACATACCGGCAACCCCAGCACGGCGGCTGCGCCCAAGTGGCTTGCCTACACGGCGACCGAGCGAGCCACAATGATTATCAACAATGAGTGGAAGCTGGTGAATGACCCTCGCCATGATGTCAGATTAATCATAAATAATTTGCCAACTCCCAACGCCTCGTAGGTTGGCGAGTGGCGTGGTCTCCAGAACACCCAGGCGATCTGTAATATGTATATTCATTGGCTTGCTCTTGCGATTACCCTGCGGATCCGCATATCCAGTTTTTGCCTTTTGAATACAACTGCTTATCAATAATTGTTCCTCCACCTTAAGTATCGAGTCTTTCCGAGGTGTTGCCAAAGTTTGAAGCCGAACCTTAAGTGGGGCGGAGGTGCTTTGCTTGCACGCATCCAGAAGAGCGGTCATTTCTATTTTCCGTTTCTTAACTTTTTCTACTTTGTCATGAGTTCCACGTTTTTTTTCTCTTGACACAATGAGGGTACTAGGATCAGTCTCCTCCCAACCAGAACTTGGGTGTCCGGCCATAACTGTCACTGAAGATGAAAAACACGATCAAAGCTATTACTCGTGGCTAGGGTTCAGCGAAAGTGTGTGACTAGACTAGTTCTTGTTGCAGTGCAACGGTGATGGTGGGGAATCGTCGGGCGAGTTCGTCAGAGGAGGCCACATGGGATCGTATCGAAAAGCTTTGTGCCTGAGCATTGTTTCAATTGCTGCGCTGATTTTTCTGGCGATTCCTGCGGTCGCTCAAATGCCAACGGCTACTATTCTTGGTGTGGCCAAGGATGCATCCGGCGGAGTGTTGCCGAATGTCACAGTGACGATTACGAATGTGGATACTGCCTTGACACGCACAGTGAAGACCACTGACGACGGCGAATATCGGGTGCCGGAACTGCCCGTGGGTCGCTATGAAGTGAAGGCCGAACATGCCGGATTCAAGACGGTCTCTCGGAAGGGAATTACCCTCGAGGTGACTCAGCAAGCGGTGATCAACCTGGATTTTGAGGTGGGATCCACGGATCAGCAGGTCGTGGTGACCGAAGAAGCGCCCATGATAAATACCCAGGACGCCACCCTCGGGGGCACTGTCAATGAGACGAAGATGACAGAGCTCCCTCTGAATGGCCGCAATTATATTGACCTCGCCCTCCTTCAGCCGGGAGTCGATAAGGACAAAAACCAAAACAACCAGGGGGGCACCTCTTTTAGCGTGAACGGGGCTCCGCCACGGTCCAACAACTTTACGTTGGATGGAGCTGTCCTGCAAAACATGCTGGGTCGGAGTCCTGTGGCGGGCGCCTCCGGCGATGCATTGGGTTTGGATGGCATTAAAGAGTTTACGATCGTGGCCGGCACTTTCCAGGCTGAGTATGGGCTGGCCATGGGCAGCCAGATGGTGGCTGTGAGCAAAGGTGGGACCAATCAATTTCACGGAGACGTGTTTGAGTATTTTCGAAATGACGCCCTCGACGCCAACACGTTCTTTAATAACGAGGCTGGTGCGCCGAGGGCGCCGCTTCGAAAGAACCAATTTGGAGGAGCCTTCGGCGGCCCCATCAAAAAGGACAAGTCGTTCTTCTACGCCGTCTACGAGGGAGTACGGGAAAGCCAGGGAGTCCCCATATCCAACCCCGTGCCAAGCGCGGGATGTCATGGACCGGCAGGCGCTATGGTCTGGAATGGTTTAGGCACACAGCCCGCCAACACTACGCTGTGTCCCGACCTAGGAGCTAACCCAGCCGACCCAGCGCCGGCAAATCCAACGCTGCCTTATACAGTGACGATTAGCCAATACACGGCTCCCTTATTAGCGCTCATACCTCTGCCCGACCAGGGGTCAGTATTCAACGGCGGCAATCCGCCCGTTCAGACCTTTAACGATCACAACTCTCTCGGAGAAAATTACGGGCAGATGCGTTTCGACCAGACAATTTCCGATAAGGACTCCTTCTTCTCTCGCTATACCATTGACAACGCCATTCAGAATGAAACAGTGGGCGATTTTTCTTATTTCCGCGAGGCGCCGGTTGCGCGAAACCAGTGGATTACGCTGGCTGAAAATCACATTTTCTCGCCAACGGTATTGAATGCCGTGCGATTTTCTTATAGCCGCACCAATGCAAGCATCAATGAGGCTAACGTTGGCCTGCCCGGTGGTACCGGTCCCCAACTTGTGCCCGGCTTTGACACAGGCGTTGTCGACTTGAATGGGCCCGGCGGCGGCAATTATGCCGAGTTCGGTTCCGTGAACGCTGCGCCTTTAACGTACAACCGGCAGAACATCTACACGCTCAGCGACGATGTAAACTGGACCCGTGGCAAGCATGCCTTGAAGTTTGGCGTGTTGCTCAACCGGTTCAATGAAGCCAGTCAGGCAACCAACTCCTTCAATGGGCAGATCATTTATAATACCGTCGCTGATTTCCTGGTGGCCAACCCACTCCAGGTAGAATTTGCGCCCACTTTTGCTACTGAGAATCGAGATTTCATTTTCAACACCTATGGTCTTTACGGCCAGGATGACTGGCGGGTAACGCAACGGCTTACTGTAAATCTGGGCTTGCGCTGGGAATTCATGAACACCCCGCACGAGTTGAATGGCAGACAGTCCAGACAAATCAACGACTTTACCGACGGCTTTACTGCCGGCCCCGTCATCCAGAACAACTCGTTGAAAAACTTCAGCCCGCGCGTCGGGTTTGCCTACGATCTCTTCGGAAATGGAAAGACAGCCATCCGCGGCGGCGCGGGAATTTATTACGACATGGGGAACATCGGAACTGCCCTGGGACAAACCGCGAACGGATCTCTGCCGTATGCAGGATTGGTCGATGTTAACCCGGCGGGGACGTCCCCTAACCCCTGCACACCGCCATTCAATGGCGACATCAACGGTAGCAATTGCATTCCCACGATATCGGATTGGGAGACCGCATTGGGAACTACCGGGTTTCAGCTGCCCATCCCCGACCAAATGCGGAACGCCTACACACCTACCACGCCAGGCGTCTTCACCCCTACGTTTATCGACTACAACTGGAAGAGCCCCTATATGATCCAGTACAACGCCAGCGTTCAGCAGCAGTTGCCCTGGGGCATGGCGCTGGGGGTGGCCTATGTGGGCAACCACGGCGTTCACCTGCCAATGGTTCGCGACGGAAATCCGATTCCCCCTACGTCCTTCGGTACTTGCGGCCCCGCCAGCGTCTGCGTCGACGGTAAAGTGCCCATATGGGATACGAGTTGTACACCGCCGCTACCGTCGAATTGCTCGACCCCTTACACCAACCTGAACTCGCACTTCGGCAGCGACATCAATGTTGCCACGGCCGCAACTTCCCGTTACAACGCCTTGCAAGTGGTACTCCAAAAACGGACCAGCCACGGACTGGAATTCGAAGCGGCCTACACGCGCAGCCGCCTAATGGATGAAACCCAGGGCCAATCCAACGTGCAGGATTGCATTACTTCAGGCGGGCTGCTGGGCACTTATCCGCTGAATACCAGCGTCGACAGGGGTCCGGCCTGCTTCGATATTCTCAACAACTGGGAAATTAACGTGTTGTACCACTTGCCGGAGTTCGTGAAGGCGAACGGGTTTCTCTCCAAGGCAACGAACGGCTGGTTCATGAGCAGCATCATAAGCATCCAGAGCGGCCAACCATTTTCCCCACTTATTGCTACCAATCGGTCGAATTCAGGCGTCTTGCAGGGTGGCCAAGGTGACCGGCCCAACATCAATACAGCGGCCTTGCTGGCCGCTTATCCTTGTACCTCAACGCCCGGGCACCCAGCAACTGGTCCCGATACCAACCCCTGTGCGTACCAACCGATCGTCTACAATCCCAACACGGTCGTTACCGGTG
>Ga0206991_10310_pt1 | contig 14020 bp, 14 predicted proteins | sample Alteio_BWMinCont_9_FD_153286 | JGI IMG/M metagenome (GOLD analysis project Ga0206991, IMG submission 153286) | Enriched cells from forest soil in Barre Woods Harvard Forest LTER site, Petersham, Massachusetts, United States -... | ecosystem: Environmental > Terrestrial > Soil > Temperate forest >...
GCGCGCGGCGAACAAGCTCTTCGGGCGGGATCGAGTGCCGGTCGAAGTGGCCAACCAGGTGAATCTTCAGGCTTGACGCGGAGAGACGGCCATCGTCGATCAGACGGGCTACCGATTCCAGAAGAGGAGTGATGTTACGCCCCGCATACAATTCGCCCACGTGACGGTACAGCCTGCGGGCGCTCGAAACTGACGGCAGTGGGCCGAGCCGGCGCTCGGGATCGAAGCCGTTCCAGATCAAATGAATGCGGGACGCACGCCCCGGACATGTTGTTCTCCACTCCTCCGCCATCGCGTCTGTATTAGCGATGATCATGTCCGCGGCGCGTAGAATAGCGTTTTCAATCCGGCCACTCAGTGCCCGCTGGAATGACGAAAAGCCCCTGAGCCATGGGCTGAACTTCAGAGGGTCACGAAAATCTGCGATCCAGTGGAGACCTGTCACGCGCGACAGACGCCAGGCCGCCAGGTGTGCCCCCAGCGGAGGGAAGGTGGAGAATATCGTTATCGTCGCATCAGGATGGTTCTGCACGAACCGTTCGGCGGCTGCGCTGGCGAGGCGACTCCACTGCAGTCCGGACACGCCGGGCAGGAACAGTTTTCGGATAGCCCTTTCGATTTGCCAGCCAATGCCGCTGCCTGGCCTGGACAGAAAAGGATCCGGCACGCATTCGGCACCGGATCCCGGTCGCGAGGATTGATCGGCCGCCGTGATCACGTGGCACCGATATCCCATCTCCGTGAGATAGCGTGAAAAACGGAAAGGACGTCTGCCCCCCACTGAGTTCTCGGGAGGGAAATGGTAAGCAAAAATGAGAACGATTCGTTCGGGCATGGGCCTTGACCCTTTCAGTCAGGATACTTGAATGATGTGTGCCCGCCGGTGTAACGGGAGATCGTCCGGAACTGATGGGGGAATGAGAGAACGGCAACGTGCGATCGGATGTAGCTCAAACCCATCCTTTCCACTCGTACCAGACCCACTTGGCGGATTCGTCGACGAGATCGTATGCCAGCTGCCAGCGCTCCCACCATTGATTCCACCTCTTGCCTGCATCGGGAATCGGAACCGGCACGAGGTGAAGTCCCAGTTTGTCAGCTACCCGCGCCGCCCGCCCGGAATGGAAATCGCTGGTCAGGAAGCCTTTTTCCCCAGTGGTCGCGTCCAATAGCGGGCGACTATCGATAAAATTCTCTCTTGTGTTAGCAGACTCAGTCTCCATCACTATTGCACTCGCGGGCACACCGTGCCCCAACAAATAATCCCGCATTGCCCATGCCAACGGCGGATGTCCTGGCGATTTGTCCCCGGGACCCCCGCTGACCACAAAGGTCTTAATATTGCCCATGCGCCAGAAACGGACAGCATAATTCACTCGCAAATATGTGGAATAACCGATGAAACCGGGCGACTGCTCGTCGGCCCCCAACACAAGCAAAACCGGGGGAATGCGATCCGTCCAAAACGATTCAAGTCGCGAGATCCACCAGGTTTCCAGCGGGGTGCAGGTAACCACGAGAAAAAGCAGGGAGAACGCGCAGCCCGCCCGGGATAGCCATCTGATAAATAATTTCATCCGGACGTTCCTACCTGGCCCATACAGGAATTTGCGATGCCGCCATCTCTTCACTATGACAGGGACTCTGAGGGTATGTTTGCTGGCCCGGCCAGCCGGCAAGCCCAGAATTTTGTGGACGAACTGTATCCCGTCCTGCCGGGTAACATTGGTTGATGGGAGAGCAAGCGAAGAAAAACCCCGCCGGAGGACGTTGGATCTAAAGCCCGCATATGACTCCCGCTATTATTCGCGTCGTGACTATCCTGGAAGCGGGATCGGTCACTGGTCCGGCAAAATGTGTTCTGGAGTTTGTGAGGGAGGCGCGCTCGACATCAACGGTGCAAATCGAACTTTCCGTAGTGACGTTCGTAAGAGGCCCGGTGGAGAATGAATTCATTCGCCGAGTGCGGGCGGAAGGAATTCCGATTGACCTGATTCACGAACGAAGCCGTTTCGACCGGGGAACCATTGCACGATTGCGCAAGGTCATTCGCGACCGCAACCCCGACGTCCTCTGGACCAATGCAGTGAAGTCCCATTTTCTGGTGCGCGCATCCGGGTTGCACAGGCGAACGCCATGGATCGCCTTTCATCATGGGTACACAACTACAGACTGGACAACCCGGCTTTATAATCAACTGGATCGCTGGTCCCTCCATGATGCGGGGCTGGTGGTTACAGTCTGCGAAGCGTTCGCCCGCAGGATCGAACAACTGGGAATCGACCGCGCCCGCATTCGGGTACAACATATGCCTATCCGTCCTTCGGACCAACAATCGCCTGGTGTCGGCGCCGCAGTTCGACGATGTCTCCAGATCCAGCCCGATGAATTAGTTCTGCTGAACGTGGGCCGTTTTTCAAAAGAAAAAGGACACGCCGAACTCCTGCGGGCGATTGCACAGACTCATCGGAATCATCCCACCCTCCGGCTACGATTGATTCTGGTAGGCGACGGCCCGGACGGAGCGCGGTTGCGTGCCTTGTGCACCACGTTAGAGATCGAGCCGCTCGTTACGTTCGCGGGGTATCAGTCGGATGTCCGGGAATACTTTGCCGCCGCCGATGTTTTCGTGTTGCCTTCGCACTCGGAGGGATCGCCGAATGTACTGCTGGAGGCTATCGACGCAGATGTTCCGATTGTCGCGACCGCCGTCGGGGGTATACCCGAGATGGTGACCAACGAAGTAGATGCCTTGTTAGTGCCAGGCCTGGATGTGGGAGCGCTTTCCGAGGCGATTGGCCGTATTCTGCTGGATGAGTCATTGCGGGTCCAACTCAGGACGACTGCCAGGCTGCGACTGAGTCAGCACACTCCCGAAGCCTTCTTCGGGAACATAGCTGAAGTCCTTCGGGAAGCGAGCGACGCCAGCAAATGACGATCAGATTCATTGCCAAGCGCGCGTTTCAGGGATGCGCTATTGTACTGAGTTTCCTTCCGGCTGCCCTGTCTGCGTTCGGACGCCTTCATGGCGTCTACACCTTTTTTGCACACTCATTTGCGTTGGTTCCCGGAGCGCCAGGGAACTTTCTGAGAGCTGCATATTACAAGCTCACTTTGCGGGCTTCGTCGATCGACGTTATTATCTCGTTCGGTTCATTGTTTTCGCAGACGGAGGTCTCGCTGGGACCCAACGTTTCGATCGGCTGTTACTGCGTGATCGGCAATGCCCGTATCGGCGCGCGTACGCAGATTGCCTCCCACGTGGAGATTCCGAGCGGGGCTCACGAGCACCAGCGCGACACAGATGGAAAACTCAGTGGTCTGGTGGCCGGTGAAGGCGCCGTCATCGGAGCCGACTGCTGGATCGGTGCATCGTCGATCATCCTGGCGGAAGTCGGAGCTGGCAGCACGATCGGCGCGGGCGCGGTGGTGGTAAAGCCTGTACCGGCGGGGTCTATAGCGGTGGGCAACCCTGCGCGGGTTATCAGAACGTCGGAGTCCTCCCCCGCGGGTGGTTCAGTGTGACCGTGGCGAGACGGCCGGTGCCGGTCCTGATTATGGTCAGGGAGCTGGATCAGGGTGGCGTAGAACGCGATGTGGCTAAAATTGCCACGGGGCTCGACCCATCGCGATTCGAGGCTCACGTCGCCACGTTTTATCCGCACGGAATGCGATATGAGGATCTGCGCGCTGCGGGTATTCCGATCCTGCCTCTTCCCCTGACCTCGCTTCTGTCGAAAGGTGCTCTCTCCGCCGCAGCGCGTATGGGCCGCTATATACGCGAACACCGGATCAAAATCGTTCACGCTTACGATGCGAGTGGTGTGTTCGGACTGCCCGTCGGCTGGCTTTCGGGAGTTCCGGTTCTGATCGGAAGCCAGTTGAGCTATCGTGGTCTGCTGGATTCACGATCTCAAAAACTCCTCCGTTTCAGCGAGCGGTTTGCGGACGCCATACTGGTGAACTGTGAAGCGATGCGCCGGCATATGGCCGATGACGAGCACGTGCCGCCGGACAAAATCGAGGTCTGTTATAACGGCGTTGAAACGATGCAGTTTTTCCCAAATCCAGCACCCCGGCCTGAGCAGGTAGGAGCGGCCTCCCTCGTGATCGGCACGGTCTGCGCACTGCGGCCGGAGAAAAACCTTCCTTTGCTGCAGGAGGCATTCGCCCGAGTGCTACCGTCACAGCCGGATATGAAGCTTGTATTTGTCGGGAGCGGCGCGGAACTGGCAGGGCTTCAGGAGAATGCGGCGCACCTCAAAATCGGAAACGCCAGCGTGTTCATCCCGGCGACCCGGAACGTCGCACAATGGTTGAACGCGATTGACATTTTTGTACTTCCCTCCTGGTCGGAAGCATTTTCCAACTCGTTGCTGGAAGCGATGGCCTGCGGATGCGCGGTAATTGGCTCGCGAGTGGGTGGAACACCGGAACTGACGGGTACAGATGGCGAACGTGGTCTGCTGTTTGAAAGCGGAGATGCTGAGGCCCTCGCCACACAGATTGCGAGTCTGGTTGGCAATCCCGACCGCCGACGGGATCTGGGGGAGCGGGCCGCCCGGTTCGCCAAAGAGCATCTGTCGATAGAAATCGCGGCGCGGAGAACCGGGGAGATATACGACAAGTGGCTGGAACAAAAACAGGTGCGGATCCAGGGATGAACTGGGGCAGGCATTCGATGAGTGTCACCTACACATGTTCTTTGTCGAACCAGCCCAGCCCATTTCCCTCGCCATCGTCCTGATAACGCCGCATTCTGAAACCGTTTGAAGTCAACGGGCCAATCGCCTCATCCTGCGGCGCATTCGGATGAAATTCCAGCACGATTCGGTGAACACGCTGCAACGTCTCAGCCGATGCCGACTTCAACACCTCATACTCGGCGCCTTCAATATCAATCTTCAGCAGGTCCACGGTAGCGCCAGCGGGTATCAATTCGCTCAGGGGTGTCATAGCAACGCGGTGGCCGGAAAGCCAGGTGTGTCTGAATTGGCTTCCCACGTCCAGCTGGATTGTCGCTTCCCCGGAACCCGGTCCGAGCGCCATTTCATGTAAGACACATCGCGATTCAAATTGATTGGTTCGAAGCATCGATCTGATTCGCGTGTAGCTGTCGGGCGCAGGCTCCACGGCGATAACCGTGGCGAGCGGCGCGTTCTGAAGGGCACATAGACTAAAACCTCCAATATTCGCGCCACGATCGACGATCAGCCGATCCGAACTCCTGACCGCATAAACTTCGCGATAAAAGATCCGTCAGAACGTGGCCAGATCGCTCTGTTCACGGAATTTGAAGGGACCGGAGGGAGTTTGGATCTCCGTAGGCAGGTCGATCGGAAGTCCTATATCCGCGAGTCAGCTTACGCCATTGGGGAGTATGTCGACGACAGCGCAGGATCTCCGGTATCCGATCAAGATGCCGGATTCCCTTTGTAAGGCGGGCATTCAAGGACACATGCTGGTCTAACATTTTGGAAACCTATTACTTGGTTTTTTAGGGAAGCGCCCGCCGGCGCCGTTCCGCCGTTTCCGTATGAACGTCGAAAAGATGTGCGCCCAGAGTTCGCCAGTCGTAGACGCGTTCAACCAGGTCGTATCCTGCCTCCACAAGGTGAACTCTGAGCGAGGGATCGGATGAGATCCGGTCAATCGCTGCAGCGAACTCTTCTGGAGTATCGGCCAAAAGAAGATGTTGCCCATCGGCAACTTCCAGCCCCTCGGCCCCGAGGCGAGTGGAAATCACGGGAACCCCGGCTGCCATTGCCTCCAGAATCTTGAGACGCGTCCCGCTCCCCACACGCAAAGGAACAACTGCCGCGAGAGCCCGCGAATAATAAGGGCGCACATCGTCGACGGTACCTGTGACGTTTATGGAAGCGGCGTCCAGCGCCCTGACGCGGGGATCAGGATCACGGCCGACAATATTGAGGGCAAACTCCGGGTGACGCTCCGTAAGGACGGGCCAGATCTCGCGAACGAACCATTCCACGCCGTCAACGTTGGCGTGATAGTCCATGGATCCAACGAAAAGAAGTTCCGTCATGGATGCAGTGGATGGCGGCCGATGATTGCCGGACCGATACAGAGCCACGTCCACTCCGTTGGGAATTGTAGAGAGCCTGGCTTCAGGTGCGCGACGCCCAAGTTCCCCGCGTTCACGGTCGCTCGCTACCACGTGGGCGTCGCAGATTGTCAACAATCGTTCCTCCGCGCGTTCTATGAGCCTCGCCGTACGAGCGGCGAAGATTCGTCGACTGAGGCTCGTGGATGTGCCGGCGTAGCGCCGCATGATTTCGGATTCGATGTTGTGCCAATCGGCGATAATCGCGGTCCCTGGGGAACATGCGCGAATCACCGGCACATACCGAATAAGGTGTATGCCCTCTAACTGGACCGTATCGAAATAGCGGGAGGAGAGGATGTTGCGGAGAGACCGCGCGACAGCCAGCGACCAGAAGTTCAGTACAGTTACGGGGTCCGGACCGATGAGGCCTCGCAATAACTTGCCGGGCGAATAACCTTTTTCCCTGACTACGCTTTCGACGGCTTCAAACGTATTTTTCCCGCCGGGTAACGGAACCGCCAATTCCCCCGGTTGCCGCATTCCAAGCCAGCTGACCTGCGCGCCGCTGGCGAGTTGAGTGGCGAGATGATAGTTGCGAAGCCTTGCTCCCGAAGTAAGAGGCCAGCAGTCCTGCGGGCTGAAATAAAGTATTCTCATCCTGCGTCCGCGAGAAAGAATCCGTATTACGCCGGGTCGCGTTTCGTTGCGCTTTCCGATGCCTCGCCGCTGGGAAGCGGGTTCTCATCCGGCTTCTGTCCCCGGATCACGACTCGCGCGGGATTGCCCATGGCAACGCAATAGGCTGGAATGTCGTTTACAACCACACTGTTAACGCCGATGATGGCGCCTTCCCCGACTGTCACGCCTTTCAAAATAAAAGCATTCTGGCCGATCCATGCCCGCTTGCAGATTTTTACCGGCTTGATTTCCTCGGGCCGTGGCGGCAAATCGGCGATTCTCTCGAGAACGTCTTTCGGGTGTGCATCGGTGTCCATGAACCGAACGCCGGATGCGACGTTGACGTCGTCCTCTATGATGATTTCCTTGTTGACTACGAACGAAACATTATGCCCGATATCCACCCGGTCGCCTAATATCAGGACGGGATTGTCGAAGATACGGCCGCTGAAGACATCGACCTTTCCGAAGAAGTTGACGTCATCTCCAATATATATCCTGGCGTGACTGATCACGTAAGGCATCTTTGAGAGAGTGAAACGTTTTCCCATCTTTTCACAGCGCCCGCGAAACAAAGGTTCGCGATAAAAATAAGTCGCCGCCCAACGGAGCGCAGCCATCCCGCTCTGATGCCCGTGGTACAAACCGCCAAGAAGCGGATTGACAGCGCGAGGCAACGGCAGAGTGGAAGAAGTAAGAGTCTTCGCGCAGATTTTAAGAAAGCGGAAGAATGGTGTTTCGCCACGCTTAATCTTGAGAATTAGTGAGTTCCGCACAGGGTTCTGTCCAGTCAGTGATCAGGAGTGCATTGAGCGCGGGCCTCGAGTAGTTCCACAAGGAGCTTCTCAGCGGTCAGGATCCACGCGATGCGCCGGCCACCGAATGCAACGGCGGGAGCCGGGCGTCTTGCGATCAGTCCGCCGCGTGCCCGCGTGCCAGAGAGTTCCCGGTCGAGGTCGCCGATTTCGTAACACACATGGTGCAAACCCCCGCCCGTATCGTTCAGAAATTTGCGCACAGGAGCATCCGGGGCACTGGGTTCCACCAGTTCGATTTGCGTGTCGGACGGCCCGGTGCTCAGGAAGGTAACCTTCACCTTCTGAATGGGATCTTCAAAGACAACACCGTCCCATGTAGCACTAAGTGACTTGAGGAAGCCCTGCACTGCGGAATCGATGTTCCCCACGACGTAGCCGACATGATGCATGCGACGGGCGCGATTCGGGAGTGAAGCTGTCATGCGTTCTGAAGCTTGCCCTCAACGTAGTGTTGAACTTTTCCGAAAGAATCCAGGTCGCCGATAGCTTCGAGGTCCATCTCAATCGCGAACTCTTCTTCCACCACATTCGCAAGCGTGATCGCGGCAACCGAATCCCAGGCAGCGTAACCAGCTTGCGAGACACTGGCTGCATCGGGTTCGGACAACCCCGGAAAAACAATCTGAAAACACTTCACCAATCGCTCTTTGACATCATCCATTCGCCGCTACCCCTGGTCCAGCCCTGCGATCACGAATCCCTTGCGCAACGCTAATCTGCATGATACATGACGGATGGTGGGTTTCATTGCGGGATGCAGAGATCCAGACAGCGGTCTGTCGGGCGAAATACAATGTTAGTTCAGCCAAATGAAGATCTCCGAGGCGCTACAGATTATCACTTCAGCTCCCCCGGAAGCCCCCCCGTTCCGGTTGTGGCTGGCTTGTGGTTTTACCCCGCTGCATCTGCAGACTCTCCTGACCGCGCATGTTCAGGAACTCCGGCCCGACAGAAAGGTGGAAATACAAGCGGGTCTTTTCGGCGACCTGGCCGGGACTCTGCGGCGCGCGGCGACCGAGTCCACTCATGCTGTTGCCGTGCCGATCGAGTGGACGGACCTTGACCCGAGGCTCGGATATCGCAATCTGGGCGGTTGGGGTACCGCCGAGGAGGCCGATATCCCCATTCATGTGCACGCGACCCTCCGCACGCTCGATCGCCTTCTGACGGATATCGCCGAACGCCAACCCGTGATCGTATCGATGCCAACGCTTCCTCTGCCGCCGGCATTTCACACCGCTGCCGTTCAGGTTGCGGAAGCGCAGAGTGCAATTTCGAGGGAAGTCTGCGATTTTCAGAGGCGGATCGCCGCCAATCCTAACATCCGAATGGTCAATTCCCAGCTTCTCGACATCGACTCGCCGACTGGAGCGCGGTTCGACCTCAAGTCCGACTTGTTAACCGGTTTTCCCTACTCGCTGAGCCACACCTCCTGCCTCGCGCGGAAACTTGCCCAGTTGATTGTGCCCGCGACACCGCGGAAAGGACTCATCACGGACCTTGACGATACGCTATGGCGCGGGATTGTCGGAGATGCTGGCGCCGAAGCGGTGTACTGGGACCTGACGAGCCACTCACAACTGCACGGCCTTTACCAGCAGACGCTCCGCGCGCTGGCGGATCAGGGCGTGCTGATCGCCGTTGCCAGCAGGAACGCTCCGGCAGCCGTAGAACAGGCTTTTGCGCGAACGGACATCATACTCACCAAAGACAGGATTTTTCCGATGGAGATCCATTGGAATGCCAAGTCAGGATCCGTGACCCAGGTGCTCAGGAAGTGGAACATCGCCTCCGATTCCGTGGTTTTCATCGACGACAGTCCGATGGAACTCGCCGAGGTCAAACAGGCGCACCCGGACGTGGAATGTATTCTCTTTCCGAAAGACGATTATCGCGGCTTTGAAGCGTTCCTGCGCCGACTGCGCGACCTGTTTGGTAAGCCGCATCTTTCCACGGAAGACGCAAACCGCCGCGAAAGTCTTCGGCAGGCGTCCGGTTTCAATGAAGAATTGGCGTCGGTCGATGCGCCGGATGCATTTCTGCTTTCTCTGCAGGCGTCGGTCGCAGTCCACACAGATGCCGGAAGCGACCCGCGGAGCCTCGAGTTGATCAACAAGACCAATCAATTTAATCTCAATGGCCGCCGCCTCGATGCAGGTGAATGGCAGGCCGCCATGCGGCAACCTGGACATTTTGCCTGGTCGATTTCCTATCGCGACAAATTCGGAGAACTTGGCAAGATCGCGGTGATCCACGGCCACCGGCCGGATGACGGGAAAACCAATAGAGTCGCGCTTGACTCATGGGTGATGAGTTGCCGCGCGTTCGCGAGGCGAATCGAACACCAGTCTGTGAAATTGCTCTTCGACGCAACCGGGGCCGATGAGATCGCACTCCGCTTCCAGCCAACTGCTAAGAACGGGCCGTGCGCGGAATTTGTGGCCGCCTTTGCCGATGCCGAAGCGGACGGTTCCTGGATATTGAAACGGGAAACTTTTGCCGCTCGCTGTCCCGCGCTGTTTCATCTGGTCGAGACGCCGTACGATACCGTGCCCACCACATTCAGCCAACTATAAGCGGGCACCATCGGGACAGGAAGTTACCATTGGAGCTATCTATGCCAGTCACCCGAATTGTGCTCGTCGCCGGAGCGCGCCCGAATTTCATGAAGATCGCCCCGCTGATGCGCGTGCTTTCAGCCGACCCCGCATTCGAGCCGATTCTGGTGCATACAGGCCAGCACTACGATCGGAACATGTCCGGACAGTTTTTCAGCGATCTCCGGATCCCCGAGCCCCGCTATCATCTCGAAGCTGGCGGCGGAAGCCACGCGGTCCAGACAGCGGAAATCATGAAGCGCATCGAGCCGGTGCTTCTAAAAGAGCTGCCGAAAGCAATCCTGGTCGTCGGCGATGTGAACTCAACAGTCGCGGGCGCGCTGGTGGCAACGAAGCTTGGCATCGAAGTCATTCACGCCGAAGCCGGACTGCGCAGCTTCGATCGAATGATGCCGGAGGAAATCAACCGCATCGTCACAGACTCTATTTCTGATCTCTTGCTTGTCACCGAAGAAAGCGGACGCGAAAACCTGCTTCGCGAGGGAGTCAGTGAGAACCGCATCCACGTTGTGGGTAATCTGATGATCGACTCCCTGCGGACTCATCTCGATCAGGCGCTGAAATCTGATCCTGGACAACGATTGGGGGTTCGTGAGAAGAAATTCGGTCTGGTGACTCTTCATCGCCCGGCGAACGTGGACGATCCGAAGCAACTCGTTGAGATTTCCTCCGCTTTGGAAGCCATTAGCCTCGATCTTGATCTTTACTGGCCGGTGCATCCCCGGACGCGAACCCGCCTGATCGAAAACGGCATCACACTGTCGGAACGGATCCATCTCATCGACCCCCTTGGATATCTCGATTTTCTCTGGGCACAGGCGAATGCCTTCGTCATTCTGACAGACTCCGGAGGCGTCCAGGAAGAGAGCACGGTCCTCAGGACTCCCTGTCTCACATTGCGGGATAATACCGAACGCCCGGTGACCATCACTTCCGGCAGCAACCGCCTCGCGGGCACCAGTAAAGATTCGATCCTCGCCGCGTGGAAGGAATTGCTGGCCCATCCTCCAGCGGGTACGATTCCTCCGCTTTGGGATGGCAAGGCTGGTGAACGCTGTCTCGAAGTCTTGCGGAAACACTTCGCCGCACCCCTGTCCGACTAAGCGTTTTAGCGCGTCGGCTTCCAGAATTTATCCGGCGGGACAAAGAGAATGGAGCCCGCGCAGAACGCCGCGGTCATTAGAGTGACAAACGTCCGTGCGGGCGAGGAGATCCGTTTAAACGGGGAACCGCCAGCCACCACCGGATCCAGCGCCGCAACACAATAAAACATTCCCTGAACGGCCAGCGCCAAAAAGGAAAGCGGCCGTGGAAGCCAAAAGCCGGAGACAAAGGCCGCGGCCAGCGCATACGGGAGAAAAAGGCGCCCCAGCTTATGCGAAACGAAATGGATCCAAAGCCGATGGTTCGGAATCAGAAGACGGGGAAACATGCCGATGATCTGATAAACTCCCGCCAGAGTCCGCACCTTGCGGCGGAATTCCGAGTGCAGGGACGCAGGGTCGTCGAACGCTTTCGCGGCGGGCTCCCACACAATCCGGAATCCCTGAAAATACGCGCAAAGCGGCAGATGCACATCGTCCACCAGTGTGCCGGACGGAAGGGGCTTCGCCAGGGCACGCCGTATCGCGTAGATGGCGCCTGTGGCCCCCGGCACGGAATCGATCAGGCTCTGGCGTGCGCGAATCAGCTTTTCGTACTTCCAGTAAGCTCCCACGCTGGCTTCTTCCTGTGATTCACCATCGCGAATCACCAACTCACCGCTGACTGCACCAACTCGCGGGTCGGCGAAATTGGCGATCAGCGCCCGAAGGCTTTCAGGGTGCATTTGCTGCCGCACGTCAACCAGGAAGAGGATCTCCCCGCTGGCGGCGGCGAGACCGGCATTGAGCGCCACGGCCTTGCCCGGTTCGTTGAGTTCGATGACCTGTCGTCCGGTCCCCACGCTTTGCCGCGCAATGTCCGCGCTGCCGTCCGTCGAGCCGCTGATGATGACGATAGTCTCCACCAATTCAGGCGGGTAGTTCAACTTGCTCAGATTACCGAGTTTTTCGGTCAGCCAGCGCTCACCATTGTGAACCGGCAACAGAATGGAAACTGTTCGGGGGATGAATTCGCGCTTTATCGGAGCAGGCGACAGCCTCGACCAGATTTCAAGCAGCAAGGGATAACCCGCGAGGATGTAGGCAATGAAGCCTACGCTGAGTAAGAAGATGGTCACGACTCGAAGTTAAGGGTAACATCGGGCGGAAGCGAATCAGCGCAGTCTGATGAGCTCGGCGCCCTCACTTGCAATCGCGAATTCTTTTCTTTTCAGAAAAGCCGGCGCGGCCGCAAGAATGAGTCTGTAGCGCGCCGGAACAATTCGCTCGTGGCGTCCGGGATGCGCCGCCAGATAGTTCCGGAAGTCCTGATCGCCGCTGATCGAAGCATCCAGGTTCAGCAAAATTCCATCCGGTGCCCGATCGGGAAATGTCACTCCGTGTGGCGCCGCAGGATTCGGAGGCTCCTTGTTGACAAGGAGATTTTGTTCCACCGCCCGCCCGTTTTCGCAAATAATATTGGAAGGAAGACTGAATCCGTTGATCGCGTAAATCTGGTTCATCGTCGCCACATCGGTGAGGAAGGTGGACGACGGATGCGCGGACGCGAAGCCCAGGAGCGCCTTCGAAACCCTGACATCCTGGCCCCATTTTCCGCCTGCGGCAAGACAAGCCAGATGCACAACGACAATTCCAACGATCCCCAGGATCGCGTCACGCCGGGGCCGGGCATGGCCACGCGACCAATGGTCGATGCAGACGGGCAACAGCACGGTAACGCTCAGAACCAGCGGGCCGTAAAAATGGTACATGCGGGCGAACGGGTGGTAGGCCCAGGGAACTTTGCTGCCGTATCCGAGATACAGCCAGGTCAAAAATCCGGAAGTCAGTAATATCCGTTGGTCCAGGAGCAATTTTCGCCAGTACAGCGCCCCGAACACGAACACCAGTAACAAGTCAAACGCCAACACTTTGGAAAAAACCATCGTTTTCAATGGCCACAACAAAAACTGTAAGCCACGCAGGTTGGTTTCGGGATCGTATATTCCGGATGCATTCACGCTCTCTGATGCTGCCAGGTGAAGCCTGAGCAGCGGGTCGCCAAACTGCCTGGCATAATATGCAGCCTGCACTCCGAACGCAATCAGGGTGACGAGGCTGGAGAGCAGCAGCGGACGCAGGAATCTGCCGCGATCGAACGCCAATCCCGTCGCCAGGAATATTGCCGTGTAGAACAATGAAACCTCGTGCGTCAGGATTGCCGCCGCAATACAAACACAACCGGCGGTACGGACAAAGCTACTGCCCTTCAGGATGCAGGCTGAACCCACGATCAATAGCCCGGCAGCCATGTAGACGGCGCCAGGCACCGTCCGGGACGCTACGTCCATCGGAAACGTGATAGCGAGCAAGACAGTGGCGTTCGTCTTCCAATTCAGATGTTGAGGCCATCGAACGTACCAGGCGACAGCTGCTGTTCCGGCCAAAGCGGCAATTAAGGTTGGAAGTGCCGCAGCGATCTCATTTGGCCCGAACCAATGGAACATCGCCCGGATCGCAAGAATTGCCGGAAGTCGGCCTTCCCACCAATTGATAGGTTTCCGGTGGAACAGAAACGCATACCGTGCATAGAAAAGATCGTCTGTGCCCGCATACCCGGTCCAAAAACACCAGGTAATCGCAAACCAGGACGCCAGGGCTGCCAGGAGCGCGAGACAAGCGCGCCAGGCGACACTGGCACGAACGTCGGCCAGCGGCTGAATTGACCTATCGGGCGAATTCGACATGATCTTCCTT
>Ga0206991_10312_pt1 | contig 13995 bp, 14 predicted proteins | sample Alteio_BWMinCont_9_FD_153286 | JGI IMG/M metagenome (GOLD analysis project Ga0206991, IMG submission 153286) | Enriched cells from forest soil in Barre Woods Harvard Forest LTER site, Petersham, Massachusetts, United States -... | ecosystem: Environmental > Terrestrial > Soil > Temperate forest >...
TTCATGAGTTGCCGCCGCCGGATGGCCTGGGGCGGGTTACGCCGCTTTCGGATTGGGGTGCGGTGGGGTTGCTCAAAAGGTAGATCGGCGATCCAACGGTGGCCGATGGCAGCCTCTAGATGTCTTCCTAGGAAAATCAGGAGTTGAAAGGTCAACTCGCTTCCGTGAATCGGGGGGGGCAGTATTGCTTTCAAAAATCGAAAATTGGGTGTACTCGGGATAACTGCTAGTCAGTTTGGCAAACTGCCAAACGGTCGGGCGTTACAGGCGCGAGTAGATCTTGTCTGTTTGGTACTGGGCCATCACTACCAGAAAAAAATAGCGACATTCTTCCAGCGGCAACAGGAAACACGCTGGCAACGACTTAAAGCACAATAATTCCGGGATTCTGCGATTAAATGTGGATTATTCCACAGCAGCATGTTATTCTGCGAGGCATGTCTTTTGATTACATATCACTGATACCGAGGCTCCTGTTATGCGCCTGCGGGCTCCTCTTTTTGAATGGTTGCAGCACAGTCGAGCGTCACGTTTCTCTAGCCGCACCGTTTAAATCCATGGTCGACAAGAATTTCGATATTGATACTATGCCAAGGTATCAAACCGACGTTTGCTTGTATACCGCCGCGATAGAGGGCACGCCGCTTTCTGATAAGAACTGCCCCGATATTGCTAAAACAGTAGCAGCGGCGAATGAAGATCGGGCAAAGTATTTTCGTAACAAAATTGTGGATACATTTATGGGGGATATCGACCATGTCTACGGTGAGTACGTTAATACTCTCTATGGCAACAAGGGATTTGCCGGTATTTCGAGCGATTTCTTAACACTCGGATTGACGGCGGCATCCACAATTTCTCTGGTAACGCGCACGAAAACGATCCTCGCAACACTTGCCACGGGAGTTACGGGTCTGAGCCTATCCGTGGACAAGAACGTCTTTGGGCAACAGACTTTTGCGGCACTCGCCATCGCCATGCAAGCGCGCCGAGATGAGGCCAGAAGTTCGATAATAAAGAATGAACAGATGTCCGTGGCCAGTTACACCCTGCAGGCAGCGAGACGGGACCTTATTTCATACTTCTACTCCGGCACCTTGCCCGGTGCGCTTCAGGAGATACAAGAGGAAGGCGCGGCAAAATCAGCGGCGGTCACGAAGACCGAGACTGCAGCAACCATAACTCCAGCGACAATGACTCCAGCGGTGTCGGCTCCGCGGGCTACTGATGGGCTGCATTAATGACCCGCGGGTGTCACGGTTCCCGCCCATGAATGGTTCGGCGGTCGAGTTCGTTCGCGAGTTAGGGTAAAGTTTGACGTGGCATTCGGATGACTCTGTTGTGACCCAGTTCGATAACCTCATCGACAAATGATTTCGTGCACAGTTTGACGGCTGCGGAATTCGTAATCAGCAACCCTGTGACAGAGACGCCAACAAATATCACTTCATCGAGCAAAGGTCGTAAGAGTTGGGCGGCTTGGCTGGATGAGTTGTTCCCGGTTTGAATCAGGCATTGGCCCCTCCAAAGCGTTTGTGTAACTCACGTTCGGCGATCTTGCGCTCACGAGCGCGCCCATCCGGCAACGCGTCAGCGAGGGCGAGGTATTCATAAAAGACTGGATCGCGTAACGCCGTCACTATGCCTTTTCGGATTTCACCCAAGGTGATCGCACTCAAGTAGAGCATCCGTTCACCAGAGGCATCAAGCCATGCCAACACGCGGGGAGCCGGCTTAATCTCACGACTCCAGAAATGCAATTCGTATCCAGCAGAAAGCCGCTCAAAGGGCGATATCCCGGCCCGCGTCTTTATCCCTCTCAAAATGAAGATCAAGACCAATAAGGGGGGATTCACGGAAAAACTGAACAAGACTTTTCGGTTCGCGTTTCTCACGCAGCGCCTCGACGCCGGCTTTGATCAGTTCATCCACCGAACGAAAATGTCCGCCGCTGATTTCCTCGCGGACCAGCCGTTCGGTTTCGGGGGCAATATCGATGTGCATGACGTGATTCTCCTGCTTTCTTTTAAGGTAAAGGATAAATGGACCGTCTGCCCCCCTGGCCTAAAAATTGTGCATAGAGGCGGACTGAAGTCCGCCACAAGCTTCAGCTCACCCCACATCTCTACTCCAAGTTCCCGCCTTTTTTCATGTTGCATTCTTGCGAAGCGTCCAGAGCCCGGAGCAGTTTGAATATATTTTCAATGCCAAGCGCGATCAAGCAGGGTCAATCGCTCGCATCCGGCTGCCGCTCTCGCTCGCAGCGCGGCTGCATGGCCGAAATCAGATGTGATGAGCAGTCAAGAGACAGATGACATCGTCGCCGCCGGCTGCCGACAATGCGCGGTCGAATGTGACAAGGCACCCGCTGTTTCGGCGTGCCAAACCGAGCAGATAACGATCGGTTACCTGCTTACCTGTGACTGCCGACCGCACTTCGGGCAACACAGCAGGCGATACGGCATCGGGCCACCACTCGTGACCTCGACTGGATACCGTCAGCATGAGCAGACGATCCGCCGTAGCTTCCAGCTGCCAGCCACCACCGGGCAATTGTGAGCAGACCCGAATTACTCCCAACTCCGTTACTGTGCAGGTAGCCCAGCCTTCGATTACGGCGTTTCCCGAAAACCAATTCAGGGCTAAGGAATGGTGCTGATGCTCAGGTATGATCAGCGCGACCAGCACATTCACGTCGAGAAGATTGGCCAAACGGAGTCCTACACCCCGTCACTGTGTTCAAGCCGTTCTACGTTTTCGACCGTGAGAGTCGGGGCACCAGGGCGAGGCCTGAAGACCGGGACCCCATGGTCGAATCGGACATCGGCCTCCGCGATGCGCCGAAGCAGAGCTTCCACGAAATCATCGACTTTCTGGCCCGTTTGGCTGGCCAGATCTTCGAGGCGGTCCTTCAGCATCGCATCCAGAACAATGGTGGCAGTCGGCATAGCCTAAGATCTCTGAATTAATGGTCGCACAGAACTCGTGGAGTTGAGCGGAAGGTCGAAAGGCAAGTGCCTGGCAAAGTCCGCCCATGCGGCACTATACCCGTCCCGGCGGAAGACCAGAAAGCGCTTCCGTAGGGTGAACGTGCTGCGTCTTCCTTCGCCCGTTGTGTTCAGCGGCGCTTTCGCTTTGGCTGGATCCGATAGTTGGGACGCGGCGCTGAAGACGGGGAACGAACTGCACGAGCGGGACCGCTGGTAGTGTTTTGCTCTGCCCATCGCTCGATCTTACGGGTGTTGCTTTGGATTTCTTCGAGGCTCAGCCCGGAATCCAAATCGTGCTGGAGGAAAATATCCGCCAGCTTCCCGGCAGCGTCGGTCAGGGTCTTTTCACGTTCCGGACCAGATGGCAGTTTTGATGCTGCCGACCGACCATGACTGAGTTTTCGAGCGGCACCATTCATGCCCAGATTCTACCGCGTTATAACGCTTCCAAATGCGCAATTGTGCCGGCTCCGAATGGGCTGGGCCGGATAATGCAGCTTTCGGATTGGAGCGTGGTGGGGTTGGTCAAACGTTGAGTCCCCCCACCCCGGCGATACGTCGCTTCGCTAGTCGAGTAACAGGGTCACGCGCCACAGGCCGAAAGAAAAGGTCAGAGGCGGTGCGAAGGACAATGCAATGCGACCCTTAGGAGGTACAAACCGTAAGTAGGGAATACAGTCCATTGCAACGCTACGGCGAGTACGCGGCGACTGTTTCATTCATAAGATCGTGATGGCGAAAAACGAACTCACCGAATTCTTCCCGGACTCCCAGTATCACGGGCTTCTCGCAGACGTCTCGGCGCTACTCGATCAAGCACGGCGCAGTGCGGGCCGGGCCGTCAACGCGGTGATGACCGCCACCTATTGGGAAATCGGACGGCGCATATTCGAGCAGGAGCAGCGAGGATCGGCACGCGCCTCGTATGGTGAGGAACTGATTGACCGGCTGGCAGCCGATCTGAGCGCCAGGTTTGGCCGTGGATTTTCGCGGACAAACGTGTTTCAAATGAGGCAGTTTTTCCTGGCGTATCGGCAGAAAGTCCAGACGCCGTCTGAATTATTCGGCGGCGAGTCAATTGTCCAGACGACGTCTGGACTTTCTGCTACCACCCCTTCATTTCCGTTGTCATGGTCTCACTATGTCCGCCTCCTGAGCGTTGCCGACGCCAACGCGCGAACGTGGCTTCATGGCGAATCTCTTCGCGGCGGATGGTCTGTCAGAGAGTTGGACAGGCAGATTGCAAGCCGGGCTTTTGAACGTTTGCGCGGGAGACCGGCCGCAGCAGTGACTGGCACGGAAGAGAATACGGCCAATCAGGAGATCCGCGATCCGTTCATCCTGGAATTTCTGAACCTGAAGGACGAGTATTCCGAATCAGACCTTGAAGAGGCTCTCATCGCCGATCTCGAACGCTTTCTGCTCGAACTCGGGAACGATTTCACCTTTGTCGCCCGTCAGCGGCGGCTGCGAATCGGAACAGAATGGTATCGGGTAGATCTCCTGCTTTTCCATCGCCGGCTCCGATGCCTCATCGTGGCAGATTTAAAAATCGGCAAATTTACTCATGCCGATGCGGGCCAGATGAATCTCTATCTGAATTACGCCCGTGAGCATTGGACACTGCCAGACGAGAACCCGCCGGTCGGCCTGATTCTCTGTTCAGAAAAAGATGCCGCGGTCGCCCATTACGCCCTGGAGGGTTTGCGAAACACGGTCTTGACGCGGGAATACCAACTCGCGCTGCCAGAAGAAAGCCGCCTTGCCGACCAGATACAAGAGAGCAGACAGCGACTTCTCGAGCGATAGAATCTTCCCATCCGGGCTGAATGAGAATGTCAGACCAAGGTCCTCTACTCCAGGTTCCCGCGCTTCCCCACATTGCAATCCCGGCAAAGGGTCTGGAGATTGTCGATTTTGTCCGAACCCCCGCGACAGAACGGAATCACGTGATCCACGTGCAGTTCACCACCTTTGCGTTTGCACATCCTGCACGTGTATCCATCGCGCCGGAACACGAGGAAACGCTTCCTTTCCGAGAATCTGACGCGCTTTCTCGCGGGCTTGACTTGTGGTTTCTCCGCCTTTTCGTTCTTTGAACCTGTCTGATTCGAGGCCATCTTCGCCGCCGCAATCAGTGCTTTGGTCCATGTTCCGAACCGCTTCGCAATCGATTGCCCGGTGATCGGAAACCCGTATTTCTGAACCTCATGCATGGCAGGACTTCGCCCGAATTTCTTCTGGGTGAGCGTCCACACGTCCACGACGATTTTCAGCAGGTCCTGATCGGTCGTCTTCCTGAGAACACCTGGAACGAGGCCTGCAGCCTTGTGTGCTTCATGCAGGCTCCCGAATCTTGTGGCCACGGTCAGGGCGTTCACGCGACCGTACTTGTTGATCATGTCGCGGGTCAACGTCCGCTTCCCCGTCACCTTCGCGATGCGACGCAACTCCGCTATAAGGCTCTCCCTGTCGTAACTCTCCAGAAAATCAATCTTCAGTTCCATATATCCTGACCTGCCCTTGTGCGAACCAGTGGCCTTCCACGATTCCTGGTCGCAAACTAGCACAGGGGGTCAAGAAAAACGGGCTCCAGCGGAGGGAACTTTTGCGCCGGAGCCCGTGCTAACTATCGTGTTATCAAATCACTACAGAAGCGAAAAATACTTTTTACTTTGTTGTGACTGTGTTTGGCTTCACCACGAAAACGGCACAGGATTGCGTGGAAGTGCCGTTGGGGGTCACGACGACCGCGCATTCCGAACCGGGGTGGTGATCCGCGCCGATCGACACAGTTGCTGTAATGCTGGTCGCAGTGGACGTGATATTGGTGACGGCGATATCCGCATCCGGCAGCGGATCGAGAAGCTGGGACAGGCCCGCTCCCCTGCCTTCCGGAATTACCCAGTTCGGGAAGAAAAGAATTGCAGAGGCGTTCTGCAGATTGCTGCCCGCAATTGTCAGGGTGAAGGGAACTCCTGCTGTTCCCGACGGCGGAGTGAGAGAAGTAATCACGGGCGCGTTGGGCGCGCCGTCGCGGTCAGAGTGATCGTCGTTATCGTCGTCATGCGAATCGCTGCTGCGCACGGCGTCGATGTGCCCGACGACAGCGAGCGAGGTCAGGTCAACGAGAACCAGGCTGCCTGTGCCTTCGCTGGCTGCCACCAGTAATTTGTCATTCGCATCGATCGAGAGACTGCGGACTCCTGCGCCGACTTTGATTGACGTGGGTGGAGCAACGATGGTTCCACTCGCCAGTACAGAAACAGGAACCGTGGTGACGGAGCCACCTGTCTGGTTGGCGAAAAATACAGTGGAGCCTGAGACGGCGAGGTCGCCGGCGCCGCCATCGCGGTCCGGATTTACGTTCACGGCAATGGACGCGCTGGTGGCGGGATTGACGATGAAGACTTCGCCGGTCGCCGAAGTTCCCGGCTCAGTGATGACGAGAAGACCGAGCGAAGAGATGACCTGAATCGCGCCGGGGCGGGCGGTGGCGCCGAGACTGATGGGCGTGAGAGCCGTGTGAGCGGTGAGGTCTATCGGAACGACAGCTCCGGCATCCTGGATGGTGACCCAGGCTCGTCCGGAGGCGTCGATCGCCACGCCGCGCGGCGCGCGCCCACCGACGGTCACGTCGGGAGCGATTTTGGCGCCTGTTCCGATATCAATGAAAGAGACCGAATCGGAATCCTGATTAACCACTACAGCCTGATTGGCTGAGATGGCGACGGCACGGGGGCCGTTGCCAACCGCGGCTTCCAGCTTCACTGTGAATGTTGTCAGATCAATCACTCCGACTTTGCCGCGACTTCGTTCCGTTACGACAGCGGTCTTGCCATCGGCGCTGACTGCCACGGCGACGGGTTCGGCGCCCTGGGGAAGATCGATGACCTGTTTTACTTTTCGCGCAGTAATATCCACGACGCGAACGACGTCGTCATTTTCATCGGCCACCAGCACAAGACTCGTGCCGGGGATGGAGGCGATGGCGGAGATTTCACGGCTGTGTTCCCGGTTTTCGTCGGCGTCGGGAAACGGGTCATGATCTTTATCCGGCAACAACACGATCTCGACGACGTTGCTGGTGGCAGTACCCTGGGTGACTACGACTTCCACGCGGCCCGCGCCGGCGAGCGCGGCGGGCAACTGGATGTTGATCTGCTCAAGGCCGGTGAAGCCAGGCGCGGGGCCGAACCACTGGATGGTGGCGGTGACGCCGCCGAGCATGACGGTCGGGGTCTGGGTTACGTCGAAGCCGGTCACGAACAACGCGAGATATGTGGGGGATCCGCTGGTGGTGGGGCTGAAGGCGACTGTTCCGGATGTGATTGCGTTGACGATGGCGCCGTTGTGCGTGCCAGTCGATTCGAGAGAGAAGATTCCGAGATCGATTGCGTTATCCACGGTGACAGCCGTTGTGAAAGTTCCGGTGGGCGAGGTGAGCACGGCGTTGCCTGCACCGAGTGGCGTGTTGTGCGCGACGATCGCATTAATCTGGCCAGGCGACACGTAGATGAGCAGCGCCGGTGCGCCGCTGATTGTGAGCGTGGCGCCGCCCAATAACGTGGGGAGGGCGGCTCCGCTGACTGCGGACGCGGTGGATGCGGTAAGGCCTGTGCCGAAGACGGCGACAATCATGTCGGGCGAGACCTTGCCCTCGTCGCTGAAGGACGCGGCATTCATGAGGTGCATGGCCTGGCTGTGGACCGGCCGCGGGAGCAGCGCCGAGAAGAGAAGCAGAAAAAGGGTCTGGAGAGTCAGACCGGAACGCAATCTGAACATACGTCAAATACCTCCATCATTCGTTTGAACCCTGGGTTGCTTTGCAACCGACCGGGTACGAGGCGCGGAGAGGCAATTGGGAAGCCAGAACCGCCGCGTTGATTACATGAGGTTTGAGGTTATGTCATTTATGGAAGGTTTAGAGGCGATCTGTACGTTGTTACCGGAGGAGTGCAGCGGAGGTAGGAAAAATTACCTGATGGACAATGGATTTTTTATCACGAAGACATGCAGACTGCACAGGGGAGTTCGTGGCCGAGGAATTCCTCTCTGCCTTCCGGTGTGATGACCCAGGGACGGTTTGTCCAGGGCGGGTCATGACGGACATGTTGAGTGTGGCCGCACTCGAGGTCCGCTATCCAGTCGCCTTGCTCGTCCTGGTGGAAAGCGATGATGCGACGTTTCATTCAGTTTTCCGATGGTTTGGTGGCGCTCTCGATCACAATTGTTTCCACCGGGCCTTTAGCGGATTCGAGTTTCAGACCGATCTCCTGCACGGAGCTCAGGATGTTGGAGACCACATCCGGATGCTGATCGTCGGAAGCGTATTGATATTTAAAATCGAAAAACCCTGAGATTCCCGTCTGGTCGAACACGGGACGCGCCAGATATCTGCTGAGACGGGACGCGAGAATCGGCATGGAGATGTTCTCTCCAGCGATTCCGTCGCCGGTAATCATGCCACCCCGCGGGCTGCCAACCCAGGAAAAATCGCTCTTGCCAATGTCTTTGGCTGTATCCAGCTTCAGCGGCTTGCCTCCCTTTACCAGGAGATAAACAGGACCCTGGCTGATGTCGCGCCGAGCCTTCAATTGAAAGCGGTCGGCCAGCAGCGACTGCAACATCAGACGCTGCTCTTCGTTGGGCTCCGCTTTAGCCGAGAGCGGCGACGCCTGACTGGATTTCGAGGACGCGGGGGGTCTCGCCTCAATCTCGTAACGGGAATCGTGGATCCAGGCAGGGCCGCCGGAAATCTGAAATGACTGAATGGAAAACGCTTCGTCGATCAGATATTCGAGGGTGCAGCCATGCCCGACGACCCTGCCGCCTGGATAAGTGTATAAACCATTGACTTCCAATCGGCTACCGTGAGGGTCCTGCGGTTTGACGGAAGCCACCTCAAACGCCGGAAGCGCTGGTGCTGGTTGCCCCAACAATACTCCCGCGACCAAAGCGGTAAGGCCAAAGGCCAGACACATGACGATTCGCATAAACCTCCTGGACGCGCGCGTCCAACACTAAGACGATGCCAGAACGCGAATCGTTGATCGCAAAATTCACTCGGAGCGGAATGGGGAGGCCGGGAGGTTTTCTCCGTTGTAGAGATTGCAGTCGGGGTTATCAGCCCAGGCGTAGCGGACGTAGACCGGTGTTGTTACGGCCGAGTTCCAGACCACGATGGAGCTGCCATCGATGTGGGCGTCGGCGGGGACGTATTTACGGTCTGCTCCCGCGACTTCAAAGCCTTTGAGCGCGCCGCCACCTTTTGCGGTCAGGCCACCCGTTGAGTGGTCAAACCAGACGCGCAGCGCATCACCCTCGGGGCGGGCTTCGCGGAACATCGGACCGGAGTCTTCGATCTTCTCACCATACGCGACGACTCTTGCGGCGAGGGCGAGTCGCAGCCCCACATCCTGTTTGTTTGTCGGATGGATGTTGGTCGGATTGCCGATGTCGATGATAGTGGCCATGCCGGTGTTCGCGAGCGAGAGAGTCTGCCGCTGGGCTTCGCGCAGATCGGCCCAGGCTGGATTCGCTTTGTAATTGGCGAGTTGCACATAGAGGAAGGGAAAATCGCCTTCGCCCCACGCACGCCGCCAGTCGCGAATCATTTGCTGGAAGGCGCGGGCGTAGAGCGACGCGCCGTTGGGGTTCGCGTTCGCATTCGTCTCTCCCTGATACCAGATTGCGCCTTTGACGGGGAAGCGGGTCACGGGCGCGATCATCGCGTTGTAAAGAGTTGCGGGTACGAAGGCGCCGCCTGGACGCGTTTCCGTCAGAGCGGGTTTTGCGGGTGGAGTGGGTCCACCGGCTTTCGCGGCTTCCGATGCGGCGGTCCACGTTGCCAACTGCTTTTCGTAGTTGGCCTGTGCGGTCGGCCAGTTTTCTTCGGTCTTGCCCCATTCGCTGAAGATCGGCATGAGGGCGGGGTCGGAGCCGATGCCGCGCAGGCTCATCCAGGCTTCGACCGGGGTGCCACCCCAGAAGGTTTCGATGATTCCCATCGGGACGCCGTTCAGTTTGTCCTGCAGGTGGCGCGCGAAGAAATAGGCGACGGCGGAGGCGCCACCGGCGTTATCCGGGTTCACGTCGGTCCACGACTGGCCGGGCGCGTCTTCGAGCGGATAATCGGCCACCTTGCGATCGAGGAGCGTGCGGCGGATCTTCGGATATTTCGCGGCGGCGATTTCGGCCTGCGCGTTATCGGCCTGGCGCAGCTTGAATTCCATGTTGGACTGGCCAGATGCGACCCACACGTCGCCCACGAGGATGTCTTTGAAGGCGATGGTGTTGTTGGCTTTGATGGTGAGATCGAACGGGCCGCCCGCGTTGCCTGGCGGGAGGTAGACGTTCCACCGGCCCAGCGCGTCGGCTTTGGCTGCCTGCGTTGCGCCGCGGAAGGTGACCGTAACGGCTTCATCGGGGGTGGCTTTGCCCCAGACGTGGACGGGGAGATCGCGCTGGATCACCATGTGCTCGGCAAGAATGTGCGGGAGGGTTACGTCGGCGTGGAGCGCGAAGGACGCAACCAGGGCGGCGATGGCGAGACGTAGAGCGCGGGTGTTGGTGTCCACCCCGGAATTGTATAACAGTTGCGGATTATTTGGAGTTGCGCATCAGGTCGACCTGAAACTGGATCTGCTGAACGGTCTGTTCCGCCTGCGGGCTCTGCGTCTTCACGGTCTTGTCGCGGGTATATCCGACGTAATCGAGCCATGTCTGCGAACGTTTCTCGCGATGCGATTTCACGAGGGCGAAGATGGGGTCGGACTGGAGGCGCGCGACTTCGTCATCGAGAGGGGTCTGCGGCACGTTGACCTTCAGATCTTTCAGAAGAGTGCGCGCCATGAGCAGGTGGCCGGCGAGGTTGGGGTGAATGCCGTCTTTAGTGAAACTGAATTTCGGATCGGTGGCGCGCTGTTTGGAGATGTAGGCGTTCATCGGGGTGTGAAGATCGATGACTGTTATGTCTGCGGCGGCCAGCGTTTTCTCCCACGCAGCGTATTCTCCCAGGACATCGTCATATTTTTCGTAGGGAGCTTTGTAGCTGAAATCGGGCGCGTGCTCGTCGAGCGTGGTTGTCAACGGGACGCGGTCGAACGGGGGCGGGGTGAGTAGAATCAGGCGCGCGCTTTTGGCTCTCACGGCGGCGATGAGATCCTGAATGCCTTTTTGAAATGCGGCCATGCGGGCGGGGTCCTGCGGGTGATAAATACCGTCGTTCATGCCGTAGCAGGCGATCACGACCTGAGGGTGCACGCTATCAAGCGCACGCTGGAGGCGTTCGGAAAGGCAGGGGCGCGGAAACGGATGATCTTTTTCGCTCAGGCAGGAGACGTTCTCGCTGGAGAGGCCGATGCTGACGAAATCGAAATGGCTGGAGGTGTACTGCTTGTTGAGGTAATACTCGGCGATGGTGACGTAGTCGCCGGCCTGCGTGATGCTGTCACCGAGCCAGAGGATTTTCTGATTGCCCAGGGGCGCGGCCTTTTGCGCGAAGAGAGAGACACTCGCGCAGGCCAGAATCAGGAGCCATCGGCAGACAGAGTTTCGCATTCACTCAATATATCCGGCAGGCCGCCGCGCGTTCAAGAAGCAGATCGCGCTCGCGGGAATTGTTGGTCAGCGAGGCGGCTCGCGCGAGTTCGTCGCGGGCTTCATCGAAGCGGCGGAGTTTGATCAGGAAGTCGGCGCGGACGGCGGGCAGGAGGTGATAGTTTCGGAGCACCGGTTCTTCCGTCAGCGCATTCACGATTTGAAGGCCGGCTTCAGGACCGGCGGATTGCGCTACCGCTACGGCTCGATTCAATTCCACTATCGGTGACGGTGTGAGCTTCGCTAATAAGCCGTAGAAATGCGCGATGCGCGGCCAGTCAGTCTCCTCCACCGTACGCGCGATGGCGTGGCAGGCTGCGATCCAGGCCTGGAGTTCATAAGGACCGGGATCGGCACCTAATTTGCCGGAGCGCTCAATGGCGGCGAGTCCACGATGGATGAGGAGTTGATCCCAACGCGCGCGATTCTGATCGGCGAGAAGAATGGGATGGCCGGAGGGATCTGTGCGGGCTTTGAGACGCGAGGCCTGGATTTCCATGAGGCCGACGAGGCCGTGAACTTCCTGCTCGGCGGGCGCGAGTTCGGCCACCATACGGCCGAGACGGAGCGCGTCTTCGCAGAGGGCAGGGCGCATCCAGTCATCGCCTGATGTTGCCGAGTAGCCTTCATTGAAAACGAGATAGATGACTTCCAGTACGGAGGAGAGGCGCGTTGCAAGCTCGCTGCCGCGCGGAACTTCGAACGGAATCTTCGCTTCGGCGAGCGTGCGTTTGGCGCGCACGATTCGCTGGGCGATGGTCGGTTCGGGGACCAGGAAGGCGCGCGCGATTTCGGTAGTTGTGAGTCCGCCCAGTAGACGGAGTGTCAGAGCGACGCGGGCTTCGGCAGATAGTACCGGATGACAGGCGGTGAAGATGAGGCGGAGGAGATCGTCTCCGACTTCGTCGTCCAGACTGGCGTCACGGTCTTTCACGGTGTTGTCCTGCTGCGATACGATTTCACGGCCCAGTTCTTCGTGTTTGCGGTCGAGGCGTTTGTTGCGGCGCAAAAGATCGAGCGCGCGATGCTTGCCGACCGTCATCAACCACGCGCCAGGATTGCGCGGGATGCCGGTTTCGGGCCACTGTTCGAGCGCTGCGACGAGCGCTTCCTGGGCGAGATCTTCAGCCTGACCGATGTCACGGACGATTCGCGCGAGGCCGGCAATCAAGCGGGGAGATTCGATTCTCCAGACGGCGTCGATTGTTTTCTGTACGTCGGTAGCCACTCCTACCGATGATATTCGCCGCTACGGCTTTTCGGCGGCGGACTTGAGATTCGCCAGGCCTTTGTCGAATTCCTTGCCCAGGAATTTATCCATGCTGACGAATGAGCTCATCACTTTGCCCATGAAAGTGTTGGGGCCGTACATTGCCCAGGTGACTTTCGTGACGCCGGAGGACGGTTCGAGCGTGAATTCGGCGGTGTTGTGGCCTTCAAAAGGCTTGATGAAATCGAGCTTGATCAGAACGTGCCAGTCTGGTGACACGTTCATGATCTCCATCCGGCCCTTGCCCGCTTTCTTTCCTTCCCATTCGTAGATCGCCCCTCTACCGCTAGTGGGGCCGTTGTAGGTTCGCTGCAGACCTGGGTCGATGTTTTCCCACGGCGACCAGGAACGCCAGCCGTGGAAATCTTCGATCAGGCGGTAGATCTTGTCCGAGGGCGCCTGAATGTTGATGGTGCGTTCGACGCGGAAGGAATCCGGCCGCGTGGCCGCATACGCGAGGAATGCGGCCAGCAGGACGACGATTGCAATTGCGATGTACATTTCGGGGTATTTTATCAATGCCGGATGTAAATCAGTGCCGGAGATAGCCGGGTTCGTCCTCCATCAGACGAATTTCACTTTCACCCTGACCAGTGATCGTGAGGAAGCGTTTGGCGTGTTCAATCGCTTCGTCCTTTGAATTCACCCGGACGATCGCGAACCCGCCAATGAGTTCCTTCGCCTCTGTAAACGGGCCGTCGGTCAGCGTGAATTTGCCGTCGCCGGAGATCCGCAGACGCGCGCCGTGGGAGCTCGGCAGCAATCCATCAGTCGCGAGCAGGACTCCGGACTGCGCCATTTCACCGATCAGATTGCCGACGGCGGCGAACCTCTCGGGGTCGGAAGGCTTGGACTGTTCGCTGCCAGGTTTGTAAATGAGCATGAATCGCATGGTTATTTCTTCCCTCCCTGCATTTCTTTGAAGCCTGTCGCGGCTTCCTGCACGTCGGGTGGGAAATCCTCCATTTCGTGAACCTGGCGGACTTCTATGGTCTCGTCATCGGCCATCGGCGCGCGGGATGCCCACTCGATTGCTTCTTCGCGCGATTTCACCTGGATCATCCAGTAGCCGCCGATCGACTCCTTGGCCTCGGCGAACGGCCCATCGGTAACGGTGGGCTTGCCGCCCGAATA
>Ga0206991_10313_pt1 | contig 13995 bp, 10 predicted proteins | sample Alteio_BWMinCont_9_FD_153286 | JGI IMG/M metagenome (GOLD analysis project Ga0206991, IMG submission 153286) | Enriched cells from forest soil in Barre Woods Harvard Forest LTER site, Petersham, Massachusetts, United States -... | ecosystem: Environmental > Terrestrial > Soil > Temperate forest >...
GAATTTGGACGCTGGCCACCGGTACAGGTGGTGGCGGTGCTACGTAGCCTCGGTCTTGTACCGGAGGGGGCGGTGGTGGCTGCTGAGCAAAGCCTTGATCTCGGCCCTGGTATTGACCGGGCGGTGGCGGTGGCGCCGCGTCGCCGAACTGCAGATTCCCCACATCCCCCACATCAAAGGTGTCCACGTGGTCGCCTATCGCCATGCGGATGTGACGGGCGTCACCACCCAGATACTGGCCGTTTATCACTCTTCCGCTGCGAAGGGTGAGAGTGTCGGCGAAACAGAGGCTTACCAGCACCGCGCTAAGGGTTGCCAAACGAAGCAACATAGATCCTCCCGCCTCAATGATAACTTACACTTGCCTAGCCTCACCGGGGATCCTGCGCGACCATCTCGACCTGCTGCGTCCGCCGTACGTGATCGTTTACGCGCCTCGCCGCTTGTTTTGCGAGCCGCGTTGCTGAAAGCCTTCGATCAGGCCTCCGACAATGTGCTTGCCGCGCTCCAACGCGTCCTCATAAGCCACGCGGCGTTCGGCGCGCGTGTAGGCTTTACCCAGCCGATAGTAGCGTTCGAGCGACATGCCCACCACCCGTGTACCTGCATAGGCGATTGCAGCTTTTGGAATCAGACCCCCGCCCCACGGAATTTTGCCCACCAGTTCGCGAGCCAACGCCCGCCATCCAAAGGCGCCCATGATAATGGATGTGATCTCGCCGCGCTGTTCGTGATAGCCCACGTCGCGATCATTGGCGGCTGCTAACAGGAACGCCATCCGGATTTGGTTCGCAGTGAGGAACGCCGTGTCAGACGCGAATTCACCGACCGCCCAGGGCAGGGAAATGAAGGGCACGATGTCCGGCAGCGCCGTGGCTAAGGAGAAGAGGGCGTTTTCTTTGGCGATTTTCTTCACCATGCGCCGCGAGACTTCCTGGCGAAAGGGAAGAACATGTAAAGCCAGCGGAACCGCAAGCTCCGGCCGGCGGTGCAGGATCGCATTTACGGCGCTGGCGGGGTTTGCGGGATTGAATCCGAAAACGCCGGATTCCCCCGCGTTCAGATCGTGCGACGGGTCGAAGTAGATCTCCAGGTCTCCTGGCGCCGGCGCAACGGCCTTGTCCGATGCGCGATAGATCAAGCGGCGAACCTGAGCGCGCTTGGCTTCGGAAAGATCGCGCGGAACCAGGAAGTCCTCCATTTCGCGGTACTGTTGCTCGCTGTCGGCGTAGAGCAACACCCGCACCGGCCGTTCGGTGTGCTTGCGGATGTCTGCGGGATCCAGATTGCGGATCGCGTCCTTTACGTGCTCAAAAACTTGGATTGACATGGGCTAAGGCGCTCCGGAGCGGTACATCACTTTCAGTTGCTTCCGCCATTCTAATCCTACCCCTATCCGTTCGACCGGGATCTGGGGTGATAAGTAACGTAAGACGCGCTCATTGGAGGGATGAAAGTCGAGCGCGGGTGAAACCAGGAGCAGCCGCGGAGGCTCGCGAAGCAACTCACAGCGTATTTCACTGCTGGGGAAGTAACCCTTGGCCTGGAATTCGCTCCGCTCCACGTGGCGCTGGACACGCATCCAGTAGTCCAAGGCCTGCAGCGGAAGGTGCACGTCTTCAGAAGCTTTCAACTCGATGACCGCGAGCCGCCCTCGATGGTCGACCGCCAGCAGATCCAGCACGCCCCGCTCGGCGGCGGCGAAAGCGGGTACCTGGCCGTACACCGGCGCCGGCAGCAGGCTGGCATCGATGTCCCGAAGATGGGTTCGTACCTGGGACTCGAGCCAGGCCTCGGGGTTTCGGCGATACAGCGGATTCCTTCGGTCGGCTGCATCCGGGGACCTCAGGCGTACCAGCTCCGCGGCTCGCTTGCGACTGAGCCCAGCGAGCAGTTCAGAGCCCGCGGTACGCGCGAATTCCAGACCGTGGACGCGAAAACTCAATTCGCCGTCGTTTCGTTCGATTGTTTCCACGCCGGCCGCCTCGACCATTCGATGATTGAGAGTCCGCCGCCGGTAGGGCTCCAGGTGGGTATCCAGATTTCCGTAATCTTTGAGATCGACGCGTTCTTCCAGGCCCTGATCGTCATACACGAAAGCGCAATATTGCGCCGCCGCTGGATTCAGGAACAACAGACGCAGGCAAGTGGTCTTGGCGCCGCCCGCCGGAAGATAAAGAACCAGACCTTGTATCGCGAGCGACGGCTCACGCTCACGCAGATAGTCGAGCCAGATCAGTCCGAAGGTGAGCACGCCGTCGGGGTGACTGGCATCCGGTGCGGCTCCAATGGCCGCCCACGCCGACGCACCCTGCCGCACGAGCGCTCGCGGATACGCCGGAGAAAGAGTATGTTCCAGATCGGCTTCGGTGGTCAGCTCGGCAAGCTTCGAGGCGGGGAACTGACGCCTGAGAAATCGCCGGAACTGTTCACGGAATCCGAGCCGTGCGCTGCGCAGCGGCAGGTTGTCGCGAACCGCACGCTCGCGGTCGATCAGTTCCAGAGTGCCTTGCCCTTTTGGGAAGCGTGTGACTTTCAGCACCAGTTTGCCGCGCGTTTCGCGCTCAACGGCGGTGACGCTGCGGACCAGGTTGCGCCGCTGGTCCCAGGCCTGCAGTTGGGCACACGCGCCGCGCACTTCCATTACGAAATTTTCCGCAGTAATCTCGAGCCATTCCTCGCCTGGCTCGCACAGTACGGGATCCCGGCTGGTTTCAAGGAAGCGCTCGACGGCGCGAAGAATTTCGGTCCCAAGGACTTCTGTCACCACTGTCCTGGCTTACGCTAACCTATGATCGACCATTGCTCAAACAAAAATTAGACCAGGTTGAATCCCGCATCGCCCGAGCGGCCGCCCGCGCCGGACGCCAACGCTCCGATATCTTGCTGGTAGCGGTGAGCAAGAAATTCCCGGCCGCGGCGATTCGCGACGCCTACGCGCTCGGCCTGCGGGACTTTGGCGAAAACTACGTGCAGGAGTTCGACGCCAAACGTAACGAACTGGCCGATTGCGCTGGCGCCCGCTACCATTTTATCGGCCATTTACAGTCCAACAAATCCAAGAAAGCGGCCGAGATCTTCGACGTCATCCACACCCTGGATTCCGCCAAAATCGCCGCCCGGCTGAACCACGACCGTGAGGGAGTGGCCGACCGTGCGGGCGCCGCCCCTGGCACTCAAGTGCTAATTGAAGTAAAATTGTCGACCGAGCCAGCTAAAGCAGGCGCCGCACCTGGGGCGGTTCCGGCGCTGGTAGAAGCCATTCGAGGGTGCCCGCATTTACGGTTGTTGGGGTTGATGACAATGCCGCCTTGGTCCGATGACGCGGAAAAATCGCGGCCGTATTTCGCGCGCTTGCGTGAACTGGCCGGTCAAACCGGTTTAGAACATCTGTCCATGGGAATGTCGCACGACCTTGAAGTGGCCATCGAGGAGGGCGCGACCATCGTGCGCGTGGGTACTGCCTTGTTTGGTCCGCGTAGAAAAGATTGACTGTCGGATACTTTTCGCCTCTACCCCCGGCGCGCTCCGGTGTGGCCGACTATTCCGCCGAACTGTTGCGCGCGCTCACGCCGCTCGGCTCGGTGAGGGTGAATGCGCGCGATGCCGCGGCCGGAATCGATGTTCCGCTCTATCATCTGGGCAATAACCGGTTGCACGGTGAAATCTACGGGCACGCGCTCAAGACGCCCGGCGTAGCGGTGCTGCACGACGCGGTGCTGCATCATTTTTTCCTGGGCGGCGAGAACGAGCGGGAGTATCTGGCCGAGTTCGTCTATAACTATGGTCATTGGAGCGAAGACCTGGCGCGCGAACTGTGGCGCAGGCGCTCGCGTTCGGCTGCCGACCCGGAATACTTTCGCTATCCGATGATCAAGCGGGTAGCCGAGCGGTCGCGGGCGGTGATCGTCCATAACCCGCGGGCAGCGGCCCTGGTCCACGAGCACGTGCGCGGCGTGACGGTCCACGAAATACCGCATTTGTTCGCGCTGCCGGCGGATCTGCCGTCACGGTCCGACGTGATTCGATGGCGCGCCGGGCTGGGGATTGCGTCGCATACCTTCCTGGTGGGCGTTTTCGGACATTTGCGCGAATCCAAGCGTTTGCTGGCGCTGCTTCGCGCCTTCCATCGCGTGCGCCGCGCGGCCGACATCGTGTTGCTGGTGGCGGGCGATTTCGTTTCGTCTGATCTAGCCCGGGCGGCGGAGCCAATGCTCGCGAACGTCGCCGGGATCGTGCGTATCGGCTATCTCAACGAGCGCGACTTCTGGCTGTGCGCTTCGGCTGTGGATGCTTGCATCAACCTGCGATACCCGATGGCGGGCGAAACCTCCGGGATCGCGATTCGGCTGATGGGGTTGGGCAAGGCGGTCCTGGTGAGCGCGGGCGAGGAGACCTCGCGTTTCCCCGAAGCGGCCTGCGTGCGCGTGGATCCGGGTCATGCCGAAGAGGATATGCTGGCCGAATACCTGATGTGGCTGGCGCGCTGCCCCGACGACGCCCGCGCGATCGGCCAACGTGCGGCCGAGCATATCCGCGAACATCACGCGCCCGCCCGGGTAGCCGGGCTTTACTGGCGCGCATTGACGGACTGCTACCATAGAGGCAAATCTTAGTACAGAACCGCGACCGTGAGGAAGCGGCCTCAGGACAGCGGTAACCGAGCCGCGACCGCAGGAAGCGGTCTTTGGGACGTTTTGATCGTGGGCAAAATTGCTGCCATAGTCTTTGCATTCGCAGGTCTGTTGAACGCGACCACTGCGTCCACGCCGGTGCCTTACGTCAAGCTGCTCCATGTGCGCGTAGTCATGCGCGATAACGTCCCGCTGGACGCCAACGTATTCCATCCGTCGGGCAGCGGCAGATTCCCAACGGTGCTGGTGCGAACTCCTTACGGCAAAGGCCCGGATCTTCCCACGGGCTACCAGTCCTTCATCAATCATGGCTATGCGGTGGTGATGCAGGATGTGCGTGGCCGCTATGGCTCGGGCGGCTTGTTTGATGTTCTGCACCAGGAGGGCCCGGACGGCTATGACACATTGAACTGGATCGCGGCCCAGCCCTGGTCTGACGGCAATGTCGGCATGATCGGCGGCTCGTACGTGGGCATCGCGCAGTGGCGCGTGGCGTTGCTGAACAATCCGCATCTCAAGGCAATTTTTCCGGTGGTCGCGGGGTCGGATGAATATCTCGACCGCTATTATTCGCAGGGCGGAGCGATGAAGCTGGGCCATCGTCTGTTATGGATGTCGGATAATCTGGCGGCTCCTGGAAGCGCCAAGCCGAAATTCGCGGACTACATTTACCATTTGCCGCTGCGGACTTCCGATCGCGCCGCCACGCGGCAGACGCTCGGTTTTTACCAGAGCATTTTGAATCATCCCACCTATGATTCCTTCTGGAAAGATTTGAGCATTCGCGAGAACATCGAACGGGTTCGGATCCCGGTGTTTGTGGTTGGCGGCTGGTACGACAATTTCGCCGAAAGCGATCTGGAAGCTTTCTCCGCTCTGCACAAAATCAATGGCCGCCTGGATGACAAACACCGGATCATGATTGGTCCGTGGGCGCACAACATGTCGACGCCATTTCCCGGCGTGACGTACGGCGACGATTCGTCGTCTCCCATCCGAAGCTATCAGATCGAATGGCTCGATCATTGGCTGAAGGGTGCGCCGGAAGACGCCCGGCAGTTTTCGCCCGAGAAGTGGCATGCGGTGCGGGCCGAGGTGGACGAAGCGCCGGTGCATCTCTTTGTCATGGGCGTGAATCGCTGGCGCGATGAGCCGGATTGGCCGCTGGCGCGGGCAAAAACCACGGCGCTGTACCTGGCGAGCGAGGGCGCTTTGCAGTGGAAAGCAGGGCAGATGAAGACACCGGAGTCTTCCGGCGATTCGTTCATCTACGACCCGCGCAATCCAGTGCCTACGCGGGGCGGCGCGGTGTGCTGCGATCCGAAGATTTTTCCGTGGGGGCCCATTGACCAGCGGCCCGTGGAGAAACGTAAGGACGTGCTGGTTTACACCAGCGCTCCCATGAAGCAGGATCTGGAAGTCACCGGGCCGATTCGCGTGGTCCTGTACGCGTCCACGTCGGCTTTCGACACCGACTTCACGGCCAAGCTGGTAGATGTGTTTCCGAATGGCGAGGCGCGCAATCTGACGGACGGAATCCTCCGCATGCGCTATCGAGACGGTTTGGAAAAGGCCGAGTTGGCTGAGCCGGGGAAGGTTTATCCGCTCATGATCGACGCTGGCGTGACCAGCAATGTGTTCCTGGCGGGGCATTCCATCCGCGTCGAGATTTCGAGCAGCAACTTCCCGCGGTTCGACCGCAATCCGAACACCGGCCGCGCTTTCGCCGACGAGACTACGCTCAAGAAGGCGCAGCAGACGATCTATCATTCGCGGCAATATCCGTCCCACCTGATGCTGCCGGTGATTCCGGCGTCCGAAAGCGAGGCGCGGCATGTGAGCCAGGAATTGACTTCAGAGAGTGCCGCGCGGTATGGTGCGAAGAGAAGCCCCGTGGTGTCAGCCAAGCCCGTATTGATTCCGGCGCGGTAGCCAAGTGGTAAGGCAGAGGTCTGCAAAACCTTTATTCACCGGTTCGACTCCGGTCCGCGCCTCCAACACTTTAGAACTATAAGGCCAATTATATCAGTAGCTTTCAGAGTTCTCGGAGGTTCGCGATTTTCCTCGAGGCGTGAGCTGAAATTCTCCAAAAGTCGGCCCGGAGTCGGGCCCGATTTATTTGCGAGAGAAGGTGCGCGCCAGGCCCGATCACTCTCCTGCCAACCGCGCGATCTTGTCCGCAGTCGCTCTACGTACCTCCGCCGTCTTGATCTCCTTGAATTTATCGAGGGCAAAATTCCCACGATCTTCGTCCGTTGGATCGTACAATCCCGCCAAGGCGACACGACGGTCCTCTCCTCCAGATGGAAGTTGCTGAACCGCTGCCACGAGCACTTGTCGCACTCGAAGTTCAACTTGGCTGCCATTCTCAAACAACCACTCCCGGTTCTCTTCGCCTAAGCCACTGCCGTGTACGATCCGGGAACGAATATCCTAAAACTTCTTGATGAACCTGGCGATCGCGTCCGCTTGTGCCTGATCGCCTGGTGCGATCAGGGCAGCGGCCCGACGGCTAATACGGCGCGTGTTGTAGTCCTTTTCGGGCACCAGCGTAGCTTCCAAGGCCGTGGCGTAGTCAACTATACGATCCACATCGTCCCACTCGGGATTAAATTGCTTTGCCCCGCCCGAGAGGAAGAACCGCCTCGCTGCTGCGAACCAATCAGAACTCCATGACTGACTCTCTCGAGTGCCGGCAGCGAAGGCTTTCCATAATTCGCATTCCTCTGGCTCAGCCTTATATTGCAAAGTAGAGTAGCTGTTCAGGTCATTCATCGCACGGTAGGGGAACTGAACAATCGTTCTGCCACTCGGTGGAATGATCGCCTGTCTGATGAAGGATATGTCACCAGGCTTGTAAAGCCGAAAAAGGAGCAAAATATCTTCGATGTCGTTCGGAATGCCACCAACTCGAGAGCCTGGAGGACCCAGCGGTAAAAGCGTGTACGATTTCTCTAAAATCCAATCGTCGGGGTTTACATCTAAGTGCGACAAGACTTCTCTAAGCTCACTGAATCGATGGCCAACCGGGCTAATTGTGAACTCGCCAAAATCAAGGCGCTCCGCATTTGATTCGAGATTGCGGACTGAGATAAAAGCTTTGAACATCGGGCCAGAGCCGCCTAACCGGTGACACTGCTTCAGTCTTCATCCTGGATGGCGGGGTCTGCCGGCCTCGAGAGTACGTTCGTGAAAGGACGACGCCTTCGCAGCGAACTACGATTTCAGGTCGAAGACGGTTAATCGTCCTGTAACGCCGTTAGTGCATCATCTATGCTTTCATAGTGACCGGTCCAATCGTTCTGCGTATTGTCGCCGTTGATTCGCATGATGCGCCAGTCGTTGCGATTCGGCGCTCCGAAATTCGCAATTCTCGCGGTCTTGCCCCCGGGCATTCCGCCCACACGGTAGACGATGACTTGGCCTCCCTCGCAAACCGGGCCGTGACGAAACCACGCATCTTCGTGCAGCGTGAAGCTCTGCAGCATTTACCCCTCGCCTTGTAATTGTAACGAACGGCGGAACGGCTTTGGCCCAGTAGTTCAGGACAATCCGGAAAGTTCCTTGAACTGTCCATTGCTGTCACCCAGCTTTTCCGCTGGCACACCAAGCTTATTCAGCAACGTCAGTTGAAGGTTCGCGAGAGGCGTGTGTTCCGGATAAACCAGATGACGTCCGCCCTTCAGCGTTCCGCTGCCTCCGCCCACCAGAAATGTTGGCAGCGGGCCATGCGTATGCCGATCGCTGTTACTGATGCCCGAGCCGAAAAGTAGGATCACATGATCCAGCAGCGAGCCATCGCCATCCGGGGTGTTGCGCAACTTTGCGAGATATTCGGCAAATAACGCGATGTGATAGCGCTGAATTTTGGCGCATTTATCCATCTTTTCCGGATTGCCCTGGTGGTGCGTGAGCGGATGGTGCGGCTCGGGCACACCGATCTGCGGATACGGCCTGCCCGTTTGCTCGCGGCCGTACATGAATGTGGTCACTCGTGTCAGGTCGGATTGGTAGGCCAGCAGTTGCAAGTCGTACAACAATCGGACCTGGTCTTCAAACTTCTCCGGGATGCCGGCGGGCTGAGCCACGTCGGGCAACGCTTTGGAACTCTGTTCTTCCGCCTTCTGAATTCGCCTCTCCACATCCCGGAGCGACGCCAGATAGTCGTTCACTTTGCGATTGTCCGAAGTCCCGAGCTGGCGCTGCAGCTGATTCACGCGCTCGCTGACTGAATCGAGAAGGCTTTTGTCCTGGCTGAGGCGCGCTGCGCGCACCCGAGGGTCGGTGCTGTCGCTCGAACCGAACATGCGCTCGAAAAGCACGCGCGGATTATTTTCCGCCATCAGCGGCAGGGTCGGCGTCAGCCATGAGAGCGTGCTGCTGTAGGCACAGCTGTAGCCCAGATCGCAGGAACCCAGAAGACTGTTTTCGTCGGCGGTCATCTGCAGCGAGGAAAGCTGGGTGTCGCGCTCGAACTCCTTCGCGGCGATCTGGTCCATGGAGACGGCATTTTCGACATTGCTGTCCGACTTTTTCACGTGCACGCCGGTAAGGTATGAGCCGCAAGCGCGAGAGTGGTCGCCGCCGCCGTCACCGAGCGCCTCGGCCGGATCCGAGAACAGACCCGTCACGACGTTCAATTGATCCTTGAATGGCTCGAGTCCTTTCAAAGTTGGCGAGAGCTCGAATTCGGAGCCGACGCCCTTCGGCAGCCATTGATCGTAAATGACCCCGTTCGGATGATAGACCACCCCGAAGCGGCGCACCGGCTTGGTGGAAGCGGCCGGCGCGAAGGCCGGAATCATGGAGTCGAGCAACGGTAGCGCGATCGCGGTACCTACTCCGCGCAGCACGGTACGGCGTGAGATGGCCTTTTTCGTGACGAACATGACTCTGTCCTCCCTACCTCCTGGCACTGGTCACCGCCTGGGGCGACTGAGCGGCCGTTCTCATCTGAAATGCCGCGCTCTTCACGATGCTTAAGACAACCGCTGACCAATGGTAGTCATTGGCTGCCGCGGAGCGATCAATCGCGCGGACCGTGGGCGCATCGTAATACTCCAGTCCGCGGCCCAAAGCATAGGTGAGTAGTTTATCGGTTACCGTTTTGACGAATTGCATTTTCTGAGCCATCAGGGCCTGCCGCAACTCCCTTGGACCATCCACCTTCGTGCCGTCTAGCAGCACCCCGGACGCGTCGATGGCATGGCCCGCGTCGGTGGTGCGCCATCGTCCGATCGCGTCGAAATTTTCCAGGCTCAGCCCCAGTGGGTCCATACGCGCATGGCAACCCGCGCAAGCTGGATTTGCGCGGTGCATCTCCAGCATTTGGCGAACGGTCAACAACTGGCCGTCTTTGTTGCTGGATTCAAGCGAGGGCACATTCGGCGGAGGCGCTGGAGGCGGCGCGTTCAAAATATTTTCCAGCACCCATTTGCCCCGGATGGTGGGCGCGGTACGCGTGGTGTAAGAAGTGACAGCCAGCACGCTGGCCTTGCCCAGCAGACCAAAGCGGTTCTCGTCGGTGAGTTTTACGGGCCGGAAGTGGCTCCCATAGATTCCGGGAATTCCATAATGGCGCGCCAACTGTTCGTTCAGAAAAGTCTCGTTCGACGTCAACAGGTCGGCCACACTGTTGTCTTCCTTCAATTGAGCGTCGAGAAACAGCTCGGTTTCTTTGACAAACGCGGAGCGCAGGTTGTCATCGAAGAATGGAAACTTGGTACCGTCCGGATTCAGCAACCAAACGTTGCGCGTTTCGAGCCAATCGGAGAAAAAATTCTGGACCAATGCCGTGCGGGTGCGCGGGTCGGCGAACATGCGTGAGACTTGTTGCTCCAGCACCGCCGGCTCATGCAACTTTCCTCGGATTGCCAGGTCGAGCAGGGTATCGTCCGGGATACTGCTCCACAGCAAGAACGACAACCGCGATGCCAACTCGACATCGGAAATACGATAGGCTGTCCCCGCGGAGACGCCGACGGGATCGCTCTCGATTCGGAACAGAAAATCGGGACTCACCAGCACGCGTTCTAGCCCCGCGCGAATTCCATCATCGAAGCTTCCCGCAGCGCGGCCACGTTTGTAAAAGCTGAGCAAAGTCTGGATGTCGTCGCTGGTCACCGCACGGCGATAGGCACGCCGCGCCAGCCGCGTCAGAATATTCGTCGCGCAAGGGGTTTCGTCAGCAGTGCCTGCAGGATGGCACACGAAGACCAGCTCCCGGCTGGGCGAGTCGAGCGGCACTTGCGCTCCATAAGGACCCCCAATCCACAGCGCTGCAATGGCAATTGGCGATGTGCCATTGTCGGATGCCCGGCTGAACAGCGGAAGGCGGTCCGGACCCGGGCCCTCCGGCTCCGCATCTTCGGTCTTGAGCATCGTCGCCATCACCTGGTGCAGCCCGGCTTTCACCGGTACGCGGGTTTGCAGGACCTCGTCACCGTCGTATAAAAAGGTCTTCGACGGCGATTTCTCTCCGCCCAGCTTGTACTGCCAAACGCGCTTTCCATCCACGCGGATTTCAAATTGATTCGCGACATTCAGGCCGCGGATTTCGCTGTCCCAGGCCCGCTGCAGACGAAGCTTGAGAACATATTCGCCGTCGACAGGAAAATAGTGACGCGCGGCGACTCCGCCCTTCGATCCCAGCGGAAAGTCTTCACCCAGACGATCGGTCTGGCGAAGATAGGTTTGGTCATTCGCGTTGTCCTTCAAGGCACCATAGCGCACGAACGCCGGTGGGATAGTGGAATCGCCCACGGCGCGGCGCGCAATGGCCGCCGCCGCTGACACGTATCGATCAAGCAAGGCGGGTTGCATCGACAGCGCCTCCGCGTTGTTCTCGAACCCGAACGCCTGTTCATCCGGCGGTAGCGTCGCCTGCGCGTCCACTTCCACCGCGATCAGATCGCGCACCGCGTTGGCATATTCGGCGCGATTCAGACGGTGCAGGCTGGGCGACCGGCCAGGGTTGACATGGGCCGCGGCCGCGCGATCAATTTCAGACTCGAGCCAGGTGGCGACGGCATCGTAGGTAGCGTTATCCGGGCGCGGAAGTTTCGGCGGGGGCATCGCACGGCTTCGCAGCTTCACGATTGCCTTTTCCCAGATCTCTTGCGAGTTGTAGGGATGGTCGGCGTCAACCCGATCCAGAGCCAGGCCGGCGGTTTTCAGCTTCTCGTTGTGACAAGAGACGCAGTACTTGTTGACCAGCTCACGAGCAGAAGACGGGGTCGCCTGAGCGAACGCCGTCACAGCAAAAAACGCCAACAAGGCTGAGCTAATGAGGTATCGTGTCATTGCTCCGCCCTGCACTTATTCTGAGCCTCGCAGGGATGGCCTAACTTAGGATCGGCGCCATGCTTCAGCAGCATCTCCGCGCCTTCCTTGTTATAGAGGACGCCGCCCAGCCGGTCACCGTCGCCGTGCGCCGCAAGGTAGGGAGTTACGCCCGCCTTGCTCACCGCATTAACATTGACGCCCAGATCGATCAATTGCGCCAGCAGTTTATTCCACCCGCGATAGCCCGGGCCAAACAAAGCGTTCTCGCCAAACGTGGTCTCGCCCTTCGGATCGACGCCGAGATCCAACAGTAGCTTTACCGTTTCCATCGCCTGCGCCTCTGTGACGGTGTCCTCTCCGATGGAATGGTTCAGACCCGCCGCTGCCATAATGGCTGACCCATTTGTGGCAGTGAGTATTTTGGGATCGGCGCCGGCGTCGAGCATGATGTGCATCATCTCCAGGTCGTTTGCCGACGCGGCGAGCAGGAAAGGCGTCGCTCCGGTGGCGTCCAGGTATCCGCCCGCGAAGTTAGGCTGAGGCTTCGTCATGCGCTCGTTTACATTTGCGCCGTGAGCTAGCAGGGCTTTCACCAGCCGCAGCTTGGCCTGGCGATCGGGAATGCCGGACATGGCGTCTTCAAACCCGTACACCGGATTGGCGGTGAAGCTTTCCCATTCGCTGGACGCCCAGTGCAGGGGCGTAAAGCCGGCCGCCCCATTATTGGGATCGGCGCCATGATCCAGCAACCACAGAGCAAGATCCACCTGGCCGCGCACCACCGCCACCAGCAGCGGAGTATAGCCAAGCGCCCCAATGGTCTTCGCAACCCCTAGGAAAGACGTTACACGGTTGGCCGCGCCCTCGGCTTGCGTCAGGATGTTGATGTCCACTCCTGCGGCCAGCAACAACTTTACGGTTTCCAGGTCACCTTCCCGCGCCGCAAAGTGAATGGCGGTGAATCCCTGTTTGGTGGTGGCTTTCAGATCCGCATGCGCTTCGATGAGCGCCTTCACCACATCCGGGTGATGTTCGGCGGCAGCCCACATCAAAGCGGTCTGATTCCCGGCCGGCTCTTTCGCGTTGATCGCCGCGCCGTATTCCACCAGCATCCGAACCGCGTCCACGCTGCCGGTCTTGGCGCAAGTCATCAGCGGAGTCTCGCCGGTCGCTATGGCCAGGTTTGGATTGGCGCCCGATTTCAGGAGCAACCGCACAAACGCGGAATTTCCATTGGTGCAGGCTTGCGATAGCGGCGCCATCCCGAAATCATTTGCGGCGTTTGGGTCGGCACTGGAGCCGAGCAGCAAGCTCGCTGTCTCCATGTCATTCCAATGCGCCAGCCAGAGCAGTGCCGTCGACCCGTCGCTCGACCGGGCGTTGACGTCAACCTTTTGAGCCAGCAGCGAGCGAATAGCCCCTTTGTCTTGGTTCCTGGCAGCCTCGACAAGCTTCGAATCGTTCGTTTCGGCGGCGGACGCCGAACCAAACACCACGAGCAGGGTCAACGCCACCGCCGTCACCCAGCAGTGCGTCTTAGTTCCATGAAACATCGCTCGATCAAACATGCGGCGCCTTTTCGATAGCTCAAAAACCCGATACCGTCCTGCCTGGATGAGGCTCGGCGGCAGAATGACCAAAGTCATCGCAAAGCATTCCGGCCCGGGGCCATTATATTAGATTTGAATGTTCCACGAAGGTCCAGGAGTAATCCTGGATCTATGCTCGCACGGCGCTCCAGATGGGAATAGAATCGTTTAAACGGCTGCCGGCGACTGGCTGGCAGGTTGGGCCGCGACGGAAAGTCGAGGCACGAAGGGAGAAAGCATGAGCACCAAAGGAAGATCCCGACGGTCGTTCCTTGTCAATTCCGTTACCGGCCTGAACGCCGCATGGGTGGCGGCCAATTACCCTGGCATCCTCGCTGCTCAGGAATATGTGCGGCAAGCTAGCCAGGCGGGCCAGCTACCGCGCCTCGCCTTCTTCAACGAGGCACAGGCCGAAGAGATCGAGGCCATGGCGGCCCGGATTATCCCCACCGACGAGACCCCCGGTGCACGCGAGGCCGGTTGCCTCC
>Ga0206991_10314_pt1 | contig 13942 bp, 9 predicted proteins | sample Alteio_BWMinCont_9_FD_153286 | JGI IMG/M metagenome (GOLD analysis project Ga0206991, IMG submission 153286) | Enriched cells from forest soil in Barre Woods Harvard Forest LTER site, Petersham, Massachusetts, United States -... | ecosystem: Environmental > Terrestrial > Soil > Temperate forest >...
TTGGAATCGCAGATTTCGTTTCCGGCTGAAGCGCTGCGGTTACCGGAGCCTTCGATTCAACGCCCGGGCCACCGGCGAAATTCCGCGCGGTTGAAGAGGTTGGTGTGGTTTCTGAACTGTGACCCAGAGGCGCTGTGGGGAAGCGCATGCCCCAGAAGCCCGAGACTGGCTCGGTAAACTCCAACTCCACATAGCCGCTCATGCTGCTGTAACTTTTAGAATTTACAACCTGGCATACCACTTCTTTCTTTGTTTTTTCGTTGGTCAGGAACAGCAATTGGCCGGGAGCTACCGCGGAAGACAAACGCACCACCGCGCCGTGTCCGAATATCAAAACTGTCTTGGTGGATTCAGAAAAAGGCTCGCGCTTCTCGCTACCCGCAATCGCTCGCGCTCCATTCACCGTGACGGCAACTTCGAGCGCCACCGGCTGGGGGCGGGCCGTGGCGTTTTCCGGTATGGACGTTAATATTTCGTTTTCCTTTGCAGCAGGGGACATGGGCACACTCGCGAGAACAGCTTGCTCCGGCATACACAAACAGGTGTTCGCGCGGAATCACCCCTATGGTCTAAGCCGCGTAGAGGGCTAGCTATAGTACTGAGGTACTATGTGGGAAAGATTTGTACAGATCGACACCCCGGCCACGGGCAAAAAGTACCTGTACTACTGGACAGGTGGCAGGGTACCTTTGAATTGTTCGTCGAGTTCCACTTGGTAGCCGGTAACCATTTTATTGGTTTCATTGGCCATGCCGATGACCGCTTGCAACTCATGGAACATCTGGTCGGTCATACCTTTTTTGCGCGCCGACGCGGTGTGTGACGCGATGCAGTAGTGACAATTGTTGGTTATGCTGACGGCGACGTATAGCAATTCTTTTGTCAGGGAGTCCAGAGCGCCGGGGGCCATAATTTCCTTAATCGATTCCCAGGTACGCTTCAACGTGGTGGGGTCGTGTGCGATGGCTTTCCAGAAATTATTGATCCAGTCGATCTTTCGGGTGGCCATGATGTCATCGTAAACGGCGCGAACTTCCGGGCTGGCATCTTGGTATTCGATCAGTGCGAAGGTGGCCATGATTGCTCCAGAGAATGTTCAACAAATGAGCGAGTAAAACATTAACAGGAACGCTAGGAATTTTAAAACTTGGAAGCGGCACGGCGGGAAATGACGCGCGAGGAACGCTTGCGAGTGGGGCGGCAAAACTTTTCGAGCAGCAACCTGGCCAGCCGTTTGTGATTGTGGCGAATGACGTCGCGCTCATCCAGCAAATTATCGAGAATGATGCGACAGCCCAATTTCTGAATCTCCGGCAAATCGATGACTACAGGTTCGGCGCCTTGCGCACGATAGCGCCGTGCAACTTCCGGAGAGACAGGTTGGCGATTGGCAACCACGCAGTCGACCAACTTACGCGAGCCGTGCATTTGAATGGCACGAAGATGGTCGGCCAGCGCATATCCGGCGGTTTCGCCCGGCTGGGTCATGAGATTAGCGATGTATACGCGCGGGGACTTGGAGCTCGCGATGGCGGAGGCCACTTCAGGAATTAACAGGTTGGGCAGCACGCTGGTGTATAGCGAGCCGGGACCGAGAAGAATCAGATCCGCGTTGCGAATGGCTTCAATCGCGAGAGGAAGCGGGCGGACGTTTTTTGGGGAGAGCTCCAATTTTTTTATGGGTACGTGACTGGCGGTGATGCGTGTTTCACCGCGCACGCGGCGTCCATTGGTTAGGGTGGCGACGAGATGCACGTTCGCCAGCGTGGATGGAAAAATTCGGCCGCGAATGGCGAGAACTTTGCTGCTTTCGCGGATTGCTTCGGTGAAGTCTCCGGTGATGTGGGTGAGTGCGGCGAGAAAAAGATTACCAAAATTGTGGCCGATCAGTCCGCGGCCGGCATGAAAACGGTATTGGAAAAGACGGCCGAGCAACGCTTCGTCCTTGGACAGCGCGACCATGCAGTTGCGAATATCGCCCGGTGGCAGGATGCGATTTTCGCGCCGCAGGCGCCCGGAGCTGCCGCCGTCGTCAGTCACGGTGACGATGGCAGCAAGATCGGAAATGGGACGCTCGGCGTTAGGATTTTTGTCGCCGCCGCGGACGACATGTTGTTTGAGTCCCCGAAGAAGTGCGGATAAACCGGTGCCGCCGCCGAGAGCGACGATGCGAAAACCGCGCGAGGAATTTTTTGGGTTGGCGGTGTTTTTTTTCACGTGCGGGCGTGGCAAATTATTCTTCGATCAAATAGCGGGCAGGTTTTTCTAAACGATCAGCCGGCGGTGCCGTCTTTCTCAGGATACAGCAGTTCGGTGAAGCGCGGATCTTCCTGGAGGAAAGCGAAGTCTTCGTCGTTACGCGCGTGATAACGATTTTCGGATTTAAGCTGAATGGCTACTTTCAGATTAGCCATCGCGGAGTCCGCTTCGCCGGTCAGGCAATCGAGAGCGGCCAGGGCGTAATGAATATGATCGGCCTTGGGCGCCGCGCGGCGGGCTTTATCGAGACTTTCGCGCGCGTCATCCCAGCGGCCGACGTTCATCATGGCCACGCCGCGTTGATAATGTTCGTCGGCGGTGCGCGGATTTTGATCGTGAAGCGGCTTCATGCGCTGCTCGGCAATTTTTACGTGCATGCGTGCGCGGTCGGCGAGTTCTTTGCTGGGACCTTCGACAACTTTTTCGAGTTCCTGCTTGGCACGCGCAAATTTCTGCTGCCGAAATAATGACAGGGCCTCGTCGTAGATTTTTAGCTGAGCTTGAACGCGCGGATCGACAAGTTCTACTCCGCCACGTTGCGCGGGGGGCGCTGGCGGTAAGTTCTTTTTCTTCTGTGATTTAGTACGAGAATGGGACGCGCTTTTGACGCGAGAGGAAGATGCCCGAGTTGGCTTACGGACTTTTGCCATGAAGCGCATGCTAACAGAGGTGATATGGCGCGTCAATGTTCGTGCCATACACAAAAGCGGGGTATAGCAGGTTCCTGGCAGCTAACCGACGTTTTGCTGGTGCCCGATGCTGATGTTATGAGAATTTTGGTCGGTGGTATACCCCCGGGTATTTTTGCAAAAGAGATGTAAGATGATGAAAACAAAGGATCGACGTTGCAAAAAGAGAGCCGAAAGTGGTAAAGAGTCCACAAACTCATAGAATAAAGGACTTAAAATAAAGGACTTAAAATAGAGGACTAAGAAGTTAACATAATAAGGGCCGCACCTTTGGATAGACCGCCGTCGTCGGGGATATGATCTGCCCAATCGAACTGGGTAACGGCTGGAGCGAACATGCGTTATTTTTCCATTTATATATATTACGGAGAACTGATATTTCAGCTTTCGTATGGGTGGTAGGAATTGTTTGAATGGACGGAGACACATGCTGTTGAGCAATAATTTCGCCGCGACTCTTATCGGTGACGTTACCTACCGGAGGCATGGGTTGAAAATAGAACGTGGGAATTGAGGGGAATTCGCGGACACTGTATTTGGAGATCCGAGGTTCGAAATTCGAGGTTCGATTCGAGGGAATAAGGTAGCAGGTTCGAAGTCCTGGTACCACATCGCGTAAAAACGGCTAAGATGAACGCAGCCTATACGAATCAAACTGAGGTACGGAATAGAATTTAACAAAGATGGGGGCGAATACTGGCTGGGTATAGTGTGTGCAGTGAGCTTTTAGCCGGATTCGAATTGACGACTAGTGCCGTTTATTAATTTTCCTGCGCGCGAAATTAACTGCAAGCTGGTGTATTACGGTCCAGGTCTGGGCGGAAAAACTGCCAACCTGCAGTGGGTGTACGACCATACCGGGCAGAATCAAAAAGGCAAGATGGTGTCACTGGCCACGGAGACCGACCGCACGCTGTTTTTTGATTTTCTGCCGCTGGATCTGGGGACGGTGCGCGGATTTAAAACGCGCTTTCATCTGTATACCGTGCCAGGGCAGGTGTTTTATGAGGCCAGCCGCAAGCTGATTCTTAAAGGCGCGGACGGCGTGGTGTTTGTGGCGGATTCGCAGGAAGAGCGGCTGGATGCGAATTTTGAAACGATGGAGAATTTGCAGGAGCATTTGAAAGAGCACAACCTTAAATTCGATACGATTCCGTACGTGCTGCAATTGAATAAGCGGGATTTACCTAATGTGATGAGCGTGGGGGATCTGACCAAGCAATTGCAGAAAAAAGGCGAGCCGGTTGTGGAGGGAGTGGCCGTGAATGGGCAGGGTGTGTTTGAGACTTTGAAAGAAGTGGCGAAATTAGTTTTGGCGGAGTTGAAGAAGAACGGTTAGTTTGTGGATAGAGAAAATTAAAATCGCGCCTTATGTGTTGGGTTCCTAGCGCAGTCTGTGTTTGTTGGTCCTCGCTTTAATTTGGGCAGAGCAGAAAAGAAATTCGCACCAGCCGTGACATCTCACCAAAAATTCACCGTTAGACAATTCAACCGCCAGCCAGGTTCATAACTCAACCGCGAACCTCCGGGCATCTTGTTTTCGCAATTTGCGCGAATTGCGACTGGCACTGCGATTAGGCGAAATTGGCTAGGGCGGCGGATTCGGTTTCGAAGGCGGGAATGGCTTCGATGAGGCGGGTGACGGTCAGGGCGTCGCGGACGCGGCCGGCGCCGCAGACCAAGCGAAGGATGCCGCCTTCGCGAGCTAATTGGATGGAAATGCGCACCAGGGTGGAGATGCCGGAGCTGTCGATTTGGGGGACGCCGTTGAGGACGACCACGACTTTGCGCGCACCCTGGTCGATTACGGATTGCAGCGCTTCGTGAAGTTGCTCGCTGGATTCGCCAATCGTAAGGCGGCCGCGGACGTCTAACACGGACACCGGCCCGCTGGCACGAACCTTTATTTCCATGGGGGCGTGATCGGCCATCTTGGTGATTCTCCGTCCGGTGAATAAGCGGCGCTTATGAGCAGCTTTCCGTTTGGGTGCATTATACGACGAAGGAAGATGACAAGCGATTGGCGCGGTGGAATTTTGTCGGTCCAATACGGACTGTGGCCCTTCGGCCTAGATTGTAAGAACTCCAAGCGGCGGCTGGCTCAAGATTTGTTCTCAACCGCCGGACCCAACATTTAATTCAAAAGCAGACATCAACTTCAAAATCAAAACCTAACGTCGATGAAAGGATCACGCTAAGAACCGAGGTCGGGCACCCTCCGGGTGATATTGAGTTTGGGGAGGTTGGAGGGCGTACTAATCAAATTTTTTGTGGGATGAATCAATTCTATTTATATGACAAGGGAGAAGCTGGTGCATATAATCGGGCGCGTCTAAAGCCTGTGTGGGGGCTGTGAACGGGGCAGGCGGCACTTTTTTGATCACTGATGACCATTCCGAAGTTACATTTGTCTCAAATTTATTGTAAGAGCGCGCCTGACCGCGGGCGTGGGACGTGGCGCACGTGTTTGCTGCTGGCGGTGATGTTGTGGGGCGCCTCAAGCGCGTTCGCACAGGCAGCACCTGCCACGGATTTTTCCAAGGCTACTACTAGCGAGAAGCTTACGCAGCTTGACCAGCGGGTGACGGCGGCGCAGTCTTCCGCGGACAACGCATGGATGCTGGTGAGTGCGGCGCTGGTGCTGATGATGACCGGGCCAGGGCTGGCGCTTTTTTATGGCGGGTTGGTGCGACGCAAAAATACGCTGGCCATTATGATGCAAAGCTTCGCGCTGATGGCGTTGATTACGGTGATGTGGGCGCTGGTAGGCTACAGCTTGTGCTTTGGCGGAAATGGGCCGCTGATAGGAGGGTTCGAGCACGCATTTTTGCGCGGTGTGGGAGCGGATCCCAATCCCGATTATTCGGGGACGATACCGCAGACCACTTTCATGGTCTACCAGTTGATGTTTGCAATTATCACGCCGGCGTTGATTACGGGGGCGACCGCGGAGCGGATGAAATTCAGCGGATCGGTGTTGTTTATGGTGCTGTGGTTTGTTTTTGTGTACGCGCCGCTAGCACACATGGTGTGGGGTAAAGGCGGTTTTCTTAATGCGTCACTGGGTGGAAGATTTCCGACGCTGGACTTCGCGGGCGGAACGGTGGTGCATATTTCCTCGGGGGTATCGGCGTTGGTGTGCGCACTTTATTTAAGGAAGCGCACCGGCTACCCGCAGCAGCCCATGCCGCCGCATAGTTTGGTACTGAGTTTTATTGGAGCTTGTTTGTTGTGGGTGGGATGGTTTGGATTTAATGCCGGGAGCGCGCTGGCTTCAAACGGATTGGCGTCGAGCGCGTTTGTAGCTACACATTTCGCGGCGGCCAGCGCAGCTCTGGCGTGGTGCGCGGCGGAGTGGTTCAAGAATGGACGCGCGAGCGCGTTGGGTGGGATTTCGGGAGCGGTCGCGGGACTGGTGGCGATCACGCCGGCGGCTGGATTTGTCGGACCGATGCCGGCACTGGTCATTGGCATTTGCGCGGGCGCGTTTTGCTACTGGATGGTGACGAAGGTTAAGGCAATTTTTAAGTATGATGACGCCTTGGATGCATTTGGCGTTCACGGGGCAGGAGGAACGATTGGCGCATTGCTTACCGGAGCGTTTGCGCAGCAAGCGATTAATCCGATTTTCGGCGCGGGAAAACCGGTTGGCGGACTAGATGGGCATTGGGCGCAAGTCGGAAACCAACTGGTAGGCGTGCTGATCGCGTGGGGAATCGCGCTGGTGGGGACGATTGTGCTACTGAAGATCGTCGATATGATCATGGGTCTGCGAGTGACCACGGAAGAAGAAGAGGCAGGGCTGGATATTACGCAACACGGAGAAGAGGCCTATAACCTGGAAGCGTGATACGCGGGTTTATTGTTCAGCGCACGCGCATAGAGACGCATTGCGGAGTATAGGAAATTACCTCCATGATGAAAATTGAAGCGATCATTCAACCGTCGCGCTTTGTTTCCGTGAAAGAAGCGCTGCACGAAATTGGGATTGAAGGGATGACGGTGACGGAAGTGCGCGGGCACGGGCGGCAAAAAGGGCACACGGAAATTTATCGCGGGCGGGAATATACGGTGGACCTGCTGCCAAAAATGAAAGTAGAGATGGTACTGCCGGATGCGCTGGTGGAGAAGGCGCTGGCGGCAATTATGAAGACGGCGAAAACCGGAATGATCGGCGATGGGAAGATTTTCCTATCGAAGATCGATGAGGCTATCCGAATCCGGAACGATGAGCGCGGGGAGAACGCGCTGTAAAAAGGGATTTATTTAGAGAGCATTTGTGCTGCCCTCGTAACAAAATCTTAAATCTGCCGACGAAGAAATGCCAGAAGCGTCGTCCTAGTGAGGCAACGAACAGCGGGAAGAAAACAAGCTCTACAGATGCAAAATTGCCCGCTATAGTTCATATCAAGAAGTGATCGGCCAAGCTAAAAAATCGATGCAAGGATCCATAACTCCTCTTTCCACGCTCGGACCTGAAGCGGACGACGAGCGGCAACGAATACGCGAGAAATTCGAAGCGGGTGCGGGTGCGCGAGAAACGCTGGCGGCATTGTGCGAGCTGGCAGACCGAAATATACAGCGCATTTTTGGCGAGGTGCTGCGCGTCCATGGGGACGACGCCCAGGGACTCAGTCTGCTGGCGCTAGGGGGATTCGGGCGGCGGTTGCTTTTTCCTTATTCCGATCTGGATATTTTGTTTTTATTCGGCAACGAAAAAGCGGAAGCGGAATACCGGCCGTTAATCAGCGAATTTTCGCGGGTGCTGTGGGACATTGGTTTTCGGGTGAGCTCCGCGGGGCGCACCATCGATGAATGCAAGCGCATAGAAGAAGATAACGCAGAATTTCATCTGGCTTTGCTAGACCGGCGATTCCTGGCGGGGGACCAGACCCTGTTTGAGAAGCTGGACAGCAAGGTGCTGCCTGGTTCGGAGAAGCAAGCGCGGCCATTTTTGATGGCGCAACTCCAAAAATTGACGAAGGACAGGCTGGCACGCTACGGGAATACGATTTTTCATCTTGAGCCTAACGTGAAGGAGTCACCTGGTGGGTTGCGGGATTATCAAGCCACGGCATGGATGCAACAAATCAGCGGCGAGAAAAAAGACGCACGGCCGACGATAACTGCGGAAGACGACCTGGTAGGAAAAGCGGTTGATTTCATGAGCGAGATTCGCTGTTTTTTGCATTACAACAATGGGCGGAACGACAACACCCTGACCTATGAGCTACAAGCGGCGGCAGCGGCGCGTTCGTTGGGAATTTCGGGGGTTATTTCAGGGGTCAATTCAGATACTACGGCCAGGAATAGAGATGCCGAGGTTGCCGGAAGAGGCTCCGCGGAACATGACGCAGCGGAATGGATGCGCATGTATTTCCGGCAAGCGCGGACCCTGAACCGGCGATTGCTGCGACACATGGAACAAAAAACGCAACTCACCACATTGTCTTTGCGGGAACGTATTTTCAACGCAGCGCGTGTGCCGAAATTGGAAACCAGCACGATAAGGCCGTTTATCGAACGCGATGGACTTCTTGAAATCGTAGCTCCTGGCGCGCTATCGGATCGCGCGATTACGTTTTCGCTGTTTTTGGCGGCTGCGAGCACGGGTGTGCCGCTAAGCCGGGAGGCGGAACGCACCATCGCGTATATCCAAACGCATCCGGAGGTGCCGGCGCAGAATACGGAAATATCGTGGGCCACACTGCGCGAAATTCTGAGCGCGGATTATCCGGGCGTGGCGCTGCGGCCGATGCAGCGATTGGGATTGTTGCCGGAAGTGTTGCCGGAATTTGGACACATCGACTCGCTAGTGGTGCGCGATTACTATCATCGTTACACGGTAGATGAGCATTCACTGCGGACGATTGAACACCTGCAGGAATTGGGGGACGGCAGCGACGCGCTAGGCAAGAACTTTGCGCCGCTATGGAAAACGCTAGAGCGACGTGACCTGCTGATACTGGCGATGCTGCTGCACGATGTGGGCAAAGGCATGGCAGTGCAAAATCACGTGACGGGAAGCCTGGAGGCGTTAGAGAGTGCGGCAACGAGGCTGGGGCTGACGGCGGAAGAAAAAGCGGAGGTGCACTTTTTGATCGCGCACCATCTGGACATGTCCGAGACGATGCAACGGCGGGACATTTTCGATGCAGGCACGGTAACGATGTTTGCCAGGACGGTTGGAACACAGGAAAGATTGCAGCGGCTGACCTTGCTTACCTATGCGGACATTCACGCAGTGAACCCGGAGGCTTTAACTCCCTGGAAAGCGGAAATGTTGTGGCAATTGTTCGCGGCGACTGCGAATCACTTCAGCCGCACGCTGGACCGCGACCGGCTGCACGCTTCTACCGAAGTGTCCCTGCTGACGCAGGTGCGTTCCCAAACGCGGGGCGCGAAGGAAGGCGAAATCGAGCGGTTCCTGGAGGGTTTCCCGCGGCGGTATCTGGCGGTGCACTCGGCGGCGGAAATTGCGGAACACTTTGCGCTGTACCAGAAGTTGAAGGGCGAGCCGATGCAAACGGAGGTGAAGAGGACGCGGCACGGATTCTCGCTTTCGGTGATTACCGCGGACCGGCCGGCGCTCTTTGCCAAGATTGCCGGGGTGCTGGCGGGTTGGGGCATGAATATTGTGAAGGCCGACGCGTTTGCTAACGCGGCGGGCGTGGTGCTGGATACATTTCAATTTGTGGACCTGCATCGGACGCTGGAATTGAATCCTGGCGAAATCGAGCGCTTCCGCAGAAATTTGGCGGATGTGGTGAATGGAAAAGCAGCGCTGGAGCCGCTATTGCAAAGCAGGGACAGCGCGATGAGGGCCAAGGCTCCGAAGATCGCTGTGGATACGCGAATTACTTTTGACGATTCGTCGTCGTTGCACAGCACGTTGTTGGAAATTGTGACGCAGGACAGGCCGGGATTGCTTTATGAGATGGGCTCGTCGATGGCCAAGCAAGAATGCAACATTGAAGTGGCGCTCATCGATACCGAAGGGCAAAAGGCCATTGACGTGTTTTACCTGACATCGCGCGGCAAGAAATTGACGGAGCAAATAAAGGAGTCGCTGCGCCAGGAGCTGCAACGGAGTTTAAATTGACGGCCTGCCGCGAGCTGTACTGAGAAGTGGGAAATAATGGAAGCAGGAGCGAACGAATTCGGCTTATCGATATCTTCGGATGACCAGGTTGTGTCGATCGGAACGATAAAGTCCTAGAACGTAGAGAATAACGACGCCCTTCGTTGAATAAATGACCTGGCGGATGCGCAACAGCGGGGCGCGTTTTGGCAAATTGAGAAGTTCGGCGGTTCGCGGGTCGGCGGCGGTGGCATCCACCTCTTCGTCGGAATAGCTTAGCTCCACGTGATAATCACGCTGCAAGGTGGAAAATAAGGATTCTTTCTGCAACGGAGCGGACTGCAACCCGGAAAACTGTTCGGCGGAAAGATAGCAAGTCTCGAGGGCGAAAGGCTCGCCACCGGCAGCATGCCGCAAGCGCTCCAATTTAAAGACGCGGCTTCGAGGTGGTAGGGCTAATCGCGCGGTAGCTTCCTCTTCATTGTCGATAACTTTTGTAAACAGAACCTTCGAAATGGGAGTCAAACCGCGGCTGCCCATTTGTTCGGTATAACTCATCAATTTATTGAAATGAATTTTTGGAGCAGCGACAAAGGTGCCCACCCCGCGGCGCCGCTCCACCAAGCCTTCGCGTTCGAGCGAGGCGAGCGCGTGGCGAGCGGTCATCAGGCTGACATCATGAGTTCTTGCGAGTTCTCTCTCGGAAGGCACGCCGTCTCCAGCGCGTAGCTGGCCCGCGTCAATGCCGGTTCGAATCTCTGCCTGGATCCTTTTATACGCAGGAATTCCATTTGTTTTCTTCGCTAGCATTATCAATTCCCTCGACGTATCCCTGACCAACCTACAAGCCTCACAAACTCAAACGAGAGAGACGGTAAAAAAGTTCGGCCGTTAGCTGCGGCGCCACTCAATTTACGAACTTGTTACAGGCAATGCCGGTCTCCGCCAACGTGATCCACGCCCATAGATGGAAGCGCCAAAAATCCCAACCAAAAGTGCTATATGGCGGCAATCATTACCTGCTATAGGGTGCAGCGATGAGATTCTTATAAAACAATCCTTTTATCTTATAAAGCGATATTTTTTTGTTGACAAGAGCAATGTTCCGCTATATAGCTAGCCGTAATTTGAAGGGTGTTTTGGTTTTTGCTGGATCCAACCAAATTTCGGGAAAAGAGTGTGCCGGCCGATGGCCGAAAACTCTTGGGGAGAGATTGTATGAACAGACTGCGACTGCTTTGTTGGGTAACCGCAATTTTGGCGCTCACTTTGTGCGGAAGGCAGGAATTGTTGGCACAGGAAGTCACCGCTACGGTGACCGGGACGGTTACAGATTCGAGTGGAGCAGCGGTTGCCGGTGCGGTGGTTACCGTCAAATCAGTGGAACGAGGAGTGGTGTATACCGCGACGACCAATGACAGTGGTCTATACCACGTCTCGCAACTGCCGGTCGGCCACTATGAAGTCAGAGTCGAAAAGCCCGGGTTCTCTTCGGTGGAGTATCCGGCTTTCGTGCTCTCATTGAATCAAGTTGCGCGCATTGATGTTGAAATGAAAGTCGGGCAGGTGAGCCAGACCATCGAAGTGACGGGAGCGGCGCCAGTGTTGAAAACAGAAACGGCCCAGGTCGACACGGTCATCAATGCCGCAACCAACGACAATCTCCCGTTGGCCTCTCGGAATTACGTGCAACTGACGCTACTTGCGCCGGGCACGGTATCGACCGATCCCAGCAGTTTCAACAACGGCAACAACACCGGTGGCTATGGTGGGCGTCCCCTCATCAACGGCAACCGGGAGCAGGCCAATGATTTCTTGCTCGACGGCATGGATAACAACCAGGTATCGGATAACCTGCTGGGTTACACACCGGCCCCGGATGCAATCCAGGAGTTTAACCTCATCACCAACAACGCTCCCGCTGAATTCGGTAATTTCGAGGGTGGGGTAGTCAACGCCACAATCAAGTCGGGAACCAATAGTTTCCACGGCGACGTATGGGAGTTTTTCCGCAATGACAAATTGAATGCCGACAGCTGGTCGAATAAGTTCAGCGGGCTTCCGACGGATAAACTACGCTGGAATATGTTCGGGGGTACGTTGGGTGGTCCAGTACTCAAGAACAAACTTTTCTTCTTCGTTGACTACCAGGGACAGCGCTTTGATATCCCGGCGTCATCGAGTGCAAACACCATGTTTACCGCCGCTGAGCGCACCGGTGATTTTGGCGCCATCTGTGCGGCCGGGTTTGACACTAACGGAGTCTGCAAAGGGTCGGGTCAGTTATATAACCCGTGCGTGTCTTTTACTGCCGTGTGTACTCCCAGTTCTCCATCCGCGACGGTTCGCAGTCCCTTCCCGTTTAATCGGATTCCTGCCGCGATGATTAGCCCGGTAGCGGCGGCGTTGTTTGCTTCTCCGCTCTATCCGAGCCCCATCAATACCAGCCTGCAACAAAATGCTGTGGATACTAAATCTTCGGCCTTCAATGTAAACCAAGGCGACATAAAGGTAGATTTCAAGGCCACAGATAAAGACAACATTTCGGGCCGCTTTACGAGGGCTTATCAGAATAATCCATCGTCGAATTCTCAGGTACTGCTGCCAAACTCTTATGCGACATCGCCCATATTCAACACCGTTGGCGATTGGACCCGACTGATCGGCAGTAATCTCGTGAATGATTTCCGCATGGGATGGAGCCATATCACGCTGAACAGCGGCGATGCCTTTGCTCCGAGCGTGGGACAATTTGGCAACACACTCGGCATCGGAAATGGCAATCCGGCAAATGTCGATGGGCTGTTGCAACTCAAGTTTACCAACTCACCGCTAACCACTTTGGGAAGTCCGGAACAAACCCAGAGCTTCGACGACCACGTCTGGCAGTTCGAAGACGCGGTAACCTGGACGCATGGCCGGCACAATTTAAAAATCGGCGGGCAATTCTGGCGCCAGACTATCAAGACCTTCTATGCCGGTAACAACGGCCAGCTCGGGCTTATGGATTTCGACGGAAGATTCACGAACGCGTCCTTTACCTCCCCAGTCACGGGTACCGGCGATGGCGGCGCGGACTTCCTCCTGGGCCTGCCCTTTCAATATGGCCGAGGAGTGAGCACCGGTCAGACTTGGGAACAGTCCAGCAACATCATTGGTGTCTACGCGCAAGATACTTGGCGCTTATCGGAACGGCTAACGCTAAATCTCGGTCTGCGCTACGAAGCGCACACGCCTTGGGTGGAAACCAACAATCGCCAAGCTAATTACAACATGGCGACTGGCAACGTCGATCTAGCTGGCCAGAACGGCGCCAGCAGAGGACTCTATAATGGTTTCTATGGGGGTAGAGACTTCCAACCACGCGTCGGATTCGCGTGGACTCCCGCAGTGCTAGGCGGACACACCGTGGTGCGCGGGGCGTTTACAATCTCTTCCTATCTGGAAGGCACAGGCACGAACCTGCGGCTAACCTTGAATTCACCTTTTACACCTGCTGAAATCAACGCTGTCTATAACAACGCTGCTTTGCCGGCGACGAATAGCTCAGACGGCATCGTGGGCTCCGCGGGTGGGGCTTCCTGCGCCGCGCCCTCGTATGCTTGCTATGCTCAAGCCTTTCTGCGCGTTTGGGATCCCAACGTGCAGCCGGCAATTGCCGATCAGTGGAACCTCACCATTCAACATCAATTTTGGGGAGATACTACTTTCCAAATTGGATATGTGGGGCAGAGGGGCACCCACTTGATGGTGCCATTCGACTACGCCCAGAGGGTACTGCTTCCCAATTCATCTTGCGGAACTCCACCGTGCACCGCTCCTAGCCCATTCTTTGCCAAAAACCCAACGCTCTATAACGTTCTGGGCAACCCTGCCCAGAACGGCGAAGGCGCCACCGTCTCGGGCACGCAGT
>Ga0206991_10316_pt1 | contig 13919 bp, 13 predicted proteins | sample Alteio_BWMinCont_9_FD_153286 | JGI IMG/M metagenome (GOLD analysis project Ga0206991, IMG submission 153286) | Enriched cells from forest soil in Barre Woods Harvard Forest LTER site, Petersham, Massachusetts, United States -... | ecosystem: Environmental > Terrestrial > Soil > Temperate forest >...
ATCTCCATGTACCTGCCGCTCTTCTCCTTGATCGGCAAGTTGAGCAGCGCTCACTAATACGATTTTAGGTCCCCAAATCGGTTGCGCGGTGCCCCAGGATCGAAAGCCCGGGGCCTGTGCCCACAATCTCGGGAATGCGGCTCATTTCAAGGAGAGTTTTGCACCCCAACCCCTGGTGCTGCGATGGAGCTAAATGAGAACTTAGGAGATTGGCTCCGCTGGCTCAATCGTGTTCGCTTTCTTCTGATCACCCTCCTGCTGGGAATCGTCATTGTCCTCGTGCAGTACACACAGGTGACCGTACAGCTGCGTGATTTTGTTCCCTTGGTCATTTTGTGGTACACCCTGGCGCTTTTTTATCTGATTCTCCTGCGCTGGGTGCCGGTAGCCCGCTGGCACGCTCCCCTGGAGATCGTTTGCGATTTATTGCTGGTCACCGCGCTGGTCTACGTTACCGGAGGCCACGAAAGCTACTTCATCTCGCTCTATTTATTGGTGATTATTGTCTCCAGCATCCTTTTTTCCCGCCGCGCCACATTCCTGGTGGCCGGATTTGGCTTTATTCTTTTGGGGGGCATGGTCGAACTGGTCTTTTACGGTGCTTTGCCACGCACCGCCTTAGCCATGCCGGGCAGCAAGACCCTGCAGACCTGGATTTTGAGCAATCTCTTTGCTTTTGTCGCGGTAGGTTATCTGTCGAGCCTCCTTACCTCCAGCCTGCGCCGTCAAAGCGCCGAACTCGAAATGAAGCGCGGGGAGCTGCAGGATCTCCAGGCCTTCAACAAAGACATTATTCATTCCATGCGCGGGGGGTTGATCACCACGGACTTGGAAGGTCGGTTGAGGTTGCTCAATCGAACGGGAGAGGAGATCCTCGGGCTGCGGTTCGATCAAGTGCGAGGCCAAAGACTTGGCGACGTCTCGCCGGGAATCTGGCAAATGGCCGAGGGCTGCGAAGAGGGCGCTCTGCCTCAGCGATGCGAGGTTGAATTTCGAACGCCTGCTGGCCAGCAGCGCTACCTCGGCCTTTCCGTCTCGGTTCTGCGGACCGCTGAACGCCAGGCCATGGGTTACGTCATCAATTTTCAGGACCTCACCGAGCTCAAAAGGCTTGAGCAGGAGGTGGCCACAAAAGATCGCATGGCCGCGCTCGGACGCCTCTCGGCCGCAATTGCTCATGAGATACGTCAGCCGTTAACGGCTATGGCCGGAGCCGTTAAAGAGTTGGGACGGATGGTCCCTTTGCAAGAAGACGAAAAGCATTTAGTCGGCATCGTCAGCCGGGAATCAGAGCGGCTCAATCGCATCATTAGCGACTTTCTGAACTATTCCAGGGAAAAGAGCTACGAATTCGCCGAAGCGGATCTCTCTGACTTGCTGGATGAAACTTTGACTCTGCTGGAGAAGAATCCTCAGTGGCAGGGTAAATACCGCGTCGAGCGCGTCTTTGCTGCAAAACCCCTGCGGGTTCGCGCGGACGTGAACCGTCTCAAGCAGGTTTTCTGGAATCTCTGCGACAATGCCCTGCGCGCCATGCCGGAGGGAGGCACGTTGACCGTAAGGTTGGAAGCAGCGCCCTTTTGGATACGCATTCGATTCCGTGACACCGGCGTCGGTATCGATCCCGCGCAGCGGGCGAAGATATTCGAGCCGCTGCAATCGGGTTTTGTGGGAGGCACGGGCTTGGGCTTGGCCATCGTCTATCAGATCGTGCACGCGCACAGTGGGCGCATTACGGTTACCTCGGAAAAAGACCGCGGAGCCGAATTTACCGTCGAATTGCCGCGGGTGGCTTGATTATGGCCAGCATCCTCATCGTCGACGACGAGCGCTCCATCTGCGAATTGCTGGAGATCACTTTTCGAAAGGATGGCCATCGCGTCGAGATCGCCACGACCGGCGAATTGGGCCGCCGCCGGCTGGAATCCAAGATCTTCGACATCATTATTTCTGATATCCGTATGCCCGATATGAGCGGCGTCGACCTGCTTGCTTACGCCAAAGAGGTATCTCCCTCCACGATCTTTCTTCTGATTACGGGCGTTCCAACCGTGGAAACGGCCATCGCTGCAGTCAACGCCGGCGCCGATCGTTACGTGATCAAGGACCATGACCTGGTGGACCAGCTGCGTCGTGCTGTCAGTCAGGTTGACGAAAGCCTCAAGCTCAAGAATGAGGCGGGTTATTTGCGACGGGAGTTGCGGCGGCTCACCGGGCAGGACAACATCATCGGCCGCAGTCCGAACATGCGGACTCTCTTCGACCTCATCTCGACGGTGGCGCCCCAGTCGAGCCGCATCCTGATCACCGGCGAGAGCGGGACGGGTAAGGAACTGGTGGCGCGCGCGATCCATGAAAACAGTCCGCGTTCCCAGGCGCCGTTTATCACCGTCAACTGCGGAGCATTTCCGGAGACATTGCTTGAATCCGAATTGTTCGGTTATTTGAAAGGTGCTTTTACCGGAGCAAACGAAAACCGCCAGGGATTATTTCAGGCGGCCCATGGCGGGACGCTCTTTCTCGATGAGATTGGCAACATGAGTCCCTCCATGCAGGTGAAGCTGTATCGCGTCCTGCAGGAAGGCAAGATCCGGCCGCTGGGCAGCACAGAGGAGACCGACATCGATGTGCGCGTTATTGCCGCAACGAACCGGGACCTTGAAAAGGCGATAGCCGCGGGGGAATTTCGTGAGGATCTTTTCTATCGCCTGAGCGTGATTCCCCTTCATTTGCCGCCGTTGCGCGAACGCCGCGAGGATATTCCCTTGCTTGCGCGTGCGTTTTTCGAGCGCTTCCGCAAATCCATGGACAAGCCGGTCGAAGGCATTGAACCCGCTGCGATGGCCCAAATGGAAGCCTATGATTGGCCTGGCAACGTTCGTGAACTGGAAAATACCATGGAGAGGTCGGTAGCGCTGGAGACCGGAAGATTGATCTCGGTGTCCGTACTGCCCGAGAAAATTCGTTATGGCGTCTCGGGAGGTCGCGTCGGGAGTTCCAGGAACGGGCGCCCTGAACTGCCGGAAGGCGGACTCGATTTAGAACATTACATTCAGGATACGGAACGCGCTTACCTCTTGGCCGCGCTGGAGGCTTCCGGTGGCGTAGGCACGCGCGCCGCGGAACTGCTTAAAATGTCGTACCGCTCCTATCGCCATTACGCCAAAAAATACAACATCACCTGAGCCTTGGGTTATTGGAAAAAAGGCCGCTAGCTTATTCCGATAGCGGATTCGACCGGCCGTTCCGCCGCGGGACCGCGCTTGGCGATAAGAGATAGGGGGTACGCGATCGCAAACACGGTGAGTAATCCCATGATGGGGTCCATGGGGTATCGATAACGCCCGCTGGTGTGGGTCACGTAAAACACCACTGGGAAAAATAGCATAAACGACGTAAAGGGCAGCGCATACTCGTTTCGCGTGCGGTGCACAAACAGGGCCCCGACAAATGAGAAGAGGGAAAACAGACAGTTCCACACCAGCGTCAACTTAATGTACGGTGGCATGAATCTCCACATATCGGCCGGCGCGTCCCAGATTCCCATCCAGTTGTCCTCAAAGCGGCGAAAGAAAAATCGCATGGTATCCGCCGGATGTGTGCGCATGAACGCGAATGCCTCGCTCTGTTTCTCCTCCATGTACGGAATTTCCGTCATGCGAATGTACTTGGCCGCTTCCTCGGGGTTGTCCGTGGGGTGCATGTATCCCGCAAAGGTATCCGGCACCAGAGGGCTATTGCTCAGCCACAGCTCGAGTCCAAAGTTCGAACGCAGCGGAATGAACTTGTGAAACACGACATAATTGCGCACGGTCCAGGGAGTGATGCCCACGGCAAAGATCATCGCGGCGGCCAGCGCCAGCTTGGCTGCCAGGGCGAACTGCTGCCGCAAAGGCCACAGCGCCCAGAGAGCGAAGAACGGAAGCACGGAAAGCACCGACGGGTTCACCATGGCTCCAAAGGCCCACAGCGCGCCATAGCCGATCCACCAGGATAGTTTGGTGCGGCCACGGATCTGCAACGTCGCCGCAAAGAGCAGAGTCATGCACAACGCCGCCAGCGCCGTGTCCCAGACCCAAACCGCAGAGTAGAAAATTCCATCCGGCAAAATCGCCCAGAACCATGCGGATGCAATCCCAATTGTTTTTCCGAAGGACCGCGTTCCGATGGAATACACCGGCCAGCATACGAATGCGGAGAAAGCCATGTCGATGACTCGAATGATAAGACTCGACTTGTAAGTAAAAATTCCGAAGAGCTTAAAAATTCCCGCAAGCAGATAAGGGTATATGGGCGCAAGCCAGGCGGTTGGTCCCGTGACGACACCGGGCAGTGGCAGGGGAGAGCTGAACCCTCTTCCCGATGCGATCGCATTCGCTATGGAACCCGTTTCGGCCCCGAAAGCGAGATTGCCCGGCAGTGTGGCTCCAAGAATCAACTGGTCGTAGCAGCAATAAGCCAGCCGGAAGACAAATGCGGCTACGACGATAAAACCGGCCGTAGAGACCACGCGCTTCAGTCTTTCCATCAAGGAAGTCCACCCTTTGAGAAGAACTCAACGCAATCTTACTTTCTTCTTTCTTCGACGCGCTGAATGCTGCAAGGCTAAGTGTGCTGCAGGTAAGTGTAAGGAGAACCGCACTCTCGAACAACAACCTAACCCGATACTCTGAGCGGCGGGTGTTTATTCGGTTATGAATCGCTCGGGCGATGCCGATTTGTTGCTACGTTCCGGCTCAGATCCGCTGCCCGATCTGTTCATGAGGATTGCAATCTGACTTTTTTCGGCTCAGTAGCGTGACGTTTTTTGGCAGGACTCCCCTGGGTCGGGGTATTTTCCGCCCCATGGGCGGCCACCCTGCTCGCACGGCCACCATCCATCCGTTGCAACTGCTGGGGTTACAGCTTTTGTGTCGCATCAGTTACCTCCTCCCCGTGGGTTGGTAGTGAGGTTGCACCCATATTCGCGTAGCCCCGGTGCGATCTTAATTACAAGGAGAAGTCATGCGGAACAAACAAAAAGGTTTCTCGCTCATTGAGCTTTTGATCGTTGTCGCGATCATTCTGATTATCGCCGCGATCGCCATCCCCAACCTGTTGCGGTCGAAGATGGCCGCCAACGAGGCTTCTGCGGTTGGCTCGCTGCGAACCATTAACACCTCCTGCGTTGCCTTTTCTACCAGCTACGGCACCTTCCCGGCAGCGCTGACGAACCTCGGTCCGATCGCTGCGGGCGGCACGGCCAGCTCGACCTCGGCAGACTTGATTGACTCGGTCTTGTCCGCGGGCGCCAAGAGCGGCTACAACTTCGCCTATACGTCAGCTGCCGGCAACCAGACCTACACGCTTACCGCGACGCCTATCGCCGCGGGACAGACCGGACAGCGCATGTTCTTCACCGACCAATCCGGCGTGATCCGTGCGGACGTTTCGGGTTCAGGCGCCACTGTTGCCAGCACCCCAATCGGATAAGTATCCAACGGCGGGAGGGAGCGAGGCTCCCTCCCGTTATCTTGGAAAACGCTGATCAAAGAGTTGTGGAGCAAGTTGCGAGGTCAAAATGCTATCGCCAACCGCACAAAGAACTACCCGCAAGAATGGCGCTGGGTTCTCGCTCATCGAGCTCTTAATCGTCGTCGCCGTAATTCTGATTATCGCTGCCATCGCCATTCCCAATTTCATTCGTTCGAAGATGCGTGCCAATGAAGCCGCATCCGTCGCGAACCTGCGAAATATCGCCACGGCCGAAACGGTTTACAACACAACTTATGGAGTCGGCTTTTCGATGACGCTGGCCAATCTCGGAGGCTCTCCGGCAATCCCCGACGCGACGCAGGCGGGTCTGATCGACTCCGTCTTGAGCGCGGGCACGAAAAGTGGATACACCTTCACTTATACTGTGTTGGTTACCGACGTCAATGGCAACCCCCAGGCGTTTTCTGTAAACGCCGACCCAATCACCCCCGGAGCAACGGGTGACCGTCACTTCTACAGCGACCAGAGCGCTGTGATCCGCCAGAATCTGGCCGGTCCTGCCGGGATCGCTGATCCTCCCATCCAATAAACCCCTGAGCAACGCGGCTCTCAGCACTCCGCTCGCCTGGGAGCACTCTGCTAGACTTGTCCCTATGAAGCAGAGGGCGGCTTTCCTGCTCGCCGGCACACTGGCGATTGCCGGTGTGGCGACATCGGCTCGAGGCAATGTGAGTCCCGAGGCTGTCCCCGTCGCGCGCGCTTTAGAGGCTCGCTATCACGACGCCAAGACACTGCGGGCGATTTTCCTCGAACGATACAGTGATAGCCGTCAAGGTTTGCAGGCGGAGTCGGGAACGGTCTACTTCAGCCGGCCCGGTCGTATGCGCTGGGAATACGAAGCTCCCGAACGAAAGCTTTTTGTCTCTGATGGCAAGACGGTCTGGTTTTACGTGCCTTCCGACCGCACCGTAACCCGTGCTCCCATCAAAGAAAGTACGGATTGGCGAACCCCCCTCGCCTTGCTTACGGGCAAGGCCAAACTCTCTCAGCTTTGCGAAAGTGTCGATGTCAGCGGGAATAGCCCGGCGGCGCCAGGGAATGTGATCTTGAGCTGCCGCCCTCGAGGCGAGAAATTGAAATCCGGTGGAGCTCAGGCTGAGAACGACGTTGAGAGCCCTATTGCTCCCCTCGATCAACAGTTCGACCAGGTGCTTCTCGAAGTCAATCCGGAGACAGGTGAATTGTCGGATGTCCGCATACTCCAGCCGGGAGGCGTTGAGCTGGAGTACCGCTTCGGAAATTGGCGGGAGAACGTGCCCCTCGCTGAATCCCTCTTCCGATTTCAGGCGCCCGCTGGCATTGCCATCGTGGATGAATCGAAACAGGCGCATCCGCAGGGTCCCTGAGTCTCACGAACCGGTTCAGCCAAAGAACATCCGCCTGAAGGCCCGTTTTCTGTCTGGCAGTGGATAAGGTAGACTGAGGCCATGGCAGAGTTTGTGTGCAAAGTGGCCGACCCCGCCGGGCGGGTCTTTTCGCACGTGGAGGCCGCGCAGTCGGTCTCCGAGGCGCGCCAGAAGCTCTCCGATCGGGGTTTATTTGTCTACTCGGTGCAGCGCCGGGGCGGCTTGCTTGGCCACGCCATGGGCGCCCAAAAGAGCCGGGTTCTCAAGAGCGGCGACTTTCTGATTTTTAACCAGCAATTCAATACCTTGGTCAAGGCGGGCCTGCCTATATTGAAGGCTCTCGACCTGCTTGCAGAGCGCGCCGCCTCGCCCACTTTGCAACCGCTGCTCAAGGATGTTCGCGACAACGTCCGTGAAGGGGCCTCGCTGTCCGAGGCTCTTGAGCAGCAGGGACTTTTTCCCAAGGTTTATGTCACTTCCATTCTGGCAGGCGAAAAAAGCGGCAACCTTTCTGGCGTTCTGGACCACTACATTGCCTATCAGAAAGTCTCTTCGGGCATCCGGAAGAAATTAGTCGCGGCATTGATCTACCCCGTGATTCTGATCACCGTGGCCACGCTGATCGTGACGTACTTGGTCACCTATGTCGTGCCCCAATTTGCAAAACTCTATTCAGACATGAATGTGCAATTGCCGACCGTGACCCGCCTGCTCTTGACGCTCACCGTTAGCTATCGTTTTTATGTGCTCGCCGCTGGTGCTTTACTGATTTGTTTTGCCTTGGGTGTTTTCTTGTGGTCGCGAACGGACAACGGCGGCACTTCCGTCGACCGCATCAAGCTGAAGCTGCCGTTGATCGGGGAGACTTGGATCAAATTCCAGGTCGCGCAATTCTGCCGTACGCTGTCCACCTTGCTTGCGGGCGGCACGCCGCTGGTCGCCGCTCTAGCCACTTCGGCGGATTCGGTGCGCAGTCGGCTGGTTTCCGGCAGCATCGATGATGCTTCCAAGCTCGTTCGCGATGGCCAGTCTTTGCATACCGCCCTCGGAAGCATGGGGCTCATGCCGGCGATGGGTATCGAGATGATCGAGGTGGGGGAGGCCAGTGGAGCCCTCGCGCCGATGCTTGCCAGCGTCGCCGAATTTTACGAGGATGAAACCAACCAGCGGATCGGAACTCTCATCGCAATTGTGGAACCTGCAATTTTGGTGTTTATGGCGATTATGATAGCCTTCATATTGATTTCGCTCTACCTGCCCATTTTTTCCTTCTCGGTCGGCGCTGGACCCGGCTAGCGCTAAGCGGAATTATTGCTCATGGGAACCAGCGACTACAATGTGGCCTCCTCCGCGCTTCAGGACGTTCAGGCCGAACGCGAGCGCAGCCGGCGCACCGCCGAGCGTTACCGTTGCCCTTTTGTCGATCTCAATGAGGCGCGCATCGATCCGGAACTATTTCGAAGCATCCCCGCTGACCTGATGTTCCGCTTCAATTTTGTTCCTCTCGAGGCCCGGGAGAACCAGCTGGTCGTCGCCGTGGCCGATCCTACCCAGATTTTATTGAGTGATGAGTTGCCCCTGTTACTGGGGAAGAAGCTCGTTTTGAAAGTAGCCACGCCCACGCAGATCAGCGATCTGCTCAAGCGCACCGAGCAATCGCAGCGCGTGCTCGAGCAGGCCACGGAAGCATTCACTCTGCAGGTTGTTCAGGACGAGGAGGAAAGCGAAGAGGCGCTCTTTGCCGAGCGGCTTACCGAAGAGGGCGGCGTCAGCCCCGTCGTGCGGCTTGTGGATACCGTAATTTTCACCTCGCTCGAGCGGCGTGCCAGCGACATCCACATCGAAGCGCGCGATATGGAGGTCGTGGTCAAGTACCGCATCGATGGCGTTCTCGTCTACGCGATGCCTCCCATTTCCAAGGAATGGCACTCCACGATCCTCTCCCGTATCAAGGTGATGAGCGAGTTGGATATTGCGGAGCGCCGGGTGCCCCAGGACGGCCGCTTTCGCGTGCGTTACAAGGGCCGCTTTGTGGATTTCCGCGTATCCATCATGCCTTCCATCCATGGGGAAGATGCCGTGCTTCGCGTCCTTGACAAGGAGACGCTCTCCGAAAAGTTTCATAATCTCAGCCTCGAAGTCGTGGGCTTTTCGGATGAAGATTTGCGTAAATTCCGCCGCTATATTCGAGAGCCCTATGGCATGGTGTTGGTCACCGGTCCCACCGGTTCCGGAAAAACCACCACTCTTTACGCCGCCATCAATGAGATCAAGACCGATGAGGATAAGATCATCACCATTGAAGACCCGGTCGAATATCAGGTGCGGGGAATTACGCAGATACCCGTGAACGAGAAAAAAGGGCTGACTTTTGCCCGCGGCTTGCGTTCGATCCTGCGGCACGATCCCGACAAGATTATGGTGGGCGAGATTCGCGACGAAGAGACCGCGCAGATTGCCATTCAATCGGCATTGACCGGCCACCTCGTTTTTACGACCGTGCATGCCAATAACGTCACCGATGTGATCGGTCGATTCATCAACATGGGCGTCGAGCCTTACAATTTCGTGTCGTCGCTGAATTGCATCATGGCTCAGCGGTTGGTTCGCGTCGTGTGCGAAAGCTGCAAGAAGCCGGTGCATTATCCTGCCGACGTTTTGCTTGCTGCGGGTCTCGATCCCGAGGTGTGGGGCCCCGTGACCTTTGCCGAAGGAACGGGCTGTCTGGAATGTTCCGGCACCGGCTATCACGGGCGCACGGCGATCACCGAACTCCTGGACCTGTCGGATCGCATCCGTGAAATGATCGTGGGCCGCCGTCCGACTTCGGAGATCAAGCGCGCCGCCCGCGAAGAGGGCATGACCTTCTTGCGCGATTCAGGGTTGGAAAAAGTCCGGACGCGGGTTACCACCTTGAAAGAGATCAACAAGGTCACCTTTATCGAATAACCCGGGCGATGCGGCGCGTAGCCGCCTGCAGGAGTCGGGAGAACTCTCGGAGAGCAATCGACTGTCGATGGCCACCGCTGAGACAATTCGCAAGGGAATTTTTCGGAGCAAAGGCGTCCGCCGGTTTGTGCAATGGCTGGACGTCGCGCCGCACCCGTTGATTGCTTGCGAAATTGCCGCCGGATATATTGCCGCGGCGCGTTGGACGCGGGCGGGCGGCGGCATCGAGTCTTTTGCCATCGAGCCGCTCTCTCCAGGCTCGATAAGGCCCAGCGCCGTAGAAACGAATCTGGTCAATTCCGGGGAGGTCCGTGCCGCAATGAGCACGGTGTTCGGTCGGCTGCGCGCCAGGACGAAGGATGTGGCGTTATTCTTGCCCGACCCCGTCATTCGCGTGTTTGTTCTCCACTTCGACGTTTTTCCTCGCTCGGCTGAGGAAGCTTTGCCGCTGCTGCGGTGGCGCCTGAAAAAGAGCGTTCCTTTTGAAACCGACGAGACCGTGATCTCTTTTATGCGCCAGCCCGCGCGCGAAGAAGGCGTGGATATCGTCACTGCATTGGCCCGGCTGCGGATCGTGCGAGAATACGAGCAGCTTATGGAATCGGTGGGCATGGCTCCGGGTGTCGTGATGAGTTCCGCCCTTGCGGCGCTTCCTTTGCTCAATGATCGCAAAGCCGCGCTCCTGGCCCGAATTTCCGGTAAAGCCATGACTGCGGCGATTGTTCGCGAGGGCGTTCTTTGCGGCTATCGTTGCGTCGATCTTCCCGCCGAGGAAGCCGACATTACCCCGCAGGCCTTGCTGGATGAGATCTATCCCCTTGCCGCGTACTATCAGGATTCGTGGCGGGAGCCGATTACCATGGTTGGTCTGGCCGGATTGGCCGGCCGCATCGACGAATTTCGCGAGCCGCTCGAGCGGGAATTGCGCTGCCCCGTTGGGGGATTGCTTAGCGCCGCCGCCAGTGAAGGTCATATCAGCAGCGAATTGCGCCCATTGGTAGAGCGCGAACTCGACGCTCTGGTTGGCTGGTCGCTTTATCGGGGTTCATGAGCGGAGTCTGATTCCGGATACGATGATATGAGAGTACGCCTCAACCTAGCCAGTTCACCCCTCGCCAGCAATCGGCGATTCGCGGTTTTTTCCGTCGCCATCGGCGGCGTGGGCCTGATCGCCATGGCTCTCCTCTCGTGGCACGTTTACAGCGTGCGGCGCGCCAATACCGCTATTCGACTGGAGCAGGCGCGAATCGAAAGCGATATGCAGGCGCTTCGCCAGCATCGCTCCGATCTGGAGGGATTCTTCAACCGCCCCGAAACAGTTCAGCGGCGCGAACTTGCGGGCTTCCTGAACGGTTTGATTGCGCAGCGGGCTTTTCCCTGGACTCAAATCTTCATGGATCTGGAACGCAGCTTGCCCGACGGAGTTCGAATCGTCAGTATCGAACCTAGGCTGGCTGAGGATCACCTTGAATTGAAGTTGACGATCGGAGCGAGGAACGACGAAAGCAAATTGAAATTCCTGAGAGCGCTCGAAGATTCCCGCGAATTTTCCGATATCCAGGTTCTTGGGGAAAGTCGCGCGGGCCGGCCCGGAGACGCCGACTTGGTCGTCATGGGATTGATCGCGCGCTACTCCTCCAGCTAAAGCCAATGGCTAAGACAACCAAAATCGTTATCCGCGTCATCCTGGGCATCGTTGTGGCTGCCGACATCGCATTGATGGGCATTAACTGGCAGATGGCCGCCGCCAGCCGTGCGCCGCAATCGGAATTGAATGCGCTCAAGCGGCAGCATGCCTTGGTGGCTGCCGATATTACTCGCGCCGAGAGCATTCGTAAGACCTTGCCCCAGGTCGAGCAACAGTGTGATCTGTTTTTTAAGCAGAATTTCAGGCCTGCCGCTTCCGGGTACTCCTCGGTCGTCGCCGATTTTGGCTCGCTCTCTCGCGGCGCCGGATTGCAGACCGAGAATCTCAATTTTCACCAGCATCAGACGGACAAGCGCGGCGTAACCGAAGTCGACATCAACGCGGTTATCGATGGTGATTATTCCAGTGTGGTTCGTTTCATAAATGCCTTGCAGCATACCGACACTTTCTACGTGCTGGATGGCCTTTCCCTGGGATCTTCCGGTGCCGGAGGGGAATTGAAGCTGAATCTTCAACTACGCACCTATTTTCGCACTTGATATGTCAAACCGGCGAAATCAGATCGTCTTCCTTACCGCTCTGGTCGTAGTGTTCTTGTTCATCGTCTATCGAATGACCCGGTCCCCTGAGGTCGCCTCGGTGGTCTCCAGGGCCGACGAGAACTTTCGTCCCATCGCTGTGGAAAATCCGGCGCTGCGCCTGGACTTGCTGGAGCGTCTGAAGAAGCTTCAGTACGAGGGTTCGCATCGAAACATTTTCAGCTCCTCGGCTCCGCCGCCGGTTTCCGCCGCGCCGCCGGTCGCCGCCGTGCCGCCGCCTGTTGTTGGGCCAGCCGCTCCCCAGGGCCCTGCGCCGCTGGTTGTACCGGCCACTTTCTACGGTTACGTGACAGACGCGCAAACCGGTGCGCGTAGAGCTTTCTTTATCGAGGGAGACAACGTCTATGTATTGGCCGTCGGCGAACTCTTGCTCGGACGTTTCCGGCTGATGCAGATCGGCAACAGCAGCGTTGAGTTGGAAGAGACCAGCACGGGGCGCCGCGCCACTTTGACCATGGAGGAGCCTACCCCGTCGTGAAATCAAGCCGCATGAGCCGTCGCCGCGACGCAGGGTATGCCGTGCTGCTCGCGATTTTTCTGGTCGCCACGATGCTCCTGCTGGCCGCTGCTGCCGCGCCCAATATTCTCACGCAGGGACGCCGGTTGCGCGAGCAGGAGGCAATTTGGCGCGGCAATCAGTATGTGCGGGCGATTCGTCTTTACTATCAGAAAAACGGGAAATACCCCGCCAGCCTTGAAGATCTCTCCAAGGCGAATGCAGCCGGAGTTCACGTCCTTCGCAAGGTTTATAACGAGCCCATGAGCCCCGACGGAAAATGGCGGTTGATCTACGTCACCCCTGCCGGCCAACTCATAGGCAGCGTCCACTTCCATAATTTGCAGGAGATGGCGGTCTCCGCTGCGTTCGCGGGACAGATGGCGGGTGGCGCCGCGGGCTTTGCCAGTCAAGTTTTCGGCCAGCCAGACCCGGGGCCGGCGGGCGGCGCGCAACCCTCGACGACGGGTCAGCAAAGTGGCGCTCAGCCTGGCCAGCAAAACGGCTCGCCATCGGGCCAACAATCTAGCGCGCCACAACTGGGCTTCGGTGGCCAGAATTCCCAGAGTTCGCGGCTGAGTTCGGCGCAGCCTGCTCCGCTCGGGGCCGTCGATTCGCCGGTCTTTGGCGGGTCGGTGATTGGCGTGGCCAGTAAAGTCAAGCAGTCTTCGATAACGGTCTATCAGGGCGGCAAAACATACTTTGAGTGGGAGTTTATCTGGAATCCGCTTTTGAATGCCAACGGTGGCGCGGCAGGACAGCAGGTTGTCGTTCCGGGTCTCAATGGCCCAGCCCAACCTGGTGCGGTGCCGAATCCTGCCGTCTTTCCGGGCGGTGTTAATGGATCCCCGAATTCGCCCGGAACCTTACCCGGCACCATGCCCATCGCGCCTCAGCCCGTTCCCGCTCCCCAGAACTAGACCCATCGTCGTTTGAATCCGCCTACCGCGCTTTACCGGTTGTCTGGCTTGGCTGCTCTACTTGGCTGTCCCCAGTTGGATGTCCGACTTGACTGCCTGACTTGAATGCCGGCTTGGCTGGAGAGTTCGGAGGCGCCTGGTTCCTAGATCCGAGGAACAACTCCGGGAAGCTGGGCAGACTCCGCAAGTTCGTCATCACCCGGTTGATGTACGTGCGAGTTTCCGTGAAGGGTGGAATCCCGCGATATAAGTCCACTCGCTTAGGACCCGCATTATAGGCGGCGAGCGCGAGCGTGACGTTTTGCCCGTAGCGATCGAGAAGCAGCTTCAGATATCGTGTTCCGCCGTCGATATTTTGTTTTGCATCCAACGCATTCCGCACCGCCATTTGTGCCGCCGTTTCCGGCCGCAACTGCATCAACCCGA
>Ga0206991_10239_pt1 | contig 13901 bp, 9 predicted proteins | sample Alteio_BWMinCont_9_FD_153286 | JGI IMG/M metagenome (GOLD analysis project Ga0206991, IMG submission 153286) | Enriched cells from forest soil in Barre Woods Harvard Forest LTER site, Petersham, Massachusetts, United States -... | ecosystem: Environmental > Terrestrial > Soil > Temperate forest >...
CCGGTCGGTGCTTTCGAATTCGGTGACCGTTTTCACCGAGGCGATATCGTGATCAGATGCTTTCTCTTTCTTTAGCCGGGCGAGAACTTTTACTCTCAGCGGCTCACCGATGTCCCGTGCGCGGTCGCCCGTCTTGCGTGACAAGCTCACGGCAGCAAAGACAGCATTCGGATTGCCAGCCCAATCCAACAAAAAAAGTGCGTTTAACCAGCTCTCAGCAGTTTCAATCGGGACAACCACATGCGGGGGCGCGTGCGCGGGATCGCGTGCGCCCAGACGAGAGAGCGACCAAAGCAGCGGCGCGCTGGGTCCATCGACTTCGAGTTCCTCGACTACACGGGTGCCAAGTTGCTTCTTGATCTTGGCGTCAAGCAGTTCCAGACTCGCCGCGACGCGCCACATCTCCGGAATCTCGCCCTTGCTTGGCCGCGGCCAGCCGCCGCGTTTAGTTACGTCGCGCTCATCGAAAAGGAACGGCTGCAGACGATAGAACAATTCGCGTTCATGGTCTTCCTTCAAGCCACCCGCCACGCGCCTCCAAAGCACCCACCACTCGATGCGACACGATGGATCGGAGACGAAAAACAGTGCATTGCGTGTGGCGTTGTACAGCCGTTTCATTCGATCCGGATCGGCCATGTCGCCGAAACCCGGCCGCAGCAGAAAGCCGGCAAGATTGAGCCAGCGCGTTTCATGCTCGGCACTCCGCCCTCGATGTTCGGATAAATCGAGCAACGCGTCCGCCAGCCGGCGCGCCACCGGCACCGGCCAGGCTTCTTTGGACAATTGCAACATCGCTTCAAGCTGGCGCGTAACGATCCCGGCGCCGATCGGCTCACGGCTGGCCGGATCGAATCCGCGTCGCAGCATCGCAAGCGCCGCCTCGACCTTGCGCGGATCGGTGCCAGCCAGCGCTTCATCCGCGCTCTTCACGGCATGTAGCTCTTGTCCATGGGATTTCGTGCGAATATTGAGATGAACTTCCCAGCGTCTATCGTCGCCGATAGATTTTAGCGCCAGTTCAAGCGTCCCGACTTCCGTTAAACTTGATTGTAATCGCACAGTCACGTCGCGCTTAACCGCGCGCCGCCCTGCATGGAGAATCGTCTCCAACGGTGGAAGCGGCGCAAGATCTGGCGATTTTTCGTCGACGACTGCACCCATTTCATCACTGCGCACACTCGATGAAAAAAGCGGAAACGCCACAGGCGACGCAAGCGTAAGGATAAACGTCTGAGAAAGTTCTAGCTTCTGCCCCTCAATAGTTCCACGTGGAACGATGCAAATGGCCGCCTTGCCGGTCGGATTGCTTTGCGATGGGGCCGCCTCGATCCCAATATAATAGGCCCGTCCCATCCCGCCGCCAATGCGAATTCCCGCGCCGCGCCGGACACAGCCGTAGTATGCGGCGCCTATGGCGACCGCCAGATCGAGCGATGGACTGGCAAGCTCCACTGGCTCCCCCGCTCCACCCCATATGCCCAGCACCTCTAAAATACGTTCCCGAAACGCGGATGGCTTCATCGCGCCGCCATTGAAAAGCACCGCGTCGGAAACAGCGAAAGACTGAGGACCGAAAACTGAGGACTGCGTAACAGCCAGCCGTTCTGTTAACTCAATTCTCAGTCCCTTAACCTCAGTCCTGCCGTTGGCACCGTGCCGTCGCAAAAATTGGCCCAAATGTCTCGTTACCGCCGGATCGTGAACGTATGGCAATCCCCATTCGCGGATTCCAGTCCGGCCGGCCGTCGTCGGATCGTCGCCTAACTTGGAGACAGGGAAGAAACCTTCCAGCAACATCTGTCGCGCTTCGTCGCGCTGGATCTCCGTCTTGACGCTGCCGCCGATGACACTGGAGCCGCGTCCAACGACGGCGACGGGCAATTTCACCGGAGCCTTTTCGGACAGCAGCTTCTCCTTGGCATCGCGCACGGCGGCGGTAAGAGCTTTGAACTGATGTGCATCGAGGTGGCCGGGAACTTTCTTTTCCAGCGCGCGCGCCAGCGCCAGATCCATGTTGTCGCCACCGAGCATCAAATGATCGCCGACGGCGCTGCGAACCAACGCCAGCGGATGGTCCTCATCGCCGGTTCGGTTCACGTCGATCAGCGAAAAGTCCGTTGTGCCACCGCCGACGTCGCAGACTAACACGCGCTGAATGCCGGCGAGTTCCTTGTCCAGTTTCAAAAAGTTCTCGGAAATCCACGCGTAGAACGCTGCCTGTGGTTCTTCGAGCAGTGTGATCTTCGGCAACCCGGCCATGCGCGCCGCTTCAACGGTCAGCTCCCGCGCGGCCTCGTCAAAGCTGGCCGGCACGGTGATGACGATGTCCTGTTCCGCGAGCGATTTGCTCTCATCAGCCTTGGCAATGCAATGGTCCCACGTTTCACGGATGTGGCTCAAGTAGCGCGCACTGGCTTCCACCGGCGAGACTCGTTTGACGCCCTCCGGCGCGCCCCACGGCAAAATCGCCGCGGTGCGATCGACGCTGGGACTGCACAGCCATGACTTGGCGCTGGCTACCAGCCGTCCGGGAACCTTCGCGCCCAGCTCACGAGCGAGCTCTCCGCAAATCACGCCGTTCTTATTATCCCACGGCAGCGTCATGCTTCCGGCCGGCAGCTCCTTTTCGCCGGCGAGATAGAGAAACGAAGGCAGAAGCGGGCGCGGCTCCGTATATCCCAGTCGCGTCAATTGCGGTATTTCAAAAATGTTCACGCGCGGCCGCTCGCCGCGAATCTTGCGGCTGTCAGCATAAGCAACAGCGCAATTGGTGGTGCCGAGATCAATGCCGACGATATAGGTCATGGTTTTATTTTTAACCACAAAGACACAAAGACACAAAGAAGAACTAAAATGGTTGACATGGGATTATCTTGATTTGATTAAGAGTTTTCTTGGTGTCATTGTGACTTTGTTGTTAAGCGGTCAACGGATTTGTTCCTCAATCATCTTCGAAATCTCTTCCAGTGCTTCCGTATTCGGCAGCGGCCCGAAGACGGACAACTGATCTTTATCTAACAAATAGCGTTGCGTCCAATTGCTCTCTTTTGTCCACGTGTTAAAGACATCCACGCCTGTGAGGTGATGCTGGCGCTCCAAATCCAGCACTTTCTGCTGGTAAGGTTCGGCGTTCGCCTCGCGGTCAACTTCGGGTATGACGCCGACGATGACGATTTTCCTGGCGCCATTTGCTTTCAAGCGGTCTAGCAGTGCGTCGAGCGCGCGTTCGAAAGTGTAGAGCGGTGTTTGCCGTGCGGCATCGCCCGCTCCAATGCTCAGCAGCACCAAAGCCGGAACCTTATTACCGACGCCATTAGGTTTGGCGCGCAGATATTTTTCAAGTTCGGCAATAAAACGAAAGACCGGGAGGCTGCGGTGTGGCCCGGCGATGTAAATCTGTTCCCACTTCAATTGCGGCGTCGCATGTGCCAACATACCGGCGATTCCAAATTCCTGCGTTGACGTTTGAGTGACTGGAAGTCCTTCAACGAGTGGATCGCCCAGAAACAATGCCGAATTGCCCAGACTTCCGGAGGCCGCCGACCTCAGCGGGACGAATTCGCGATAGTCGGCATCGTTCTGTCGCTTGAGCAGCATGAGTGTAGCGCAGGCATCCTGCCTGCCGTGCTGATTATTCACTGGCAGGCTGGAAGCCTGCGGTACGAATAATAAATTTCCCGCGCCCGCCACAACCTGGCCGGGCCACGGATTTTCGGCGTTCAGGACGCACAGCCGAATCGATTCACACTCCACGTCACCGATCAGCAAGGTCAAGACGATCTGCGTGTTTCCATCTTTAGACAACGGATCCAACTGTGAACCCATCAGCGAGACACGATCCAACCGCCGGCCATTTTTCAATGGAGTCGCATCGTCCTCCCCTTCTTGGGGCGGGGGGGTCGGGCGAGTATTTATTACCGTCCGTACGCTCCATCTCAAACGAAACTCGCCCATGGGCCGCGCGGGCGCCAGCAGCAGGTTCGCCTCGATTCGTTCCTTTGGAATAATGCGCGGCGGCGGACTCAAACTTGTCTGGATGTGAATATGCGCCGTCTCATCCGGATAGAGAAAATCCGGAGCATTTTTTAACTCTAATTCGCCTTCCAGGTCCAAGACGCCAGTCCTGCCTTCTTTACTTGTCTGCACGTGAACCAAGCGCTGTGCAAGTGGCTCGGTGGATTTCGTTGTCTTTACGGCCGCAGTGATATCGGCACCCGCCGGCACCCATTTTAACAATCCCTCTGCCTTTACCGCCTCATTAAAGATCACGTCGTTGCCAATCGATAGCACCAGAGATTCAGCATTGGTTGCGTCCATTGCTCTCAAATAGACTAACGCCTGTTCGAGGCCCGCTGAATCACCCAAATGCACAGCGCAGCGAACGTGACCGAGCACTTCGGACTGAATGAACGGCGATGGCGTGCCGCCGCCATTTTGCGCAGTTTGAACCGGTCCGCTCAAATTTTCGTGCCGCACTATAACAACCGGCAACGCATGCAAGAACGCATCCGGCGGAACGCACATCAGCGTGCGCGCCCATGGCGGCTTCCAATGCAAACGCAGGCCAAATCGCTGCAACTCGGCATTCGTCTTGCCGGCGGGATTTCCTTCGGCATAATAGACGACGATGCGATGTACACCCTCTTTAAGCTCTACATCGTGTTGCAACTCGAACGGGGCCCGGTCGTCATCCGGCGCGTCGGCCGATAGCACGGAAATGCCATCGATCAGCACATACGCCACGCCAGGCGTATCCAATGCGAACACATAATTTCCACGAATCGGCGTTCGCAGGAAACCTTCGTACACGGCCACGTAACGTTCCGGATCGATCCTTTGCGGATTGCGGCCCAAAGCATCGACGGTGACTGAAACAAACGGACACTCCGGGTCGTCGATCGCGGCCGGCTGCAGCACCCCCAAGGCGTTTACTGCATTTCTTTCCATTGTCTGGAAGCGTTCGAGCGTCAGCGGTTTTTCGGGAAGATATTGAAAATCGTTCGGCGCGCTGCGCCCACGCATGGACAGTCCAATATCGGTGGGCGCGTAATCTATCGGACTGAAACTCTGATGGCCATTGGCCGGCGCGCCATAATACAAACAAAACCGGCGCAGACCCGGCTGCGTGCGAAATCGAAATTCGACATCCGGATCGCCTGTCGATTGGTGTGGATAGACCGGCTGAGGCTTACCGTCCTCACCGATCAGCAGAATCTTCTCCGGAGTCAGCGGCCCCACTGGGTCGCCCGGAGATGACCTTCGGCGAAGCGCAAGCCTGATGCTGGCCGCCGGCAAATCGCGGTGTAAATCGACGTTGCCGGCTTCCGCGGGAACTTCGACGCGAAAGAAGAGCCGCTCGGGATACCCCGCATCGGCCCACCGCGTGAGCGTAGTCGGAATGTTTGCGTCAGTTTGCGCGGCATGGGTAACTAACGCAACAACGAGTGTCATTGCAATCAAAAACAAACGAACGATGTTTAATCGCAAATCTTTCGTTCCCTAGTCGCTCAGCGACAATATTTTCCCAAAATCCCGATTCGTGTATTCAAAGCTGACGTCCAAATTGAATTCACGAATCACGAATCACGTATCACGAATCACGTTCAATCTTTTCTCTCCGTCCGCGATAGCCATCTCAACGCGCTGCCACAAATCCGCCTCGCGTTCGCGCACCTCGAAAGCCACCTCCAGAGACCAGACCGGCGGTTCTGCCGGGAATCGTAAGAGTTCCAACTTCGCGCTATCTTTGGCCGTCACGACAATTCCACCTGCCTTCAGTGTCCGCGCGCGGTCGAGAAGTCCGCAAATCTCGACTTCGCTATACCGGTGATGATCGGGGAAGGCAACGAAATCGAGGATGCGTGCGCCCATTTGAATCAGCGTCCGCCGGAAGCCTTCCGGATTGCCTATGCCGCACGCCGCGACGATCGGCAAACCGGCAAGCCTCGAGCGCGGTACTTCAACCGCGCCCCCTGGTCCCACGGTTCGCAAACGCCGCGGTATATGCTGAGCTGAAGCAATCAGCGCGTTTGGAGCCAACTCTCTGATTTCGTCGCATATCTTTGCGAGGTTCCCCGGCGGCGCCGCGTCCGCCCGCGTCACAATCGCAACGCCCGCGCGCGAGAGGCCGGCCGGCGGTTCGCGCAACCGTCCATAAGGAAGCAGCCGTCCGCCGCCGAATGGATCGGTGGCGTCGACGAGCACGATGTCGAGATCGCGCGCAAGCCGCCAATGCTGAAACCCATCGTCCAGCAGCGCCACATCGCACCCACGTTCCTTCGCTGCTTTCGCTCCGGCGAAACGGTCCGGATTGACAATGTAGGATGGGCGTAACGCGCTCGTATTCTCATTAAACGTCTTCGCCAGCGCCGCATCGATCTCCGCTGCCTCATCGCGCGCCTGATCCTTGTATCCGCGTATCAGCACCACCGGCTTGCGGCCTCGCTCCGCCAGTCCTCGAGCGAAATAAATCGCCGCCGGCGTCTTACCCGTTCCGCCGGCCGTCAGATTACCAATACAAATTGTCGGCAGCGGCGGCCAGCGTGGCTGCCTGAACGCGCGATGCAGTCGCACGCCAATTCCATATCCGCACGCCAACAATGGACCACACCAGCGCAACCCAGCGGGCAGCGGTGACGACGATTGAATGCGGACGTTTTCTTGTGTTTCGCCCACCTACCCACATTTCCTCGAAATGCCATTTTGGCAAGAGCATAACCCATTACTTGTTAAAAATCTGTGTCGTATAAGCCGAATGTGTGACGACGAACATAATCGAGCGTCGCAGCGACTAAACTTCGTCAAGGTAGTTTCCATTGACATCCGGTTCCCCTCGAAAAAAATACCCTTTACGGATTGCGAATTTTAGAGCGCCAACGTGGCAGACGTCAGCGTCGGCGTCCCCGCAATGGTTAACGTCGAAGGCACCTGCCGCCACCGAAACCTGCAATTCCGTCATTTCGCCGACGGGAGCTTTCCAGTATACTTTTTCCCTTTGTGTCACGTCTGTTTTGACGGACACCCTACTGGGAGCCATCATGAAAAACTTCGTTTTGCTGTTTGCACTGACGGTCATTGCACTAACACCGTTCCTCCGGGCTGAAGAGGAAAAAAAGACGGACGATAAGGACGACGGAGCACAAAAGGCCGCACTTAAAGAGAAGTGGAGCTGTGCCGTCGGAATAAACATTTCTCAATATTTAAAGCAAGTCCAGAATGACGTGGACATCGATCTCGTCTTGAAGACCGCCAAGGATGTGTTGGGCGGCGCGAAGCCTCCGATGACGCAGCAGGACATACAGAAGGTCTTCGCCACGATGCAGGAAGCCAAGAAAGCAGCTGAGGCGGCAATGGGTCCACAAAATAAAAAGGAAGGCGAGGAATTCCTGGCTGCCAATGGTAAGAAGGAAGGCATTACAACCACGGCGAGCGGATTGCAGTACGAAATTTTAAAGAAAGGTGACGGCGCCACGCCGACCAAGGCTGACACGGTCGTTACGCATTACAAAGGCACTTTCATCAACGGCAAGCAGTTCGACAGTTCCTACGATCGCGGCGAACCGGCAAAGTTCCCGGTCACTGGCGTGATCGCGGGATGGACCGAAGCGCTGCAGTTGATGCCGGTAGGCTCGAAGTGGCGCCTGTTCATTCCATCGAACATCGCCTATGGTCCCGGTGGCCGGCCTGGCATTCCACCAAACTCGGTGCTGATCTTCGAATTGGAACTGATCTCGATCGAGAAGAAATAGCGGAACGATCGTCTGACGGCGTTCTGCATTCTGGTTGAGCAGATTACTGGCTGGGCAGAGTCTGTTTGGAGTCCGCGGGCGGTGTCGCAATTCTGGCAGGCATTATTCTAACCTGCCTATTTGCGGGAGCTGTCTTCTCCACCGATGCCTGCGGCTGCGCGTCGGGTTTCACAAATAAACCCAGAAAGTTTTCCAACTGTTTGCGGACCAGAGGATCGCCTTTTTGGGCCTGATCGAACAGTTGCGTTGTTCCGTCTGGCCCCAGAAGCGCGGAAGCTGTGTCCTTAAGTGCGGGAAAGCGCGACATGTATGCATCCTGCAATTCCTTGGAAGAGAGCGCCGAAGTGGACGTCGAACCTTCTGCCGATAAACCATTGCCCAGAGTGATTGCTGGGCTCTGTGCCCACGAGCCAGCCGGTCCCGCTGGCGCCGCGGTGTCTTTGGACGTGCTCGACTCTTCTTTTCTAAAGCCGGTGCCTTGGACGACCTTGTGCGCCAGCTTCGTCTCGGTTTGGAATCCCGCGATCCTTCCGTCGGGTTTACCGTGGACAACCTTGGAGACCTTTTCGAGCGGAATGATTCGCTGGCACGTTTTTTCTTCGTCGGCCGGATCGGCTTCGACGATCAGCACGCCAGTCGTCGTCTCCATCAGCACCAGGCATTCGACTTCCGTGCCGTCAACGAGCACAACCTTGTCTTTGCGGTGATTCACTTCGATATCGGCGCGCACGGAGCCGGAGAAAACCGCGATGAGAAGGAGCATGGCGAAGCCGCTGGTTCTTTGCTCTTGGCTCCTGGACATAAGCGCAATTGCCATGGATCAGCGATTCCTAAACCACCTTAAGTATAATAGCCAGAGCGAGTGGAAATGTCACATGTTTTTGGGTTGCTTCTGAATCTCGTCGAGAATCCGTTCGCCGCCGGTTCGATCGCCTAGCGAACCGACTTTCACCCGAATCGTTGTCTTGCCGGGTTCAGTTTCGTCAAGACGGACGGAGACCGTCGTGTGGTCGATCTTGGCTCCCTGGACTGTTGCGGAATTTTTTCCGAAACGCGAAGTTTCTTCATTGATCACAAAGTCCATCGAACGCAACGCCGCCACGGTTTTGGAATGATACGCCGTGAGGGCGCCACTGACTGTGGTGCTCGACATCTGTCCGTCCCAGCCGTACTCAGGCGGGAGGTTGTGGCCGAGGATATTCGCCATTGTCCCGGGGTTCTTTTGCGCGTCGCCGTCGCGCGGTTGGGATGTCGGAGAATGGCTACAGGCTGATGCAAGAAATAAGGACGAGATCAGCGCCGACAATGCACCACCACCCCTACCCCTCCTTTTCAAGGGGGGAAGGAAAAGCAGTCTGAACTTGCTTTGATTTGACATTTCTCGCGAATCGATGACGATACCCCCGCGGTGCCAAGGTAGCTCAGTTGGTAGAGCACCACACTGAAAATGTGGGTGTCCCCAGTTCAATTCTGGGCCTTGGCACCATTTATTTTAATCTCACATATATTCCGCAATTACAAAGATGCAACCACACGCCGCAGATTTGCCCCGATGCGCGCCAATATCGACACACTGCGTTTGAATCCCGCCCGTTCGCGACCTTCGGCGCCGAGCGCCAACAGACCCGCAAGCGAACAACCGGCACAATCCAGAAGGTCGCCTTGTACATGAGCACTTTCAGCCAAGTCCCACGTCGGAATTCCTAAACGCACGGTCGCTTCACCGAAGCGTTTGGAGATCCACTGTGGCATTCCTTTAATCCGTGCGCCACCCCCAATCAGAACCACACCTACCGAATGGCCCGTGGCAAATCCAGAAAGGCTTTCCCGCAAGGAGCGCGCAACCGGCGCCAGCAATTCTTCCAGCGTCCGCGAGAGTTCGCGCGTGTCGATGCGCACGCTGCCCAGTCCGTCAACGGCCGCGACTTCCGCAAACGGCGAGATCTTGTCGACTTCCTCCTGGCCCAGCGCCGCGTGCGTGCGCAGCAGCCGTTGCGCGGTTGCCGGAGCGATGCGAAAACGGCGTGAGAGCGCCATGTTGACGCCTTCCATTCCGCCCAATGACGGTGCAATGCCATCCAGGCAGCGCCCTGATTGCGAGACAAGTGGCGCGGATTCGCGGCCCGCGACATAAATCTGACGCAAACGTCCGCCTTCCCACAGCGTACCGCGGAATGCGCCGGCGCCGAAATCCAGCACTGCGGCGCCTAGAGCTCGTTCATCGTGTGAAAGCGCGCCCATCGATCCGGTGTACGGCTCCAACGAAACAGCTTCAATTTCCACGCCGACAGCGCGCACGGCTTTAAGCACGTTGTCGAGACGATCGCTGGAGGCCGATAGAAACGAAGCCTGCATCTCCAGCGTATCGCCATTGAGGCCTTCCGGATGCTCGACGCCATGCAAGTCGCCGACGCTGTACGGCCCGTCGAATCGATGAATCAGACGCCGGCCGGCACCGCAGTCTCCAGCAAGACTGCGCCTTAATCGCACCACATCCGCCGGCATAACCGTGCGGTGCTCGCGGTCGAGATTCATCGTCGCCTTGGTCGTCGAAAGCTTTGTATCACCCGATAAACCTACGACGACCGTCTGGACTTGCGCATCGGCTCGGTCGGCCGCGGCTTGGATGGCAATGCCAATAGCCTCGCTGGCACGCGCCAAATCGACGATCTCGCCGCCGCGAATGCCGTAGCTGGCAGCCGATTCCGCGGCAAGAATCATGGGACGCTCACGCCCAAGCTCCGCAATTGCACACGCCACGCGCGCGCTACCAATGTCGACGGCGACGATGAGTCCGCCATCCTTCCTCGAGCCATACTGCCTATGAATGCCTGTTTCCGATTGCATGGGCGAATCCTTACATCAAATCCAAAATGAGAAGCTCGAAATTCAGATTTGCCCCCCTACCTGTGCCGTGCCGCAACAACGGCCGGCCGTGCCTGTTCCACGACCTCGGCCACGCGTGGTATCACCGGGGCCTGATATGTGTAAACTTTAATGCATTCCAATCGGCCGGGATCTCCGCATTCCGAAAGCTTTCTGCGCAAGAGTTGCGCTTTCTCTTGCGTCTGCGGCTCGTCCATCGGTGGTTCGTCGGTAAAATAACCCCATTCAATCGCCGGGCCACGATCGGTTACAACTTTCCACGTATTAGCCGGTTCCTTCTGAACAATCGCAACATTCAGAGGGCATTTCAGTTTGCCCACGACGTCGCTGACAACGGCCAACAACCCCAATGCGTCATGGACTTCTTTCTCGGCCAATTTCATGCCAATTGCGACGCGCGTGCATGGAACACCGGAGATCAGCGTCACGCCGGCATCGAACCCAGGATTGGGATTGAGCACCACGCCATCGTGATCGACAAACATGGTACTGCGATCCAGGCGGGCGACCGGTTTGCGCCACTCGATTTCCACACTCAGTTGCGCTGGATACCGCGGATAGACGAACTTCACGTCCTCAACCCATGGGCTATTCTTGTAGCAGCGCATCAGCGTGCGGCTTAAGTCCGGCTCAAAGACCGAATGATTTACCGCCACCAGCCCCTGCTGAGCAATATCATCGAAGTCGCTCTTGGAAATCCAATCCGGCCGCTTCATGCGCAGAAAGGGCTGCAGGATTGCGTTGGACGTCAAGCGGCTGTGTTCGGAGACGCCCAAGTCCAACAGACCGTGAAGTTTTCCGTTTGGCTGCAACGGAAGCCACAGCACGAAAGAGATGCCGAAGAGTGTTCCGAGGATCAGCGTCAATGGCAGCACGGTGCGCACCATACGCCCGAGGTTCTCTCCAATCGAACGCGCGAACGGAGCCGCCTCGGGACCCACCGCGACCCGCGGGGGCTTTTTCTTATTCTCAGCGACCCTGCCACGCGACATAGTGCCCCCATGCGGAATCTTCAGACGAACTCTGCAATGTTCTTGTTTCGGCAATATCAGAGCGGAGATTCAACGGATTCACTACAAAGTTGGCATCGTCCAGTATTCGACACTTAATAAAGTTACGTTTACCAATTTCTGCGACGCATGGTTTGTGCGTCAATTGACGCGAGGGTCTAAATTCTTTCCCGCCATTAGGTTGCGGCGAGCATTTTGCCCTAAGGCTGGGTGCCCCGGAGCAGGGCCGTATCTGCTCCGTGCGGTTCACCCACGACATTTTCTTCCACCTTACACCTGCGCTATATATTTTTGCGATTAAGCGTAATGGACTAGAGTGCGATCTCTCCACGCAAAGCACGGAGCAGATAAAGCCCTGCTCCGTGGCACGCGGCAAAATCGGAGCTGAGATTCAACGGATTCACCACAAAGTTGGCATCATCAGCCTTATCAGCCCGCACACGAACACGGAACTACCGGTGGAAGTCTCGCCAACGGAATAAATCCCTTTCTGTTCATTTTTAATTTTGCATTTTTAATTTTTAATTTTTTCTGCTTCTCTGTGGTGAAAGTTTTCTACGAGTCTTTCAGCCGCCGGAACATGATTGTATCGACCGTTATAGACTGATCGTCACCCTGCGATGGCCACTTCACCTTGATGCGCACATAGTATTCGCGGTCGGCGGCGGCTTGGATCAATCCCGCGCGTTTGGGAACCAACGGAACCACCGTGACGTTGTAACTGTAAATCGACGTGTCGGAGACTGGATGATAGATCGTACCATCTGAGCGCGGAGGTTCGTTCGACGCAAAGTGCGCGCGCAGTTCGTCGGCCACCGATTCGGCCACGATCGAGGCTTCCATTTCGTTGATCGCACGCTTATGGCTGCGGAATCCGCCGTTGAGCACGGCGAAAATACTAACCATTCCAGTCAAGAGGATTGCAAATGCGATCAGGACCTCAATGAGCGTCATGCCTTTCGATTGCGGATTGACACCCCGCACCAATGTTTTTCTAAATCCGCAATCCGCAATCCGCAATCCGCAATTCATTGCTGCAGCCTCTGCATCGGTTTGCCTTCCTGCGCGGCCTTTCGAGCGCGGTACTGCTCGTCGGTCATGTTCTCGTCGCGCCAGTTCGGCAAGTAAACGATACGTGTGAACACACGTCCTGTACGAACAATGGATTTTTCGTTATGTCCCGCAGCCTTGGATCCGCGGGCGTGAACGCCGCGCGCATCGGCGATAAAACGGTCTTCGAGCTTTTTCTTATAATGAATCCACTCATCGTCGATCAAAATGTAGGAGTTATCGTCGCCGCCATCGGAGAAGCCGCGTGTGTCATCGACAAAGATGTCGGAATCCCGGTCGCCGATGTCCCGCATGAGCTGCGTATTGACGCAGCGAGGAAGGGTAGAGTCTGCCACCACGGTGATCCGCACCATTTTCGGAAAGACGTCGTCCGTGGGATCGTCGAGCGACTCGGCGCCCCGATACAGACTGAAGTGGTTGAGCGCGTGGATGCCGCGCGTCGAATCCCAGATCCTCTCGGGACCTTTCTCTTTCGATTGCGGCAGCGGATCCCAGGCGTCGGTGCTGGGGCTCCAGTATTCAAAACCCAGATACAGCACATCGCTGGCCACGAGCTGAGCGGTTTTCGGGTTCATCATCGCCGTGATTGAACCTTGAACCGGAGCATGGATTGCCCGGTAAAGGTCCAAGTCCTGGGTAAAATAGCCGGTCATCGCCATGCCCCCGAGCGCCTTGAAATCCCCTATTTTCTGTCCGGTGTAATCGTCGTTATCAGTGCCATTTGCCGATCCGTTATTGGCAAGCGGCTTTATCTTCACACCGTCCACTTCTGTCGGCGTGTAGGCCATGTTGTTGGGGCGGCCGTCGCCGGCGTTGAAGGTGATGGCCCGTTCGGGACCGGCTTCGAAGGCACGGACGAACATCAGGCGCTGGCGCCCCGTGTCGGGGTCGTAGTCGCCGATGAATTTGATGCGCACCTCCGTCGCGCCGGACGGCTCGCGGGTCAGAGCCAAGCGGATATCGCTGGTCAACATATCCAGAATTCCAGCGGCCTTTTCGTACAACACGCGGCGGCGTTCGCCGATCTGCCATTGCGAAACCACTTCCTTGACCGCGGCCAGTGTGAAAGCAGCCAGAACGATGAAAATCGCCAAAGTGACCACAACTTACCACCTCAAGCCAGGGAACATACGGGACGGGGCCGCCACCGGAAACGCCTCATCAGGCAAACCCATGGACATTC
>Ga0206991_10317_pt1 | contig 13892 bp, 11 predicted proteins | sample Alteio_BWMinCont_9_FD_153286 | JGI IMG/M metagenome (GOLD analysis project Ga0206991, IMG submission 153286) | Enriched cells from forest soil in Barre Woods Harvard Forest LTER site, Petersham, Massachusetts, United States -... | ecosystem: Environmental > Terrestrial > Soil > Temperate forest >...
TATTACCCTGCAGCCAGCGAGTCAAACCATCAATGTCGGACAAACCGCTACTTTCACGGTGACTGCCACCGGCAACCCCGTTCCAACCTACCAATGGCAGAAAAATGGGGCCAACATCACCGGAGCCACCTCTGCGAGCTACACAACCCCTGCTGCTGCCTTAACGGATAGTGGTTCTAAGTTCCGGTGTGTGGTCAGCAACTCCGCTGGCAGCGTGACCAGCAATAACGCGATGCTTACCGTCACTGTCGCCGCGCGCATTACCGTAACGCCTGCCGCGGCTACAGTCGGAGCAACCAAGACACAGCAATTCAGCGCGATTGCGTTCGACCAGTTCGGCAATGCGCTCAATCCCCAGCCGGCCTTCACTTGGTCGGTTAGCGGCGGCGGAACGATCGATGTCGCATCGGGACTGTTCACCGCCTCTGGGCCAGCGGCCACGTTTACGGTGACTGCTTTCAGTGGCACTGTCAATGGCACGTCTATTGTAACGGTGACCGTTCCGCCGACCTTGACGTCACCACCCAGCGCCAATACGTCGCCGATCATCGTCAATGTGCCGGTGACATTTTCGGCAGGCGCAACCGACCCCTCAGGTGGAACCGTGAGTTATCAATGGAACTTCGGCGATGGCACGACCCAAACGGGCAGCACCGCGACGACTACGTATACATCGGCGGGCGCGTACACCGTGACAATTACGATCACAAACTCCACGGGGGATTCAACGATCTCCACGTTAAGCATCACCGTCGTTGCGGGTAATGTGTCTGAGATTGCAATGATCATATCGAAGTTTCAAGGAGCGGTGAAATTCACCGCGACAGGCCACGACAACGTTTCGGCGACGGGAATCATTCCGGCGCTTCCGAAGCTCTTCGATCCAACCCGGCAGACGATGATCGTGAATGTCTCTGGCGCATCCGTGACGTTTACGTTGGACAGCCACGGCCACAGCAAAGCCGCGCAAGGCACAGTCGCATTGAAACTCAAGCCATCAAAGCGAAACAAGATAACACACAAGAATGACTTCCAAGGCGGCGATGTCGCGTTTAGTCTCAAACTTCAAAATGGAGCGTGGGCAAGCCTTTGGAATATGAATGGCACATCGACCGTATCGAAGACACCTGTGACGATGACCGCGACGGTTGAACTGGGCGGCAACACGTACATCGCAAACGTAACAGCGACATATTCTTGCAAGGCGCATGTCAGCGGAAAATTCAAGAAGGGACTGTAAAGCAGAATTGAACGGCATGCTACTTCAACGGCTCGATAATCTCGGGCCGAATCGTCGCCGGAATGCCAGCAAGATCCGCATCGGTCTTGGCTCGCTTGGCATCGTTTTTGTTGAAGAACTTACCTGAGTGAACTTCGAAGACTGGAATACTATTCCGCGTCGTTGCAATCACCTCAACGTCGCGGTAACCCTTGGCGCGAAGATTATCGGCTTCGGTATTCGCTTTTGTCTCATCTGAGAACGACTTGATCTCCAGCGAATAAACCAGCGGTTTTTCATCCGAATCGGTCGGGTTGTATTTCGTATTCTCGCGCTTGGCGTCGGCCGCATACGGACCGGTTGCGTATAGCTCGATGACCTGGTTGAACCAATAGTCGGCCGTATCAGGGAACCCAGCGCGCTTGGTTGCCAGGCCGAGCTTGTACATGACCTCGTCTTGTGGAAGGGCTTTAACGTCGCGATACATCGTTTCGATCCAATGGTACTGCCGGCTGGCGATATGATAGTTTTCCATCGCCAGATTGCAGTCGGCCCGGCCCATCATCGCGAGCGACTTCAAGGTTCTGTCGGAAGTATTATCGATCGCAAGTTCGAGATGTTTCTTGCCTACCTCGTACTCGCCCTGTTTGGCGCAAGCCTGCCCCAGCATGTACTGCGCTTCGGCCCAGAACCCGCTCTTTGGTTCTTGTTTGACAAACGCGTCCAAACGCGTCTGCGCTTCTTTTGGCTTGTTCGCCTTTAGTTCGTCGCCGGCAATGCTCAACGGTTGAGGCCGTGGCTCACCTACCGTAAACATCGATCCTGCCTCACGTTCGTCATGATTGCCATCGCATCCCGCGATGGGAATGACCATGGATATTACGAGGAGGACAACGGTTGGCGCGCGGTGAAGTCCAGAACTAGAGAAGTATCGGTGTTTCATGGAGAATCCTTTCGAACGGAAGTGGGTAGAAACGTAGTAATCGGTGGCTAGAAACAAACAGACCGTTCGCCACGAACTTAAGATTCATTATCGGCGCTTGGAGATGTTTTCTTTACATGGGTTTGACTTATCAACTGACATCAAACCGAACTTGAATTTTGATCATAAAAAGTTCATAGAGAATCTTGCCTTGTGCACATTGTGGTGTTATAATATTGGTGTTGAGCTCGTCGTGGTGCGTAAGGTGAAGGAATTAAATATGAAACGGTTGCCATTTTTTATTGAAGTCTGGGAAAGCGGTCATAACGCTGATCTGAGGATTTGCCATAAGGTCATGACCCGACTATTCAAGCAGAAAATCCTGCCACTTCCCTTTGCAACGACAATTCACGAAGTCGCCGATGTAACAAATACGCTCAAGCGCCAGCGGATGGAGCCGGCCATCTTCATCGTCAATACGTTCTGGGCTGAGGAGGTATTGCGCGAATTGGATCCCTTTATGGGCGAAACGCCGGCTTTGTTTTTCCGCCGCGATTTGTATTCGTTTACCAAGGGATTAACGGCAGTCTTCGGCGAGGATCCCCGCCGCGGACTCACTACAGAATGCATCCGTAACATGACTCCGCGCGAAGCATCGATTTGGTCATACGGGGCAAAGACCACCGACTCGGTTGCAGAACGTGCCGCTCAAGCTGTTGCGAAGTTCCTCGAGGACGGAAAATTCATGACCATTGAGCAGATGAATCCAACACCGGCCACAACGTTCGCCGGATAACAGGGTCCATGAGCTGGGGGCCGTTCACCGGGCTACCGGCGAGTACGCCTCTCGCTCCTCGCCCCTGCCAGACTTAGTGGGAGCGGCTTTGACCCTCCCGGACGATAAAGCTGCTTGCGCGGCAGACTGATCATTCCCGTCATCTTTTTCCGACCGCGCGGCATTGCCACCGATGATTTCGCTGCGAAGGTATTCGCTTTGACCTCACGTCCGGCTGTCGCGGCACGGATATCCTCGATCAATTCATCTGCATTTTGATAGCGGTCGGATGGTGATTTGGCCGTCATCTTGGAGACGATGCAACTCCAGCTTTCCGGGACGCCAATTTTGGCGTCGCAGAGGCTGGGCGCTTCGTCGTGAACGTGGCGTTTCATGACCTCTTTACTCGAGTTCTCTTCGAATGGCGGTCGTCCCGTGACGACGTGGTAAAACGTGGCGCCCAAGCCGTAAATATCGGCGCGCGCATCGATCTTACTTTCCAGCCGTGCGACTTCTGGCGACATGTAGTTGGGCGTTCCAGCTATGTGGCCAGCGCGGGTCAGAGACGGAGCGGTACCATTCGGGTCCGTCGTAGAACTCTCATCCATCTCGCCGCTGTCGGAATAGTGCGCGAATTTGGCTAATCCCAGATCGCAGAGCTTGGCGTGGCCATACGAATCAAGCATGATGTTGTCTGGCTTGATGTCGCGGTGTATTAATTTGTTCTTGCCAAAGTAAGAAAGCGCTTCCGCCATCTGTAACAAAACCGAGCACGCGTCTTTGAGCGGCATGCAGCCCTTTTCGCGCAGAATTTGCTTAATTGTGTGGCCGTCAACGAACTCCATGGCAAAATAGATGTTAGGACCCTCTTCGCCACAATCGATGCCGTTGATGATATTGGGATGGTTGAGCCTGGCAGAGAAGCGCGCTTCACGAAAAAATCGCTCTTTAAAAGATTCGTTGGCCGCGACCTTGGGCAGAAGAATTTTTAATGCAACGATGCGTTCCATGATGATCTGGCGAGCCTTAAAGACCTCTCCCATTGCGCCAACGCCAACTTTCTCGATGATCTCAAATCCAGCGATCACTTTTCTGTTAGAGACAACTCTTTCCGCCACGACGCCCTCTTCCGCTCAAACGATCAAGCTGTTTTTATTCTAACGAGCTATTAACGGCAAACTTGCAAAGTTTTGTTTGTCAATCCATGAGTTTTTCGCAAAATGTAGCCCCAATTGGAAAATTCAATTCATAACCGTCGAAAAGCGCATCGATATTTCCGCGTTTTGATGTCTCGCGAAAAAGGACAATTAGCGCCCGATGCACATGTAATTTCACATTTCGCTCTCTACTTACTCATCGGTTCACTGTACATTTTGTTTATAGGAGATTCAAACCATGATCGAACAACTGCCCGCTCTGATTCCGCACGAAACTCTCCTTAGCAATCCACAGAAGATCCTGCGCACAGGCGCATTTACTCGCGTGCGCCCCGGCATTTCCCAGCACATTGTTTGTTGGACTTAACATTCGTGACGCAAAGCTCCATGACGTTTACCGCGTCGATGAAAAAATTGCGCTGTTGAATTACGCCATATCAACCCATGGAGATGCAGAACAGTTACTTGAAGTAGTCTTCGTATTTCGACATGGAGAACTGCGAAATGAAATCTCCTTTCCGCGTTCCGAGCAAGACCCGGTGGCGTGTCGTTACCTCAGTCCTTCTGTTTACCACTTCTCTGCTCGCTGGCGAAGATTCTGCGATCGAATCCAATAAAGAACTGTCCAGTCCATTTCGCATCTCACAACAACGTCTCGACCAATTGAAGAAGGGAATTGAGTCGTCGTATTTGTATTATAAAGGCGACAAAGAGGCGGGTGGCGCGAATATCTCGCTGAAATACGATCCTCGCGAGAAGACGTTCACTTATCTGCAAAGCGTAAATCTTCAGGATCATTACAGCAAGACAACAGTCGTATTCAGCGCCGAAGAAAAGCCCGAGCTGAAATCTTTTTCGGTCGCCGATCCCGATGACAAGCACCTGATCGAAGGCCGCGTGACAAATGGAAAACTGATTGGAAAAGACCAGGACGGCGATCCGTATGAGATTCCGTCTCATTCGGAGTTCCTGCCTTCTCTGGCGCTCAATTTCGTCGTGATGGCCGTCGATTGGTCTGCTGAAAATTCGCTTCGTGTGCGAATATTCGACGAGAAAGTGCAGGACTTGCTGCCATCCGAGACACTCTTGTTTCAAACCGAAACGCGTACGATTCAAGCCGGCCAAATGGCAATCCAAACTCGCGCGGTAAGCCGAGGCCGCGATCGGTACTGGATTGACGGCGCTGGGCAGATTGTGGACATCGATTTCAGCGAAGGTCCGTGCCGATTGCGCCTGGGTGAACCGGCGGTGATCGAGCAAAAATCTGCCGAGGACGAAAGCAGCGAAGACGATGAAAAGAATTCGGCCTTGCTCGCGGAACTTCTGAAGTCGCCGCCAGCCACGGGCGTTGCGATTTCACAAGTCATATCGAAGTCTCAAGCCGCGCGGGCCGGACTGGCGGTCGGCGATATCATCGTCAAATACGGCGGCAACGCCGTCGCCACGCGCGCAAAATTGGAAGATGCCAAGAAAAAGTCGGCGGCCTCCAGGACGCCCAAGATCGATCTGGAAGTGTTGCGCGATTCGAAGCCGCTTGGCTTTTCGCTCGCCCCTGGAACTATCGGTATTCAGACGCTCGATGTCGTGAAGGACGTTCCGGTCGATATGGTAACTGCTGAATACGGTTCAATGGGGTTTGGTCCGGGTCCCAAGCCGCCGCCATCGCCGCTGGAAGTCCTTGCGCGTAAAAAATGCGGCTCGCTGATCCCGTGGCTCAAGAATTTCGCGGAGGCGCGCAAACGATCCACGGTCGAGAACAAGGTTCTGCTGTGGTGGGCCAGCCCCATTCACGGTTCGGCGACATACAAGATCGAAAGCTGGAACGACTATCTTTCCGCCGGACTTTTCACCGACCCGTGGCTGGCCGCCTATATCACGAGAAATTTCATCCCCTATTTTGGCCCATTGAATGAAAAGCAAATGGACGGCTACAAACGCGGCTTTATGACCGCCCCGGCCTTTGTTTTTCTTTCGCCCGACGGGGAACTAATCCACGAGATCGACGGACTGAGCACCATCAGCGTCGAATATTTTGCAAAGGTTTTCCAAAACGTGCTTCGTATCCCGGGCGTCCCACCCGGTGGAGTCCCAGACGCCGGGCGAAACGCCCGGGATACGACGGTGTCCGCAACGCTGAATTACATCGAAGCACTGCTGGCCGATTTTGAACCCAACCGCGCAGCGTCGGAAGCCAAGAAAGCCGCCGGTTCTTTTGTCGGCGACGACCGTTGCGAGGCTCTTTATCTCCAAGGACGCGCGTTACAGATGCTTCACAAGGAGTCAGAAGCCGTCGATGCACTTCAACTGGCATGGGACGAAGCCCGTGACATTCGAATCAAGAGTTTGAGCCTGGCTGAATTGGGTTTGGTCCATCTTCGTGCCGGTCATCCGGATCGCGCGCTGAAAACGCTGCGTCAGCCGCTCTCCGAATATCTCGCCGGTCCGCGCGCCATTGAAGCGCGCTATCTCGAAGGTGTCGCGCTCTATCTGCTCAACCGCGACCAGGAAGCGCACCGGGTTTGGACGGCCGCTGCCGAATCCAATTCCGGCGATCCGTGGGCGTGGCGCTGCGCCGCGGAGGCCGAGGGCATTGGCCCGTTCGATAAAGGCTTCGAATCCGTCTACTGGGTTCCAGACGACGCGGTTCGTAGTATGGGCGTCTCGCCCATAATGGAAGGCAATACTCAGGATCCTCATGGGCGGGACACTCATGCTGCGAACCTACATTCAACGGAATATCCGGCGCGCGACAGCGCCGAAGCGATCGGCGTCGGCGTGCGCTATCTTCTTCAAAATCAGTCGTCCGACGGCGGCTGGAACGATACCAACTACGACTTCGGCGGACTGCGCGCGATGCCCAATGTTCGCGTCGCCGTGACGGCTATCTGTTGCGAAGCGCTGTTGGCGCAGCGCGACGCCAATCCACACGCCATCGACGCGGCCATTGAGAAGGCTTGGCCTTATCTTATCGATCACGACAAGATGACCTGGGACGACAAGAACGAGATTATCTGGGCGCATCTCTATCGCATGAATTTCTTTGCCGCTTGGCTGAAGACCGCGCCGTCGCAACGCCGTGCTGAAATCCTTCATCAAATGCAGCTCATCGCGGATGCCTTCGCTAATTCGCAAAACAAGCAAGGCTTCTGGCGGCACGAATACGATAACGACTTTGTCACTGGCTCAGTACTGATCTCGTTGAAGTTGGCCAAGGATTCTGGCGTCGTCGTGAGCGACGAGGCTATCGACAAGGGTGCGAGCGCGTTGGATAAAATGCGTTCGCCGCGCGGAACGTTTCCGTATGGCGACAAGCCCACCGACGAACCGGTGGCATGGAAAGGCTGTATTGGCCGCACGGTCAATGCTGAAGCCGCGTTGCTGGCCTGGGGTCGCAACAATGCCGAGCGACTGCGCGAGTCCATCGAGAAATACATGCAATGGAATTTCGTTCAGGAGCGCGTGCGCAAGGAGACGTTCCATTCCGACCGATACAGGACCGGCGGATTCTTCTTCTGGTTCAACATGCACGTGCTCAGTCAGGCCGTGCGTCTGACCGACGCCGAAACCGCCAGCCGCGCGGCAAAATCGATGCGTCAGGTCGTTCTGCAATCCCGTGAGTTCGACGGGACGTGGATTGATTCATACGACTTGGGGAAGTCGTACGCTACGGGAATGGCGCTGCTGGTGCTGGCCGCGGCGGATGGGATCGATCCGTAAAACGGGCGTCACGCGTCCGTTTCTCCACGGCTGTCACGCAGTGTTTACCTAAAACTTTCATTTTAAGGCCAGGATATGATTCAAATTTGTGCCTGCGGTTGTCTTATCCAAAATTCGAAAATCTTACTTGGGAAACGGGCCGCGAACCGGACATTCTATCCAAACGTATGGGACATTATCGGCGGCCATTGTAACGAAAATGAAACTCCTGAAGAAGCGTTGGTAAGAGAGATCAAAGAGGAGTTAGGCGTTACCGCAACGCAAATTGAACCTTTTTGCACTCTTTCTGAGCCAAATCAAACGTTATATGGTGCATACGAGTACCATGTATTCAAAGTAATGAAGTGGGAAGGAATACCACGAAGCATTCAAGTACGTGAACATTCTGAGATTCGTTGGTGTTCGTTAGCGGAAGCACTGCAGCTTCAATTGGCACACCCTCAGTATCCAATAGTGTTTCGTTGTTTGTTAACCTGAAATTCCCAACAGGATTGGCTAGTCGTGATGACTGCATTGGAAATTTTTGATCAACGGTCAAAAAATAATTCTTTGAAATTTTCGACGTCCTTCTTGACTTTAATAAGAATAGGGAGTTAGTTTTAAGTAAGGCTTTTCGAGGAGTACACCTTCAATGTTCTGCCGCACGTTAGGTATACTGTCACGTTCACGACACCTGTCTCTGGGAATCAGCGAACAGAGTGTCGCGATGTCGTTTACCAAACCGCGTCTCACCCCACAGACCTATACAAATCAAAATTTGAATCGCGTGGACAGACCGGCACCCTAGAAGACAATGGACTTGTAAACGTCCAAAAGCCTTCTGGGGTGCGAGCCCCGGAAGGTTTTTTTTTAACCTGACTCGAATCGGAGGAAAGGGCATGTCAGATGTGAAACGTGATAGGTGTTGCGTGATTTTTGATTGGTTGTTCGTGGGTGAAAACGCAAGGACATTGGTCGCTGCGCCGGGGTGTCTTTGTCTAAAATTTTGGATTCACGAATCACGTTTCACGTAGTGCCGCTGTGTGATGGATCACAGGCCTCTTTCGTAAAGAAGCCGCGCAGGTTCGATTCCTGACTGCGGCCCCAGATTTGGAGTAGTAGACCACATTTTGCGGAGTAGCGAAATGGTATCGCGCCTGCCTGTTAAGCGGGAATTGGAGGTTCGATTCCTCCCTTCGCAGCCAATACGAAAGGACTGAGGTGAAAGGACTGAGGACTCAGTAACGACAACGAATGCAATACTCAGTCCTCAGTCCTTAGCACTCAGTCCTGGGTTTGTGCCCGTAGCTCGAGAGGCAGAGCAACTGGTTCTTACCCAGTTGGGTGTGGGTTCGAGTCCCGCCGGGCACACCTTCAAATTGCGGATTGAGAATTTCGGATTGCGGATTGAAGGGGGCTATTGCGTGACTTTCCAATTTGTAATCTAGGCGCGTCTGTAGCTCGAGTGGCAGAGCAGCCGCCTTTTAAGCGGTTGGTTGTGGGTTCGAGCCCCACCGGACGCACCAATGGAAAAGGACTGAGGTAAAAGGACTGAGGACTGAGTAACTACGGCAAATGCAGCACTCAGTCCTTAGCACTCAGTCCTGCCGTAAAAGAAACCGGGATGTAGCTCAGCTTGTCTAGAGCGCCTGGCTTGGAACCAGGAGGTCGTCGGTTCAAATCCGGCCGTCCCGACCAGCGAACGGTGATGTAGTGGACTGCATGCCTGCCTGATATGCAGAGAGTGGAGGTTCGACTCCTCCCCGTTCGACCAGATTGATTTCTCTTGCAGAGGCGCGAAGACGCAGAGAAATTCTTAGTATTGTTTGGATGTTCTCTGCGCCTTGGCGCCTCTGCGAGAGAACACAGTTGCACGGTGGTCTGAGTGTGCCGGATAAGCACGCGAGATTGTGGGTCTCGAAGAACGGGCTCAACTCCCGTAGACCACCCCAAAATTTGCAGCCGCGTGGCCGAACATAAGAGGCATCCGCCTGCAGAGCGGAACCAAGTGGGTGAGACTCCCACCGCGGCTTCCACGAAGGAAAGTTTTGAGTTTTGAATTTTGAGTTTTGAGTTGAAACAAATTCAAATCTCGCTTCGGGGCTTGTGCAGGTGTGGTCATTGCGCCTGTTTGAAGAGCAGGAGAACTGGGTTCGATTCCCAGGGGCCCCACCAGATGGAAAGGTTTGAGTTACAAGTTTTGAATGTTGAGTTAACTCAAAATTCAAAACTCAAAACTCAAAATTTATTTTCGGCGGGTGGCTAGGCCTGGCGGTCTGGCGAGTTTCATAAGCTTGCAAGGGCGGTTCGATTCCGCCACCCGCAACCAAGTGGTCGTTTCGTCCAATGGCAGGGCGCCAGGCCTACACCCTGGAAACGAAGGTTCGATTCCTTCAACGGCTTCCAAAGGGAGATGATTCAGGCGATCGATTGCTAATTGCGAATTTCCGATTGAGTAGCGGACATGAATCCGCAATCCGCAATCTGAATTCCGCAATAAATGGATTGATACCACCGGGCCAGCGGCGCGCAGTGCTTCACCTTGGTGATTGGAATTGCGCGTTCCGCGAAGGACTCTGACGAAGGAGGTGTCAAAACTGGTTGTATGGTGCAGCGGACAGCACGCCAGCTCCTCAAGCTGGAGGTCCGGGTTCGACTCCCGGTGCGACCACCAATGGCTAGCTCAGTGGGTAGAGCACCGAGCCACGAACTCGGCTGTCGTGGGTTCGACTCCCACGCCATTTTTCCGCCTGTTAAGCGGAAACAACGAAGGCCGGAGGGGGGTGAGCATTGTGTTGACCGGCCGAAGTTCGAACGCTCGTTTCAGATTCGAGCTTCGGCAACACGCGACGGCGCCCTGTAGCGCGCGGATACAGCTTTGGCCGAAATTCCTGGACGCGCTTCGAAACCGCACCGCCGCTAAGACAGGGCTGTGCGGAATAAAGCGAACAATGGAGCAGTAGGTTGGAACTCAAGTCGCGCTCCGCGCTGTTGGGTGTGGCGACCAATGATTCACCTCCCGATGGCTGTAATAACAGATGGCTTTGAGTTCTCAGTCTTGAGTTATTAGTTGCTTAAGGGTTAACGACTGAGTCTCGAGTTGCGACTAACTTAAAACTCAACACTCGTTGGGAAGGCAGGTGCAGCGATGTATATGGCAGGAATGCGAAAATTCAAGGTTGGTCTGCACGAACGCGGATTCCTTTTCTGGGAGAACGAGTTCAAGGCCATGCTCGATCCAGGCCGGCACTGGTTCGTCGATCCGTTCTTCAGGATTCGCGTGGACCTCGTGTCGGTTCGAGAAACCCGTCTCAAACACAAGGACTTGGACGTCATCATCAAGTCTGGTGCACTGAAGAATCAGGCGACGATCGTGGACCTAAAGGATCACGATCGCGCGCTGGTGTGGGTCGACGGGCGTTTCGATTCGGTATTGCAGCCCGGCATCTACGCGCTGTGGAAGATGTTTCGCGATGTCAAAATCGAGACGATCGACGCCAACGATCTGCGACTCCACCGCAACGATCTCTCGGTGGTTGCGCGCGGAGCGGGCGCGCAGGAAGCACTCGAGGCATACACCGTCGAGGCGGGTTCGGTTGGCCTATACTTCAAGGAGGGCGAATACCAGGCCACGTTGAATCCTGGCACGCATGCCTTCTGGAAGGGCGTAGCGAAAGTGAAACTGCATCACGTCGATCTGCGCGAGCAGATCGTGGACATTGCCGGCCAGGAAATCATGACGGCCGACAAAGTTACACTGCGGCTCAACGCGCTCGTCACTTACCGTGTAGCCGATCCGCTCAAGGCCGTCACGGTGGTGGAGGACTTCCGCCAGGCACTGTACCGGGAAGCGCAACTTGCGCTTCGCGCGGTAATCGGAACGAGGGAGCTCGACGTCCTTCTGACCGACAAGGACACGGTGGCAAAGGAACTTGAAGGCATTGTTAAGAACCGAGCTACGGCGTTCGGTCTGGAAATCGTCTCGCTCGGTATTCGCGACATCATTCTACCGGGCGAGATGAAGGACCTGATGAACAAAGTCACCGAGGCGAAGAAGGCTGCCGAAGCAATGTTGATCACACGGCGGGAGGAGACGGCGGCAATGAGGATGCAGGCCAACACGGCCAAGATACTCGAGTCGAACCCGACGTTGATGAAGATGCGCGAAATGGAAGTGCTGGAGAAGGTTGCACGGAAATCGAATCTAAAGGTCATTCTCGGCGAGAAAGGTCTCACTGAGCGAATTGTGAAACTGTTGTGACGTTGCGTAGAAAGGAGGTCGTTCGATTACGGATTGCGGACTTAACGACGGCGCGGAAATCAATTTGAAATTCGAATTCCGCAATCCGCAATGAAAACCGCTCCCGTAGTTCGATGAATAGAACAGCCGGCTTCGAACCGGCAGATCGGGGTTTGAGTCCTCGCGGGGGCGCCAAAACATCAACCACAGAGGCACAAAGAAAAATGTAAACAAATGTTTGGGATTCTGTGGTGAACCAGTTTGAAGAGTGCCCTGGTAGCCCAATCGGCAGGAGGCGCCTGTCTTAGAAACAGGACAGTGTGGGTTCGAATCCCACCCATGGCACCAACATCGGAATTGCTCCTGTCGCTCAAAGAACAGGGCGCCGCTCTCCTAAGGCGGAGATCCGGGTTTGAGTCCCGGCGGGAGCGCCAGTTCGATTTTGGATTGAAACGGCACGAATCCGAAATTCGCGATGGAAGCAACGCTTCCGTAGCTCAACGGAGAGAGCATCCGGCTTCTAACCGGCAGATCGAGGTTCAAGTCCTCGCGGAAGCGCCAGGACAATGTGAGATTCGCCCGTAGTGTAAGAGACAACATACGATCGTGCGAAGATCGAGACCTGGGTGCGACTCCCAGCGGGCGGGCCAGTTCGATTGCGGATTGGGGATTGCGGATTGGAAATGTCTGGTGTGCCAATCCACAACTCGAAATCCGCAAGGCAAATGGGGATGCACGGAGTGGGTGCCGAGCGGGTCTGTAAAACTCGCGCTCTTCGGAGCAGGGAGGTTCGATTCCTCACATCCCCACAATGAAGTAAAAAGTCAAAAGTCAAAAGTAAGGTCTTCAGTACTTCTTACTTTTCCGTAAAGGGCATTGCCATGGTACTCAACGACGCGACACTTGTGCTGAACCGCAACTGGGTGCCGGTCAATTTGACCACGGTGCTCGATGCATTGTGCAAGCTCTACGCCGGTTCGGCGCGCGCGATCAAGCCGGACGATTACTCGCTCCACGATTTCGACTCGTGGGCAAGCTTGAAGGTTATCGATGGCGCGCCGTGCGTTCGTACGGCATCCATCGCAATTCAAGCACCGGAAGTCATCGTGCTTTCGCGTTACGGCGCAGTGCCCGATCGCGGCGTCGCGTTTTCGCGCCTGAATCTTTACAAGCGCGATCGGTACACGTGCCAGTACTGCGGACGCAGTCCAAGCGTCACGGAACTGACCATCGATCACGTGGTTCCTCGTTCGCGCGGCGGAATCTCGAGTTGGATCAACTGCGTTGTGGCGTGCGTGCAGTGCAATTTTAAAAAGGCGAATCGCACACCTGCGGAGGCCGGCTTCGTTCTAAAGAGGACGCCGGCCAAGCCGGAACGAAGTTCGCAATTGGTCTTCGCTCGGGTCCAGCGCAAGGTGAGCTGGGAGAAGTTCATCTCAGACGCTTACTGGAATGTTGAACTAAAAGAATAGTCGGAAGGTGGCGCGGGCGAGTCTGGCCCGCGCCACCGGGGACATGGAGGATAAATCGGACAGGCGCGCCGAGACCGTTTCGAAAACGGATCGCTCCCCACTGGGGAGTGGGGTTCAATTCCTCTGTCCTCCTCCAAACTGCAAGGACTGAGGTGAAAGGACTGAGGACTGAGAAATGGAAGCGCTTGGTGTTCGCTCAGTCCTCAGTCCGCTTACCGTAGTCCTGCTTGTTCGGAGGGGCGTCGGATAACGGTACTCCGGGCCGACTGCTACACCGGTAGTCCGAAAGGACGTGCGGGTTCGACTCCCGCTCCCTCCGCCAAAGGCTTGGCCGTCCGTCCGCGCTACAAAAGAAGTTGAACTTGCTTGCAGGGCTCGGCATCCGTGAGGCGTGTGTTGAGGACCACGCCG
>Ga0206991_10318_pt1 | contig 13875 bp, 13 predicted proteins | sample Alteio_BWMinCont_9_FD_153286 | JGI IMG/M metagenome (GOLD analysis project Ga0206991, IMG submission 153286) | Enriched cells from forest soil in Barre Woods Harvard Forest LTER site, Petersham, Massachusetts, United States -... | ecosystem: Environmental > Terrestrial > Soil > Temperate forest >...
CTCGGCTCGAAGCACCGACCTCTTATTGTGATTCACGAATGGAAAACCTCAGACGAAGAAATACGCCTGGACAGGCGGAAATTCTTGGAAGACAAAAGCCCGATCTGTCTCGCGGGCGGCCGCCATCTCCAGCCGCCCGCGGCAGCCGCGGCCCTATTTCGCTGGCGCTTGTTTTGCGGGAGCAGCCTTACTTTGCGCCGCCTTGGCAGTTGGCGTGGCGAATTCCACCGTGTCGGCCACCAGCTTTCCTTCGGTTGGCTCCTTGGCATGGATCACAACACGATCGCCAACGCTCAAGTCGGCAATCTTGGCCGCGGCCTTACTCTTCGAAAAGGTCGTCTGCGGCACAACGGCCACAGTCACCAGGCCATTTGCCGTGGTTTTCACGGTGATGAAATCCGGCGCGACGTTTGTTACCGTGCCGATCACGTGCTCTTCGCCTCCATGAGCCAGCGCAGCGCCCGTGATCAACGAAAGACAGGCAATCAGAATCAGAATTCGGCTTTTCATTTCTCTTCCCCCTTAGCGAGATCGTGCTTGTTCCCTGGGCGGATGCCCCAATCATAGTCCTAAGGGCCGATCAGTGGTTCGGAATTTCCACCGCCGCGGTAATCACGCAAATCCACAGGAGGATCTCGGTGAGCGCCGCCAGCTTGGCGATGCCCGGCGTATCCGTCCCCTGACCCCAATTGCGCGCCTTACGTTGGACGATGACATGCCACACCAGCGCCGTTGGCACGAAAAGTCCCAGCTTCCACTGAAACGCGATGTTCCCGATAAATGACGTGGCGATTCCCGAGAAGAGCATGAAGCCGCCCGTAACTACAATGGCGAAGCCAATCCAGTTCCACACGAAGAGGTCTTGCGTCATTTGTGCGGCGGTTGTGCGCTGCTTGCCCAGTCCCAACAGCCGCAAATCCAGAGCGAAATTCGTCCCCAACCAAATGGACAGCCCCGTGAAATGTGTCAGCTGTACGACGGGATACGCCCATATGGACTCACGGGCCATGACTCCCCAAGGACTGGCTTCCAACCACTTCGCGAACGCCAAAACGATATCGTGCATCGGAGCCCACCTTTCTGTTCTCGAGTGTGGTTCAGGTTCCCTACTCAAGCGTGCCACCGGCCAACACGGAAATGTTTTAGCCTAGCCCTTCCAAGGACGGAATCTCCGACGCGGAAAGGATCGTGACAATCCATAACAACAGAGAGATTAGCGCGATGAGCTTGGCGGACGTGGGAATCTCCGGCGTTTGCGCCCATTTCGTCGCCCCGCGCTGAACAATAATGGCAAATACCACCGACAGCAGGATCATCGTCAGCTTGATATGGAATCCGCGGGACGGAGCCCAATCGCCCGCGTCAGTCGCGAACATCAGGAACCCTGAAACCATCGCCAACGTAAATCCAGTCCACGCCCACGGAAAAAGCGTTTGCGCCAGTTCTCCGACGCCTCGTTTCCGCGCCGCCAAGCCCATGATGCGCAGGTCCACCACAGCAATCGATCCGATGAACCAGAACATCATCAAATAATGGCTTACCGCAATGATCGCGTACATCCAGCCCGTGCTGCCCAATGTTTTTACCCAGGGCGTCTGTTCCAGTGCCTCCCACATTCTTTAGCCTCCCCTATGCACGCACGATTCCTGCGGCTGGAACGATCTGCGCGAGACACGCCTACGGTGCCGCATCTTACCCGGGAGATAATGATCCAGACGTGTTCACGCGGGCGTTAAATCGGTGCAAAAACTGTTTGCCTCGACTCGGCCTAGTGGTGATGCTCCGCTTCCGGTGCTTTAGGGACTTCCCCGCCGTTCAGAAACTCCTCCTCTTGCTGTTCCTCGGCCCGATCCGCGTCCGTCTTCGGGTTCATCTTTTTCATCTGTTCCAACTCATCCGGAGAGAGCTGCGGCAGGTGGCGGATGAATAGCACCAGCTTCCATGTCTCCGCGTCATTCGTTCCATGGTCCTGGCCAAAGGCGGGCATGCCGGTCAGGCGCACGCCGTTCTCGATAACGTAATAAAGCTCGCCATCGCTTTTGGTCTGCGTTTCGCCGGCGCGCATATCGGGCGGTTTGGGATAAAGCCCTCTGCCAAACAGCGTATCCCCGCTGCCGTCGTTTCCGTGGCAAGTGGAGCAATGATCGGCAAAGTGCTCTTCGGCTTCGCGAAGGTTCTCTGGCGTGGGCGGATACGGGTTCTTCATCCGGTAGGTTGCGGGAATGGCCAGGCTCCGCGCCGCTTGGGCCGCGAAGGCTTCGATCCAGGAGGGATTGTCGCGGGCGCTGAAACCCTGGCGAAGCCATATAGCGGCATACGCGGCTCCGGCCGCTATTGCGGCAGCCAGAAGGAGGAAGGCCACTCGCCAGCGTTTCATCTGCTCCCCTGCTTCGAAACGGGCCGCAGCCGGAGAAACATCGCTACACCCACTGGATGCGCTCCATACAAGGGTTTAAGAATGTCTGCCACGCCGTACGTTGTCACTTGTGCTCCGATGGCCGACGCCAAATGCGGAAGCACATCAATATCACGATCATAGCCAAAAGTATAAGCTTGCACCCGGCCGATCGGCTGTTCCTGAAATCCCGGAGGCAAAGGACTCTCGCCGAGGATCAGTTCGTTCGAACGTTTGGCACTCTCGATCCGCGTCCATGCGTAATTCTTAGAGCGAAAACGGACCGTTGATTCGGCCAGGTAGCTATTGAAAACCGAGCCGTCCTGCAGGGACCGCGTGCGTCCCCATAAAAGCGTGCTGGCCCAGTTTCCGCGGCTCCACGGACGGTCGTACATGACGGACGCAGTCATGCGCTCCTGATTCTCGCCGGGAAAAAGCCCCTCCGGACTCTTGATCCGGCCATAAGAGTACTGTGCGCTCCAATTCTGCCCCGGCTGAACTGTCAGGCGAGTTGCCCACGAGTCAATCGCGCCTTGATCGAGATTCCAGCGGAATTCGTCCGGTTCGCGGCCGTGAAATCCTGATCCTTCGAGCCTGAGAACGCCATGCGTCAGGCCCAGCGTGACCACGTCATCTGAAATGTGCGTGGAATCCTGCTGGTGATGGCCGAGCGGCGCAAGGGGATTTTCGGAAGCGGAGGCGCGATGCGAGTATCCGGTTGGGCCGATGGCGGGATCACCCACGGGAGCGAAATAGAAGGAGATCAAACTCCTTTCGCCGAATTTCTTGTCGTAGAGTATGGCAAGCTCCATGAAGAAGTCGTGCGGGTGCTGGCCATCCGCGATCGACTTTCCGAAAGCTGTCTCGCCTTGCTGGAAAAGCAGTGGATACCGGCGCCCGGTGATGGTTGCAGGCTCAAGACTCAGCATGGCGCGAAACGTAAGAACTCCTGCCCCAAGCGGATGCTGCGCCATTCCCATGAACCAGTTTGTCGAAAAGAACTTATTGCCGCCGCGCGAACTCGACTGCTGCTGATCCAGGACGAAAGCGTTAGCGTGAAACATCAGCATCCACGAACTTCTCATGGCCATGAGCATGGGAACGGAAGTGGAGCCGGGCTCGGCGCTCGTACCGGAGGAGGAGTGGTGCTCGATCTCCTCGGCAAAATTGGGCGGCCCCGTCTCTGGCTTCTCGTTCCCCATCTTCATTCCGGGCATATCGGGCATTTGAGGATTGCTCACGGATTTGTCCTGGCTTCCCGGATTCGTCTCTGGCTGTTCAGCGAAGAGCGCCGCCGGGGAGAAAAGAAGTAAGGATACTGCCGTCGCTACCGTCGCCAACAATTTCACGCAACTCTCCCCAATAAGAAAGCAAAGAAACATGCATCTCAACCAGGAGACGCACGCAGTTCAAAGGAAAGGAAAAGAGTCTAGAGTCGGAGAGTTTTGGAAAACGGAGGATCGAAGACCGGCAGTGGAGCAGGTGGCGCTTCATCCTTAGCGAAATGGATATTGATGCCCGCTTGCCGGATTCCAGTCGCCACCGTTACTACGGCATGCTTTGAGGAGAGTGGCACTGGATCGGCTTTGGTTGGGACAAAGGCGAGAGCCGTAGTCATGCCACAGCATCCATGCGGGCAGCGTGACAGCAAAGCCATTTGCCCCATAGCGCTCGCTGGATCGGTTTGAGGGAAGGCATCTCGATCGCCCATGGCCATATCCGCAGGCATGGAGTCTCGCGGTTGAGCTTCTACTGAATTGCCCGCGCCGGATGGGCACGCTGAATGAATCTGCTGGAACGAGCAAGAGACATCGCAAACCGGAACGTAAGAGGCTATCGAGAGCAGCAGAACCCCCAATGACGTCGCCGCAACGCCTCTTCTTCGCATGGCTGAATTCTACGCCCGTGAGACACACTTCGCCATCGAGATTGGATGGATCGAGGGGAGCTTTGCGAATCCGGAGAGTAGTTGAGTGATTCGAGACTCAGGCTGTCGCGCGCGAAAGGAATCCGTAAAGCGCCAAACCCAGACCTCCCAGAAACAGCATCGGCGAGAGGTAGTTGGTTACGGCGGGATGGATGGTAAAGGGAAGATTCATCGTGCCGGCCTGCGCGGCAGCGTAGCGAATTGCGAGTGCTAGCAGCATGTACAGGATCCCTCGGCTGAGCTGGCGCTTTTTTGCTGCTGGAGGGGCGGCCTTTATCTTTACTTCTGAGACCCCCTCGCGGCAATGAGGGCAGCGAACCAGATGCTTTGCGACAGGCTTGCCGCAATATGCGCATTGCCGTCCTCTCACAGCAGTGGGAGTGACGGTGTTCATGGTGTCGCCTGTTTATTCTGGTGCATCAATGGCGTGTACTTCCCTTCGCACTTACCAAAGACCAGGTATTCCTGCCCTGCCTCATCGAAGCATGGCCTCCTATTTCGCCTCAGTCAATGAAACAGAGGTACTTATGCGCGCCCCGTCTGCCCTAGAAGTCAACGCCCCCCGTATCTGATGGCACAAATGCCCTGTCCCCGGAGGGCGCTCGGCCTATCGCCGAACGTGTAGTCGGTGTGGACACCGCAGCTAGGTTTGTACAGATGGGTAGTTTCGATACCGAAGGATCGTCTCTATCTGCTGTGTTTACATGACGATACAAAACCTCATTGGTGATCGGCCTGCTTTATACATATCCGAGAAACGACGAGGACAAAATGCTAATCGAATGCATCCTGATCGGCTCTTCGCTCTGCCAGACGGTAGTGAAAGACAAGCCCGCCAAGGCCCACTTCGAGCGGAAGCAGAATGCGATCGTGGCCGTGCTCAAAGATAAGCCGGTGATGGCGCTGCTGGCCGTGGATCTGACGGCCAAGACCATGGACTACCGCCAGACCGAGCACGATTTCAAGCTCGGCGGATTTCAGGAGCAAAACCCGGTTGTGCGTCACCTGCTAGGCCACCCGGTCGCCATGGAAGCCTACGGCGCGGCCTACGCCGTGGGTGCAGCGTGGCTGGGACACAAGATGCGCACCTCGCGCTATGGCCTCGTACGCAAGCTCTGGTGGCTGCCCCAAACCTACAGCATTGAGCAGAACGTGTATGGATATGCCTACACGCGTGGGCACTACAAGCGCTAAGAGTGATGCCCACTCAGGTGCGGGCCCGCGGATCGCAAGCGAATTCGGAGCAAAGGAGCAAGACGATGATGGAACAAATTCCTCAGGGACAGCAAAACGAAATAACGAATGCACATTTAGGGACCGCCGACCCAACTCACGGAGTTCCACTGAACGCGGTCATCTGCGTTTACGGCCATGGGCCGACCAAGAATCCCTTCTACGAAGAGGCTCGTGCGGTAATGGCGAGCCCGGAAGGCGGCTTGCTATTTCTGAGCACTGCCGTCAGCCGAGGGCAGAGGCTACTGTTGCTCAACGGACCGGGGCAGAACGCAGTGGAAGCGCTGATCGTTCGCACGCGCACGCTAGGCGCGCAAATGTTTGAGGTTGAGGTCGCCTTTTCCTCTCCGCACCCCGAGTTCTGGCAGCCGCTGCGCGGCCCCGCACGTGCCAAGGGAAGTGCGGGAGCGAAAGAAGCGAAGAAGAAAGATGGAGCCGAGAAGCGCCGCTTTCCGCGGATGAATCTGCCACGGGGTATGACGGTTGCCTGGCAGGCCGCTTCGCAACATGACGTCTCGCGCGTTGCCTCACTCAGCGTCGGCGGCTTGTTCATCGAGGCAAGCGATCCGGCTCCGATCGGCGAAATGCTTCAGGTGCAGTTCGACATTCCCGGAGGAGTTGTTTGCGCCCACGTCGTTGTACGCCGATCAATGAAAGGCCACGGAATGGGTGTTGAATTCACGGACTTACCGGCGGCAGCTCGAACCGGACTGGATAGCCTGCTTCACAAACTGCTCGGCAACGCCAGCAGCCCGAAACAGTGAAGCCTGTTCGACTGGCCTCCTGACCGAAGTTGCGCTTACTGGACGAAGTTGTGTCTACTGGATTTGTACCCCTGGCTCTCCTTCGGTATGGATCGGTTCGGCGTTCTCCGTACCGAGTTCGCCGACCTTAGCGATTTGCCATAGCTGATCTGCTCTCATTCCGCATCGATGGAAGGTGTTTGACAGGAGCCAAAGTGTTGCATAACCTGTTCAGGCCGCTCCAACGAAGTCTGGGCTGTCAGGTTTGGACGATTCGGCTCGCTCATGTGGGCCCATCACACCGGACACTACCTTGGAATCGTTCGCGCGAAGGAGCGGCGGCAAAGTAGCATCCATTCGCGCTCTACACACCCGCGGGGACGTAGTTCAGTTGGTTAGAACGCTGCCCTGTCACGGCAGAGGTCGCGGGTTCGAGTCCCGTCGTCCCCGCCATTCTTTTCAGTAACTTGGGAGAATGGCGCCCCGAGTAGGCTGGCCGACTCGCTCTTATGCAACGATCCGTAGGGCTGGAGATTCAACTCGTACGAAACCCTCTCCGCCGTTGGCACGAGCGGCATGTGCACCACCGGGCAAGATGGCCTGCGGACTGGGCACATCACTCAGAAATTCGATTGAGGGGGCAGCATGGCGGTCACCACGGAAATCGCGCCGAACGTCTATCGCATCTCGATCTTTGCTCCATGGGCCAATCTGCAATTCAACCATTTCCTGGTGAAGGACGATGAGCCCTTGCTGTTTCACACCGGACTGCGGGGAATGCACGCGGAAATTCGCGATGCGGTCGCCAAGCTCATCAACCTTTCCGAGTTGCGCCACATCAGCTTCAGCCACTTTGAGTCAGACGAGTGCGGCTCGCTCAACGAATGGCTGGCGGCGGCGCCCAACGCCGACGTGGTCTGCAGCCAGGTCGGCGCGCTCGTCTGTGTGAACGACTTCACCGGCCGAGAATCGCGCGCACTCGCTGACGGCGGGACCTTTGCCACGGGAAAGTACCGGTTTCGGTATTGCCGGACCCCTCATCTGCCTCACGGCTGGGACGCCGGCGTACTCTTCGAAGAAACGCAAAAGACGCTGCTCTGCTCGGACCTGTTCCATCAGACCGGCGACGTCGAGCCTCTCACCTCTGCCGATGTCGTCAGCCGCTCGCATCAGGCGATGAAGGAATATCAGGCGGGCATCCTCGCGGACTACGTGCCTTATACTCAGCTCACTGCGCAGAACCTGAAAAAGCTCGCCGACCTGAAACCCAAGACGCTCGCCATCATGCACGGATCGAGCTTCACAGGTGATTGTGCCCGGGCGCTCGATGACCTCAATGTGGCGTTACGCGAAGTCTATGGCCCGCAGAAATAGAGACGGAAATCTCCGGCAACAGTTTCACTCTCATCGGAATGCGCGGATAGGTCCCCGGTAGTCGGCCAGTTTTCGATAGCCTTTTGGTTTGGAAAGTTTCGCCCTCAATGCTGGTCAAACTGCCGTGGGCACAAGCTGAGATAGCGCCTTGGCCCGGTCCAGCGCTTCCGAAATACTGCTGCAGATATTCCCATGCCCTACGTGCTGTTCGAATTCAGTTTGGCGCATCAAGCGCGAGGGTTGCTCCCTTGCTCCGCACAAAATCAGTCCACGGCCAGAGGCGTGCACGGCGTCCGCCAGAGCCTCCAGAGCCTGCAGACCGGTCGCGTCGATGGCAGTCATGTTGCGAAGGCGAAGAATGATGATCGGCGGCAACTCCGAAAGCCGGGAGGTGATTTGCTCGATCTTCTCGGTCGAACCAAACAGAAAGGGCCCGTGGATCCGAAAGATCGTCACATACGAGGGAATTTCCTTGTGTTGCAGGATATGCGCGTGACCTTCCCGAAGGTATTCGTCGGTCACCTGAGCTACGGTCGTTGTCGCGGTCACCTTACGGATGAATACAAAGGCCGCGAGGATCATTCCCACTTCTACCGCGACCGTCAAATCGGCAAACACGGTCAGCGCGAACGTGATGAGCCAGGTGGTCACTTCCAGGCGCGAGAGTCGCAGTAGTTCAGGTATCTCTCTCCACTCGCCCATATTGTAGGAAACCACAAGCAAGATAGCGGCCAGGACGGACAGAGGAATAAACCTGGCTAAGGGAGCGGCCCAAACGACGATGACGAGCAAGGTGAGAGCGTGCACCATGCCGGCTACCGGAGTCTTGGCGCCCGCGCGGATATTCGTTGCGGTCCGGGCGATGGCGCCGGTCGCTGGCAAGCCTCCGAAGAGCGGCGAAAAGATGTTCGCCACGCCTTGCCCGATGAGTTCGACATTGGGGTTGTGCTTTCCACCGCTCATGCGATCGGAAACAACCGCGGTCATCAGGGATTCTATGGCTCCAAGCATGGCCACGGTAATGGCCGGCGGAATGAGTGGCCGCAGCAGATCCACGCGAAAATGGGGAATGATCAGACTTGGGAGCCCCGAGGGAATTCCCCCGAAACGCGTTCCGATCGTTTCCACGGGCAACTTAAGAAATGCGACGAGGATGGTCCCCGCGAAAAGGGCCACGATGTATCCGGGCACTCTCTTTACGTAGCGCGCGAAGACGATAATCATCACCAGGGCGACGACGGCAAGGCTTGTTGCAACCGGCGAGAACGAGTGGAAGTTACGGCTGATGACGACCATGCGGGGAAAGAATTCCCCGGGTACGTTATCCACTCGGATGCCGAAGAAGTCCTTGATCTGTGTGCTGGCGATGAGCACCGCGATGCCGTTTGTGAAACCCACCACCACGGGCCGGGGAATGAATTTGACTAAACTTCCCAGCCCACTGGCCCCCAGAACCACCAGAAGGACTCCCGCCATCAACGTGCACATGAACAAGCCATCCAGACCATACCTCGCCACGATGCCGTAGACGACTACGACGAATGCTCCCGTGGGACCTCCAATTTGAGTGGTGGATCCGCCCAGGAATGAGATCAGGAATCCGGCGACGATGGCGCAGTAGAGTCCAGCCTGCGGAGAAACGCCCGAGGAGATGGCAAACGCCATGGCGAGAGGCAAAGCCACAAATCCGACGGTGATTCCGGCGACAGTGTCCGATAGCAGTGTCTTGCCGTTGTAATGCCGCAGGGATCGGAACGATTGCGGCAGCCAATTCGCGAGCGTCATTTTGTTGAGATCGGTGTCCACGTGCGCACCCGGGGAATGGGAATCAGTGTGGCCAATATAGTCTGAGGCAAAACAATCTCCTCGCTCCCGTCAAATTCATAAGATGAAGCCAAATCGACATTAATCGAGGCTTTGAGGGTCTGCTGTGATCCGCGTCACAGCAAGATTCCGACGTAGCTACCCACAGCCCTGTGCGTGCGCTTTGCGATGACACAACCCCGCTCGGGTCGCCTGGATCCTGATAAGTTGGTTTTTGGAAATTGGCTCGCTACCGAAGCGCTTCTACGCGTCGATAGTGCGAGGCTCCAGGAGCTTGCAAGTTGTAGATAAACGCAACGGCGAGCACTTCAATCAGATGCGATACCCAAACCAGCTGCAGCAGAGGCTTTTGCTCCGGGCCTCTACGATTTCGGCGGCACGATCTCCGGTGCGGACTGGATGGTGGTCTGATAGCCAGTAGCGGCCAGCAACGCAGCCCGGTGGAGCTGCGTTGCTGCCGTACGGTCACGCGGTTCTAATTCTTTTTCTTGTCGTCTTTGTCTTTATTGCCGTTAGGATGCGCGTTTCCACCGGCGGCTGGTGGAGCGGGACTTGGCGCTCTCACCGCAGCCGGGCTCTGATTGCGCGCTGGCGCCGGTGGTGGCGGCGCTGCGACGGGAGGTGCCGGCCTCGGGGCCGCGGCCGCGGGTGCCGGCGGCGGATTCGGCGCCGCGCGACGCGGTTCCGGAGCTGGCGCGCTGGCCGCCGGTGCGCTCGCAGCGGGCATGTTCATCCCACGGCTCGCAGGTGCACTCGGCGGCTGGTAACCCGGCTGGCTATTTGAGAACCGATTGTTTGGGGGAGCAACGGGCGGCGCGTTCGACTGCGCTGGCCGATTGTTCGGTTGCGAGTCAGGCTGATTGCCGAAGCGGCCGTGATTTTCCGGCTGCGCCGAGGCTGGCCGGTCGTTGCGCGAAGGCATGTTTGCCGGCGCGGCTGCTGGGTTCGCAGGCTGCGTTGGTGTTGCTTGTCCTCCGATTTGTTGCCCACCAGTTGAGCCGGTATTCGGTTGTTGGTCGCGAGTCTGGCCGTTCCCTGGCCGATTGTTCGGTTGTGAGTCAGGCAGATTGCCGAACCGGCCGCGATTTTCCGGCTGCGCTGAAGCCGGCCGATCGTTGCGCGGGCCGTTCGCCGGATTCACAGACTCTGCCGGTTCCTTGGCTGGTTGCGCGTAAGCTGGCTGCCCTTTCGTTGGCTGCCCTTTCGTTGGCTGATTTTTTGGCTGCTCGTTGGGCTGATTTCCAAAACGCCCGCGATTTTCAGGCTGCGCCGGCGCTGGCCGGTCGTTCCGCGGCATGTTTGCCGGGGTCAGCTCCGCCGGCGTGCCATTTGTTGGACGGTCACCAAGACCCCTGGCTGGGCTATTCCCTGGCTGACCGTTCGGTCGGCCGCCATTTGCGGCAGGCGGCTCCCCGGGAATCCGGTCTCTGTCCGCCCGGTTCGTATCCGGCCGATTTCTATCGGGTATCTCCGGCTGTCGTGCCGGCGCTTGCCTGACCATCGGATGCGCTGCTTCCACATTGACCGGACGCAACGTCTCGACTTCGTTGTGGCCCAGCGGCCGGCCGGGATGAGATGCCAGCACGGACGCTTGCCGCTCAAAAGATACCGGCGGTGGCGGCGGCGCCGTCTTCGCAACCACTTGGCGCTCGACAATCCGTGGGGGCATGGGCGCCGTTCTTCTCCTGTCGTCGGAATCTCCGAGAACGCTGTTTCGCGTGGGCGTCACCTCAGCGCGCATGATGACGGGTGAGCCTCGGAGCTCGCGTTCATTCACAGTGACGGCTGCGCGGGCCACGGGCTGGGCGCTGCGAAATGTGCCCTCTGGCACAGCGGTCACTCCGCCGGGCGCGCTCTTGTTCACATAATTGATCTGCGTGACGTGGGTGCTGTTGCTGTTGATGACTGTAGTGTTATAGACATTCGTGACCGTTACGCTGTTCACCGTGGTGTTGCTGACGTTGACGCGATTCACGTATTCACGGCTAACCTGATAACTGGGCACGTACACTTCCCGCGGTCCCAGCGGGAACCATCCCACTGCCGCGGTCTGGCCGATGCCTACGCTGACACTGAAATGCGGGGTACCTACGAAAGCCACCAGCGCGGGCGCATAAACGGGCGTCACTCCCACGGGTCCCGGCACCCACGCCCACGCGCGGCGCGTGTATACCCAGCGTCCATAGTGAAAGGGCGCGTATCCCCACGAAGCATCATCCACCCACGTCCAGCCCCACGGCGTGATCCACGCCCAATGGCCATTGTGGTAAGGAGCCCAGCCGGCGGGTATCGCTGTGGGCACCCAGATGTCGCCGTATTCGAAATCATGCCGCCACACGCCGTTGTCATCGAGATCTTCATAGCCGACCAGTTCAGGAGAGACGTATTTCGCGGAGCGCGAGCCTTCGTCGCGGCGATCCCGCAGTTCGCACCATTGGTCGAAATCATCGCGGTCGCGCGCATCGATCCTGTCAATGCCGGCATCCAGGGAGTCCGTGCCCGTCAGCGTGGCTCGTTCGCTGGATTCCACGGTGTAGGTGCGGTCCGCACCGCTGGCTTCGCCTTCTCCCTCGTACACGGCTACCAGCGTGCTCTTGCCATCTTCGCTGGCATCAATGCGATAGCGCCCCGACTTGATCAGGGAAAAAGCCTGGTTAGGGGTGTCCACTTCAAAATTGTCGTCACGATCGAGATGCTTGACGCGGATATAAAGCGTGCCCGCCGACAGCTGAATCTGCACCGTGCGGTCATCTAGGTTGAGGAAAGAGAAGCCGGTCATGCTCCCCAGACGGATGGCGGCGGAGCCGATGTGCAATTCAGCGCGTGAACCATAGTCGATCCAGAGCTTATCGCCCGTCGTCAGAGGGCGATTGAGTGTGGCCAGTACCCAATCGGATTCGCCGGCAGGCTGAAAGGAGACCGATCCCTGCATATAGCTCAATCGGGCTACGCGGCTTGGCGGATCGTCACCGTCTTGTGCGGCGGCACGTTGCGGTAAAGCCAGCACCAGGACCGAAGCCGTAAATAGAACTGCCCAAGCACAGGTTAATGCCTTCAGTTTAGTTGGCATGAAAGTGTCCTTTGCCTTTCGGCTGGGTAATCGAAAACGACAGCGGAAAGCCTCCGACTGATGCAACACAAACAAGGGTACCCGCCGGATACCCTGCCTACGCTACTGTCCGTCGGTACAGGGTTGCGGATTCAATCACGAGAGCGGCCCGCCCGAATTTCTTGGTTTGCATGCTGTGCTGGCTTGAGGAGCGTCGCGTTGGCGAAAGCTGGGACAAATAAAGAGACCGTTGTTGCTATAATCCACGCATGACTTTAGTTGAAGTGACGTACGAATTGCCGGGTCCGCTTCGCCCCGAGCAGCTTCGCGCCCTCGGGCAATTCGCCAATACTTATGGCTTACGCCGTTTTCGCGTCGATGAACACCTGAACCGCCTGTCTTTGGAATACGATGCTTCGAGGCTAAAAGAGACTGAGGTGGCTCACGTCTTGCGCATGGCGCGCATACCCGTGGAGCGAAGAGTCTAGGTTTTTGGGCTCGTCTGCAGGAAGTTTTCGGGGGCTCCCGGTTCGAGAGCCCCCAAGAGGTGCATTTCCTCCGGCCGTCTCCAGCCGGTGCGTGGGGTCATCCATCCTAGCTTCCCTCTCAGAGGCAGGTGGGACGTTTAGCGTCAGTAGGCGAACAAGCCCCTTCCCCCTCGTTCGCCTACCTCTGCAAAACATCATTTGGAAATGCACCCGCGCTTGACATTGCACATCACGGACCACTCCTACCAAGGTTCAAGGTCAATACAACTCCCCTAGAATCTTGAGCTTCTTGGGAAACGCACGAAACATATCGATCCGTCGAATTCCGCAAACGAAACCGCCGTGCGGAACCGGCTCCAGTATGGGAACGCCTCCTCCTTCGACCGGCTCCCCCAAGTCCAAGCTCTAGTACGTTCAAGCCGAAAATACTCCCTTCTGCCGGACTGTCGCTCTATCCCTCTTCGGCAGCGGCGTTCTATCCAATCCCGGCGGCTGCGGGGACTTGTAAAGCGGCTTGGCAACACCGCGCTCGAGATCCTCCGCGAGCCCTGCGACAAGCTCCTCAGCTTCGCCGACGACGACGTGATCGGCGTACAGCGGCAGGTCCTCCATGCAACTGCTGATCGGTCCACCGACAACCGTACGCAGGCCACGCGCGCGGCAACGCGACAAGATGCCCATCATGCCGTCCTTCTGTACCAGCATGGCACTGATCAGCACCACGTCCGCCCATTTCAAGTCCGCATCGCTTACCGGGCGGATATTGACGTCAACCAGACGCTGTTGCCAGCTCTTCGGCAACAAAGAAGCAACCGTGATCAGACCCAGCGGGGGGAAGACGG
>Ga0206991_10319_pt1 | contig 13869 bp, 8 predicted proteins | sample Alteio_BWMinCont_9_FD_153286 | JGI IMG/M metagenome (GOLD analysis project Ga0206991, IMG submission 153286) | Enriched cells from forest soil in Barre Woods Harvard Forest LTER site, Petersham, Massachusetts, United States -... | ecosystem: Environmental > Terrestrial > Soil > Temperate forest >...
TGCTCCTCACTGGAAGATTCCGGTGCAACAGATCGGAGGAGTTGGTGTGGCAGGACAGTTAACCCTAGATGCGATTCATAAGGAGCTTATCGTTCCTAACGGCAGTAGAAACGTAGTTTTCACGTTTTCGTGGCCGGAAATATTCGATCAGCCCGCGCCAATGTTAAACAGATAGGTGTCGTTAAACGCGTGACGGACGACCACCTCTGTCGCGGCGAACCTAGCTCCCCGGATTGCGGCGCTGTTAAATTAGAAGTCCCCCCGCACGATTCCAGTGAACGCCGAACAGAAGGTTCCTGTTTTGTCACACGTTTCTGTAATCGGTCAACATGCCCGCAGGCGGATGCACAAGGGTGGTCTATCATTCGTGCTTCCACCCAGTCATGGTTAGAATTCTCAGCACGACTCTGTCAGCCGGACATTTTTATTTCGTGGAAAGAAACCGGACATCCTCATGTGGCGCCAACATTCGCTTGTCCGCGTCTTGACTGGAGTAAGCTTCGATAAGTATCTCTCTACCATGTCATTCACAATCTGTCGCAACGGAAAACTTCCCGCGTCGGTGCCCGGCCAGCGAGTACAGCAATCGCCCGGGCGGGATGACTGAGATGCCAGACAATCTGAGAAGAGAAGATGGCGCACCATGCTGTCCTGGCTTTTGCTCTCTACGGGACGTCGCTTACCGACCTGCTTTCATTCGCAATTTGCAGGTCTAATCGGTTGCGGGCCAGTGGATGACGGTGAATCGAAGCCGCTCGCGGCGTGACTGCCTCTCAGTATACACTGATATATTATGAAACCGCGAGTTGTCCGCAACTTCCCACGTCCCAATGCGGACGTCGTTCGCCGCCTTGGGTTACAGGGTGTCGCCACGGTCCACGAGGCGCAGAATCGTACCGGTCTGATGCGTCCTTATATGCGGCCGATCTATCCCACTGCGCGACTCTCTGGTCCCGCGGTCACTGTTTCCTGTGCACCTGGCGACAACCTCATGATTCACGCTGCGGTAGAGGTTTGTAAGCCTGGCGACGTGCTGGTCGTAACGACGTTTGCGGAATCGACAGATGGCTTTTTCGGCGAGCTGCTGGCGACTTCGCTGCGGGCACACGGTGTCGCAGGTCTCATTATCGACGCCGGCGTGCGCGACGTGGCCGACCTCACAGCGATGGAGTTTCCCGTTTGGTCGAAGGCTATCTCGGCACAGGGGACCGTCAAGGCTACTCCAGGCTGGGTGAATACGGATGTCGTTTGCGCCGGAATGACAGTCCATCCGGGCGATGTGATCGTGGCCGATATGGACGGCGTGGTTGTGGTGCCACAAGAGCTTGCCGCTGAGGTGGCAGCGCTGGGCGACACCCGTATTGCCAAAGAGGAGAAGAGCCGCCAAGAACTAAAGGCTGGCGTTCTCAGCCTGGACAGATCGGGATTGCGCGCCAAGTTGGTGGAAATGGGCGTGGAATGGGTTGAAGAGGCCTGAGTTCGCGCGCAGCTCAGCTAATCAGGACACAAATATCGCATCAGTTGGATGATGGACACCCGCAATTCCGTGGCGCCCTTGCGGCCCTGAAGTACTGCTAACAGCTCTGCAAAGCAGATATCGATCTGCAAAATGGTTTGCATTCCGACGGTGGGCGCGACTGCGCCCGGGGATCAATAGCGCCAGATCGAACTGAAAGACGCGGCCATACCTAAATGGCCGAACATGCTGATGATGCGGAACGATCCGAGGGGCGAGTGAGCACTGCGGAGGTCCGCCGGATCATACCCTCCGGCATGAATTTGTATGATGTGACCTCGTTCCCGGCTGTCGCTTTGGAACATCGCTTACGACAGGCACGCAGCGTTACTTTCTTCGCCCTCTGGGCTGCGACATTGTTTCCGTCCCTGCTCCGATCCATGGAGGATGAAGGCTAGCATCTGACGTGTCGGGCCTTGGTATCTTTGCGTGGCTTCTGGTTCGGCGGGCGCTGGAGCTAGTGGAACGGCGCGTGCGGGATGTCCTATTTTCTTTGCACTGCAGGGTGCGACGTTTAGCAAGAAGGGAGTTTCGCCTACGCCTTCCAACGGCTGGCCCGCGGATACACTCGGGCTGCATTGCCGGAAAAAACTCGTTCCTTGTCTGCGCCACTCAGACTGGAATCATTCACGTAGCGGCTCGTGTTGTCCGCATGGTCGTTGGTCTCCGGATTAACGATGCCCGGGAAAGCGCCGTCGCATTCGGAACCGAACAGAATGTTCTCCAGCGGCACGGCGTCGAATAGCATCTGCATGTTAAGGTGGCTGTATACGCAGGTATCGACGAAGACGTTGCCCGAACCGAGAATCTCATCTGGGCTTGACCAGTTATAGAACTTCGCGATGGCGCGCCAACGTCCTATTTGGCAGGGCAACGCGCCGCCCGCATGCGGAATCAGGAAACGCAGACGCGGGAAATCCTTAAAAAGTTCCTTCGCCATCATGAGCTGCACGAATGCCGCGATATCGACCACCAAATACTGTACGGCAGTGAAGGGAAAATTCGAGTTTATGGATTCCGAACCGTGCAGCACCAGTGTAACGTCCAGCGCCTCAGCGGCGGCAAAAACCGGGTAGTTGTGCCGACCTATGAACGGCTGATTGCTCCAGCGCCCGCCGGTGCCGTCCGGGTCGAAATTGAAGCCGACGAACCCTTGCCCGACCCAATGTTCCATCTGCTTTGCGATGCGGTCAGAGGGGCAAGTCTGGTGTTGGCCCAGCATACCGATTGGAGCGAATTTGCCGGGATGCAGCTGACATCCGCGTAGCACCAGGCTATTAGTGAGATCCGCCCAAGTTGCGTTCTGCTCCACCGTCCCAGCGTGCGTTGCCATAGCTTTGGCCTGTGGCGAAGCAAACGCCATATCGATGTTGCGCTGTGTCATCAGACCAAGGACCACCTGCAAGCTCTTGGCGACGTCGACATCGCTTAATTGTGGCAGGGCATCCGGATCCTTCCCGGCGAGCTGCGCCTTGCGGAAGCCCTCTACTTCAGGATGTTTGCTGAGGCGTACAAAATGCTGGTGTGAATCAACGATCATGAGTAGTGGCGGAATCCTTTCGCAATGAAATTAGGGTGGTCGAAAGTGCATCGCACAACGGTCTTGGCGCCAAGCTGCACGTTACGAATCGTGAATTTGGTCGAGCACACCACAGGCCGCATCGATTCCACGCTGAGAATTGGCATACCAGTTATGGGATCTATTGTAGGGATTGGATGCGTTTATGTCAATGGCGACATGGAGTACGATGAGGCTTCTAGCAGGCTGTAACAGGTGGAAAACACGGGATGGTGATCGCTTGCGAGGGGTTGCCTTTCTATTTTTTCCTTTCAAGAATCTCAGGCGGCCCAGTGAATCATTGTGATATAGTAGTCTCCGTATGTTTGGAAGCGTCATCTGCCTAGGCACGTTATAGTTAGTTTCCTTTCAGAAGCTGGCCATGAACGGGGCTAGAATCCCACGGCGTGTTCGCGAAGTGGTAAGGGGAAGAGACTAAATGAAACGCAATACAATTTGGATTTATCTAGCTATATTCCTCTCCGCCGGCCTTCCGGCTCTGGCCGAGATCGATCTGTCAGGGTCGTGGACATCCAAGAATCACGAAGACGGTCTGGAGCGCGGCCAAGGTCCCAACCCAGACGATTGGGCCGGACTGCCCTTCAATGATGCTGGCCGCGCGAAGGCGCTGAGCTTCTCGCAATCCACCATTTCGATGCCGGAGCGCATCTGCTGGTTCCAGACTCAGTGGCACATCGCGGCAGGTCCGTTCAGCCTCAAGATCTGGAGTGAGAACGATCCCCTAACGGGCAAGATCCTCGCGTGGGTGATTGGCGGATGGGAAACCCGCGCCCCCATGACCATTTGGATGGACGGGCGTCCGCATCCCTCGAAAAATGGTCCACACGATCAGACCGGCTTCACAACCGGCACTTGGACCGGCGACGTGATGACCGCCTACACCACGCATTTGAAGACCGGATATATTCGCCGTAATGGCGCGCCCAGCAGCGACGAAGCCACCATTACTACCACTTTTTTCCGTCACGGAGACATGCTCACACTGGCCTTGGTGATGGAGGACCCGGTGTTTCTTACCGAGCCCTATATCTTGACACGTTCCTATCTCTTGACCCCCACGCTGGTAAGCGTCGCGGGGCCGCCTTGCATTGTCGGATATGAAGGCGTTGAAGAGGGCAGGGTCCCGCATTATCTCCCTGGGAAAAATCCGTTCGTCGACGAAATGGAAAAGATCTATCATATTCCCCGTGAAGCCTCGCTCGGCGGAGCGGAGACAATGTATCCCGCTTTTCGCGATAAGATCAAAGATAAATTCAAGATTCCGGCCAAGTGTATGCGAAATTGTGGAGTGACGCCGGGAGGGGATTCCTTACCGACAAGTCCAAGAGGTAACCTGGAGGTCCAGTAAACGGACGCCGTCGTGGAATGCAAGACCTAAGGGAATCCGATGCGAAGTAATCCGTTGTTGACGACGTTATGCAGTTCTACTTTGCGATGCCCACAAGGATTGAGATAAGTGCCAGAATTCAGAAGCCAGGATTCAGAATCATTCCACTACATCAGGCGTAGCCGCTCTTCGGTCGAGGAGGAATCTAAACCTTTTCTGATGTTCTTCTCTATGTCGCGCTAAGTCTGGGCAAGGTTTAATGCTCTGCAAGGAACAAATCCGATCCCTTGGGCCCCTCCGATGCGACATGGTCGTCCAGCGCTTGTCCGCGCTTCGGATTCGAACCAGCATGTCGGTAGGGCCGTTCACATCACGGATCTCGAGTACCAAAGCGTTTTGGCTGAGAAATCCATCCCGCTCCAAACTGCGCGCAAAAACATCGAGTTGAGGCTGAACGCTATCATTAGGAGCGAATTATAGTGAACAACCGCCATCACTTCTGGGCGCGCCCTGTGGATCTTACCTTGGATGCGCGCTCTCGATAGCTCAATCGAGTGTCACGAGTTGGATGGCTATCGAAAGTGTGATTAGGATTGGCCGGATCGCTTACGCCCAGATGGACGTGATTGGCGGTCAAAGATCGGGCCTCGGACCGTTTCTATGAGCCAGTCCCGTCGCTATCGGCCTGGCGAGATCCCGACAGGAGCGTCCCCCGGCTTGACCTGTATCACCTTATCATGTGCAACCTGGCGGCTGAAAACCGGAACTTTCTACTTTGCTGGAAAGCGGACGTTTGCCTTGGGAACTGGCACACTGCGAAATTCTTGCACGCCCTCGCGGTGTCGTAGATGATTTCCGATCTACGGGGATGGTTTCCGCGGGCGATATTCTCGGCACCCATCCAAATGCTTCAGTTTACAGATTAGTTTCAATCGCTGTCGATTTTCAAGAGCGAGATGGCATTTTGGTATATCACTCCAGCGCAACTACGCAACGCGAACCTAACGATGAACGACAATGACTAGGATAATTTCAAACAAATACCGTATCGCCGATTACCCGCAGCGGGGAACCCGTCGCGACCGTATTGTACGAAAAGCGATTTGTCGTTGCCGTCCGACCAATTTGCCGACGGAAGCGGTGACCAGCGAACGAGTTCTATGAGTTATCTGCAGCAACCCAACCCTGGAATCAGGGGCTTCCATAATGTGCCCCGTTTATTTTCAGGAATTCCGGGCACGGATACCGTGACAGTCGACAGATGATTTCGAGTCGTCGCCACGATGCGCCAAGATGTATGGGCTGGGTCCACGCATCGCCCGCACGCGTCCCGTGTGCCAAGTGATGGCTTCATGAGCCCGCACCGAGCGAAGGAATCCACGACTCACTTTGCGCTGAAAATCATGTGACATGCTTGACATTGAACAGAAGCTATGATAAAAGTCATCAGACTCTGTGGAATATCAGTAGCGAAGGCGCCTAACAGTGATCAGTCCGTTAACATGTCTTAACAATAGCCGAGGGAGGCTCCAATGTCGTTTCTAACGCGCGGTATTATTCTAGCGGTGTGTGTAAGCGTACGCAGCTCTGTTCTGCTGCTAGGTGCGTGGTTTTCGTTGATTCTCGTTGCGGCGCCACTATTTGCGCAAGCCAACCTCGGCCGCATCCTGGGGTCTGTTCGAGACCAGTCAGGAGGGGCAGTGCCCGGTGTAACGGTGTCGATCATCGATGTGGATCGCGGGCCAGAGCGAACCGCTGTAACGGATGCAGCCGGAGAATATGCGTTCCCCGCTCTGGTACCCGGCCGGAAAATAATCCGCGCCGAGTTCACGGGATTCAAGACCTTCGAACAGGCGAACATCGTCCTGGAAGTGGGCCAGGATTTCACCTTCGACGTAGTCCTCGAGCCCGGAACAGTAAGTGACACCGTCCGCGTAACCGAGGTGCCGCCGATACTCGATACCACCAGCTCCACGCTAGGTGGAGCGCTCAGCAACCAGGTGATTAATGATCTTCCCCTCAATGGTCGTAACTTTGAAAACCTACTCACGCTTCGGCCAGGAGTCACGATTTACCCTGGCGGCGGCGCGGATTCCCAGACCACCAACGGTCTTCGCGGGGGAGACCAGGTGTATATGGTCGATGGTCTAGTAAATAACGAACCCTATACCGGCCAGAGTATATACAATGCCGCCGGACTCGCCGGTGATGCGGGAACCATATTGTCAATCGACGCCATCCAGGAGTTTAAGACTGAACAGAATCCTCCGGCGGAATTCGGCTGGAAGCCCGGAAGCGTAGTCAACGTCGGAATTAAGTCGGGCACCAACGGTATTCACGGCACCGCTTTTGCTTATGGCCGCGATGGCGCCTGGGACGCCGAGAATTTTTTTACCCCCGCTGCGAGCAACCCGACCTGCCAGGTCAGTCCCGCCTCTTGCAATCCACCGCTTGCCTTGGAGCAGTTTGGCGGTACGGTGGGTGGGCCGATCAAGAAAGATAAGCTGTTTTACTTTTTGAGCTTTGAGGACCAACGCTACAATGTGGGAAGCAACTTCCTTGCGCTCGCTCCAGTGGCATGCGCCGGAGGGAGCAGCGGCTGCGGGCTGACTTCGCCCAGCCCAAGCTTGAGCTTGGTCGATGCCTGCAATGCCGTACCTGGAGGATCACGCAGTGCTCTCAGCCTGAAAATGGCGGGTCTGAACCCCGATTGCAGCCCCGCTTCAAACTTCCCTGGCTTGTTCCCCAATAATCTAGGTACTACGCCGGGCAATCCCACTTCATATACTCCCGGCCTGTCTAACACCAACCAGATCGATGGCGGCCTGGCGAAGGTCGATTACCATATTAATGCCAAAAACATTCTCACAGGTATGTATTTCATCAGCCAGGGCGACGGAATCTTCGACGACTCCACCTGGGAGGTTTCACCCCTTTGGGAGACGAATCAATACATGCGAGCCCAAGTGGGCTCGGGAAGCTGGACCTGGGTCCCCAATCCCCAATTGGTGAATGAACTGCGTGTTGGCTATTCCCACTATTATCAGACCTATTCGTCCGTGGATTCGAATGTGAACCCCACGGCCTATGGCCTCAATACAGGCGTAACCAATTCGCTCTATTTCGGGCTGCCGCAAATTACTTTCAACAGCTTTAGTCCTCCTCTATTCCAGTTGGGCGGGGCTTGGCCCAAGATCTTGGGGCCCGATGGCGTGTTCGAGTTGGTCGATCACGTTTCGCTCCTACGGGGGAAGCACGCTTTCAAGTTCGGTGGTGAGATCATGCTTAACCAGGCGAACGGGAACATAACGAAGAATGCGAAGGGTCCTATTCGGTTTTCGAGCTTGACAAGTTTCTTCGACGGCAATCCGACAAGAGGCCAGATTTTTGTTGGGAACGCTACAAGGGATCTGACCACCCAAGGTTATGCCGGCTTCATCCAGGATGACTGGCGTGTCGCACGAAGCTTGACCATAAATCTGGGAGTGCGCTACGAGCTAGACACAGTTTTAAAGGACGCCAATAACTTGATCGGCAACTTCGATCCCACTCAAGGGCTGGTTCAGGTGGGAAAGCAGATAAGTAGCCCGTACAACGGCGATCACAACAACTTTGCGCCGCGCCTCGGACTGGCGTGGGATATCCAGGGTAATGGGAAGACGGTATTGCGAGCGGGCGCCGGCATTTTTTACGAGCAACTCACATATGACACCCTAATGGCGTTGAGCCAGCTGCTAGGGCTGGGTGCTGTGCCGACTGGAGCAATCAGGGTCGTCAACGGTGTATCATCTCCGGGCTCGGGTAGTATTAATCTCGCCATCATCACTGTGCCTGGCCACAGCCTCAACTGGAACGGTTCCTCCGTCGGCGGGGCTACCATCTACCCGCTGGGCACGCTTTCGGCCCAATGCGGAGACGGATTGGGTAGTGATCCGTCGCCGTGCGCGACTTTCGCTGTGGAACGCAATCTTCGTGCTCCCTACGTCAGCCAATGGAATATAGGCTTGCAGCGCGCCATCACGAACAGCATGTCGCTGGAAGTTAATTACGTCGGCAATCATGGCACGAAGTTAGTGCAAATAAGCAATCTCAACGCATCCCCTCTGGGGTCTTCATACACTCCCTCGGAACTCGCGTATTGCAACAGGAACATTGCGACGTTCGGAAGCTCGATTTACAACTGCGATCCAAGCGATGCCAATCCCGCTTTGGCTCAGGCGGCGCGGCCTTACGCGGCCAAGTTCCCGTACCTGAGTGACATCTACTACCTGTCGAACGCGTCTTCGTCCAACTATAACGGCCTTCAGGTTGTCCTGACCCAGCGGGTCTCCCACGGGCTCTCCTTCACTGGCGGCTACACCTATTCTCATGCCCTTGACTATGCCACCTTCAATTCGGGAGTCGACCAGGCGCTCCCATCGAACAACACGAATCTGCGCTCGCTTTATGGAAGCAGCGACTTTGATATCCGGCATCGCTTCACGTTTTCGGCGACTTACAATCTTCCTGGGAAGCAATCTCTGGGGCAGATTCTCCAAGGTTGGTCAGTCAATTCCGTCGTGACTGTGCAGAGTGGGATGCCATGGTATCCGCAAGACAGTAGCAACGACTTCAGCGGAACCAATATTGTGAGTGCGGCTGTGGGTCAAGGTGAACGATGGGATTTTGTAGGCAGCCCGTCTAACTTTACAGCCAGTCCGAACCCGATAGCGTGCGCGAGCGGCGTCGGCACCGGATTGCCTGGCTGCAATTCGCCTATTCCGCCTTCCTGCATCAATGCTGCGACCGCCCTGGGTCCAGGTGCTTTGAATTCGCTCTACAACATTGGCTGCTACTACCAAGGCAAATCTGTTCTGATTCCGCCAGCCCTGGGGACATATGGCACCTTAAGCCGCAACATGTTTCTCGGTCCGGACTTCAGCAACGTGGATTTCTCGGTGACCAAGAGCTTTAAATTCAGGGAATTTCTAACCGCTCAATTCCGCGCCGAGGTGTTCAATCTTTTCAACCATCCCAAATTTGCAAACCCGTCAACCGGTGGTTACTTCAACAACGATCCTTCGGGTGGTTATGGGATGGGCTGCAGTTGCCAGACGCCCGATGTGGCTGTCGCAAATCCCGTGCTTGGTTCCGGAGGAGCGCGCGCTATCCAACTGGGACTGAAGTTGCTCTTTTAAAGACGGGATTTGACACCGGTACGGGCATTAGACCTTCCGTTATGTAAAGGAACCTCGGTGAGGGGAAGGAATTGACACTCCACTATATTCGATATGTACATGCTATCTAGGATCGTCTGTATTGTCTTCGTGCTGGCGGTTGGCGCGTTCGCGCAGACCGTGCGTCCGCCTCGGCTAGCGCTGTTTTTCAAGGAGGAGTGGAAGCACCTACCTCCCGGGGGCGGCGACCCCGCCCATCCACTCGAGCATCCCGTGACAGTAGGAGTAAACGCCAATCCGGATCTAGACCTGAGGCTATACGGGCCTTCCTCGAAGGATATTCAACTCACCGGCACTGGGGAGGAAAACGATCCCATGCACTTGTGGACCGGGCTGTGCACAACCAACTGCGGCGCTGCGCTACGCGACAAGAATAACTATGTCGATTTGACCGGCCTTGCGCGGATTCGTTGGGTCACCAAAGTCTCCGGGTTTCACAAGGTACGTCCCATCGTGAAACTGGCAGACGGAACCTTGTTGGTAGGCGATCACACTGATGGATCTTCCACAGATTGGAACGAGACTGAGTTCTCTGTAGCCGACGTACGCTGGCTCCGGATCAACCCGGAGAAGCTGCTCCCCGAGGGCAACTTTGTCGAAAAACCCGACCTCAGTAAAGTTGATGAAGTCGGCTTCGCCGATCTCATGCCGGCCAGCGGACACGGTCCGGGAGGGTGGTCCGATCTCGCTCGGATCGAAGTGTACGGCAAGCCAGTGAAGCGGGCCGGTGCCGAAAAGACGCAATGACCCCGTTAAGCTGGGCGGCTCGTAAATCCAATTACCAGCGGCAACGCCTCTCCCTGTCGCATACTCCTTCGGTCTGTGAGGATGTGGCTTCATCGCCGCCGGTAGGTTTTCATTTTCCACCAACTCAGGCCGGTGCATTCCCCGGGATTGCTCACGCGCCCGCGGAGAGACGGAACGGCAGTTTTGGTATATCACTGGTCCAGAGCGCGAGCGGTCCAGAAGTTCCGACGCGTTAGCTAATGAAGAACAAGAATGGAGGAGAATTAATAACAGATGGCAACTCCAGCATAGTCGGGATCGCTTGAAGCGAGTCGCCGGTTCACACGACTGGGCCATCAGTCGCGAGAGGTCGGTACGGTACGCAAAACGCTTCGTCGATCGCAAAACGATTCGTCGATGCTTGCGGCCCGGTCAATTTCCCGAGCCGAAGCGTTACCGGCAAGCAAAGTTCATGAGTAGCTACGGTAACCATGGAATCAGGGACTTCCATAATGCTACTCGTCCATGTTCAAGAGACCCTGGCACCCAGATACCGTGGCAGTCGCCAGATGAGTTCGAGTTTCGCCACTAAGCGCCAGATGTATGCCGCTGGGTTCCGCCTATCACCTTGCACGCGTCGCTTGTGCCAAGCGATAGCTTTGTGAACGCACCGGGCAAAGGAATATCCACATCTCACTTCGACCGGGAAATCCAATAAGAATGCTTGACATTGAATAGAAGCTATGATAAAAGTCATCAGACGCTGTGGAATATCAGTAGTGCAGACCGAAGGGTTTTGGTCAGTTGACGTGTCCTAACAGTAGCCGATGGAGGCTCCAATGTCGTTCGTAACGCGCGGTAGTTTTCTCACCCTGTGGTTGAGCGCACGCAGATCTGTTCTGCTGCTAGGTGCGTGGTTCTCTTTGATTCTCGTTGCGTCGCCACTATTCGCGCAAGCCAACCTCGGCCGCGTCCTGGGGGCCGTTCGAGACCAGTCTGGCGGAGCAGTCCCAGGTGTCACTGTGTCGATCATCGACGTGGACCGCGGCCCAGAGCGAACCGCCGTAACGGATGCAGCCGGAGAGTATGTATTTCCCGGCCTGACACCCGGCAGGAAAACGGTCCGCGCCGAGTTCACGGGATTCAAGACGTTCGAACAGGCGGATTTCCTACTGGAAGTGGGCACGGATGTCCGTATCGACGTAATGCTCGCGCCGGGAGCCGTAACTGAGACCGTCCGCGTAACCGAAGCGCCGCCGATGCTCGATACCACCAGCTCCACACTGGGTGGAACGCTCAGCAACCAGGCGATTAATGATATTCCGCTAAATGGCCGTAACTACCAAAACCTGCTCACGCTCCGGCCAGGAGTCTCGATTTACCCTGGCGGCGGATTGTACACGCAGAGCACCAATGGCCTTCGCGGGAAGGACCAGGTGTACATGGTCGATGGTCTGGTGAATGACGAACCCTTTACCGGCCAGAGTATATACAACACCGCCGGCGTCGGCGGCGATGCGGGAACCATACTGTCAATCGACGCTATCCAGGAGTTTAAAACGGAACAGAATCCTCCGGCGGAATTCGGCTGGAAGCCTGGCAGCGTCGTCAACGTGGGAATCAAGTCGGGCACCAACGGCATTCATGGCACCGCTTTTGCTTACGGCCGCGACGGCGCCTGGGACGCCAAGAATTTTTTCACGCCCGCTGCGAGCAACCCGACCTGTCAAGTCAGTCCCGCCTCTTGCAATCCACCGCTCGCCTTGGAGCAGTTCGGCGGTACGGTAGGTGGACCGATCAAGAAAGACAAACTGTTCTACTTCTTAAGCTTTGAGGACCAGCGCTACACCTTGGGAAGCCCGTTTGTTACCAACTCTCCTGTGGCATGCGCCGGCGGGAGCACCGGCTGCGGGCTCACTTCGCCCAGCCCGAGCTTGAGCCTGGTGGATGCCTGCAATGCCGTACCGGCGGCATCACGCAGTGCTCTCAGCCTGAAACTGGCGGGGCTGAGCCCCGACTGCAGCCCCGCTTCAAACTTCCCTGGCTTGTTCCCCAATAATTTAGCCACCACGCCGGGCAATCCAACTTCATATTCGCCCGGCCTATCCAACAACAATCAGATCTATAGCGGCTTGACGAAAGTGGATTACCACATCAACGCCAAAAACACTCTTAACGGTATTTATTTTATCAGCCAGGGCGACGGACTCTTCAACGACCAGGCCTACGAGGTTTCGCCCCTTTGGGAGACGAATCAGTACATGCGAGCCCAAGTGGGCTCGGGAAACTGGACCTGGGTCCCCAATCCCCAATTGGTGAATGAATTTCGCGCCGGCTATTCCCACTATTACCAGACCTTTCTGTCCGCGGATTCCAACCTGAACCCGACCGCTTATGGCCTCAATACGGGCGTAACCAATCCGCGTTATTTCGGGCTGCCGCAAATTAGTTTCAGCGACTTTAATACGGGTAACTTCCAGCTTGGCGCGGGTCAGCCCAAGATCGTGGGACCCGATGGCGTGTTCGAGCTGGTAGATCACGTTTCGCTCTTGCTAGGCAAGCACGCTCTCAAGTTCGGTGCTGAGATCATGCTAAACCGGTCCAACAACACCCTGGTGGAGGATGCCAAAGGTCCCATCCGGTTCTCCAGCTTGACCACTTTCTTCGATGGCGATCCGAAAAGAGGCACCATTTTAGTTGGGAACGCTGCAAGGGACGTTAGCAGTCAGTCGTATGCCGGCTTCATACAGGATGACTGGCGTGTCACCCGAAGCTTGACTGTAAACCTGGGAGTACGCTACGAGCTCAACACGGTTATAAAGGAAGCCAATAACTTGATCGGCAACTTCGATCCTACTCAAGGACTGGTCCAGGTGGGAAAGCAGATCAGCAATCCGTACAACGGCGATCACAACAACTTTGCGCCGCGCCTCGGACTGGCGTGGGACATCCAGGGTAATGGGAAGACGGTGTTGCGAGCGGGCGCCGGCATTTTTTACGAGCAACTCACCTATGACACGTTACTGGCGCTACATGGGCTGGAGGGGTTGCGTTCTGTGCCGACCGGAGCTACCACGGTCGTCAATGGCGTATCGACTCCGGGCTCGGGCAATATTAATCTCGCCGTCATCACTGTGCCTGGCAGCAGCCTCAACTGGAACGGTTCCTCCGTCGGCGGGGCTACCATCTACCCGTTAGGCACGCTCTCGGCCGAATGCGGAGACGGATTAGGTAATGATCCGTCGCCCTGCGCGACCTTCGAGATGGAACGCAATCTTCGTACTCCGTACGTCAGCCAATGGAATATAGGTTTGCAGCGCGCTATCACCAACAACCTGTCGCTGGAAGCCTACTACGTTGGAAATCATGGCACGAAGTTGGTGCAGACAACCAATCTCAACGCATCGCCTTTGGGATCCTCATACACCCCCGCGGAGCTCGCTTGGTGCAACACCCACAGTGCGACGTTCGGAAGCTCACTTTACAACTGCGACCCGAGCGATGC